>Ga0307515_10024791_pt1 | contig 10424 bp, 2 predicted proteins | sample 17_EM_MG_FD_194513 | JGI IMG/M metagenome (GOLD analysis project Ga0307515, IMG submission 194513) | Populus trichocarpa ectomycorrhiza microbial communities from riparian zone in the Pacific Northwest, United States - 17_EM | ecosystem: Host-associated > Plants > Roots > Unclassified | place...
TAGATAAAGTAGTTATATAAATACCTAAGCCTAATTACCTAGGCGCTTTAAGCGAGTCTACTAGCCAGTTTTTAACTTTAAACTAGCGTTAGGGATCTACCACTTAACGCTTTATTAATCTCCTTAATTATAGTGGCCTATTTTAAAGGAGAAAGACGCAGCTTAGACTTTAAAGTATCTATAATATAACCTAGGACTTTAGCTATAGTACCTTTAATATTCTTTAATTCGTTTTATAGGATGTCTAATTTATTACTTAATTGGTTATATATACTAAGCAATTAAGGGAAGATAGAAGCGTTAGAGAGTATAAAGATAAAGTTATCTAGATAGTACTCTAAGGCGGCGTTTAGGATATATTAGATAAGTATCCAGTAAAATCCCTCCGCAAAAAGATTAAATAAAAAGGGTGCAGTTTAAAGGCCGAATAAGAGGCAACGTTTAAAATATACTATACCCTTCTAGGAGAACCCTATAAGGCGTTAAGCTTTAATAGAAAGTAGGATATTCCAAAAGGCGTCCTTAATATCCCTCTTAATAATTATATAACTACGGCCTGTATATATAACGTATTAGAGAACCTAATTAACTGTTAAATATTATAGTGTAGCGAATATTATAGGGATTAAGTCGTTAATAGATTGGCTAGATAGTAAGGATAAGTTATAAATACAGCGCCATCCCCTATCCGCTTTAGGTATTAAACCTAGCGGCAAGGATATAATAGGAGACGTTGCTATTACAATCCTACCTATATCTAGATCGGCGCTAATCTTCTCTAAGATTAGGACCGTATTTGCGGCTATTAAGGCTTAGTTCTTTTAGGAAAGGAGCTTAATTTCTAGGTCTACCCTAATCTAGTATCCAAACTTTAAGATACTAATAATATTGCGTTAGAGGTTGCCGGGGTATAGGGATAGATAACGCCCCCACGCTTAAATAATTAAGGGGGAGGGAGAGTTCTGTAGAGGAGAGGAGGGCAGGAATACTGGAAATAATAGTATAGTATTTAGCCTACCTGTACTATAAGGGTGGAGCACAGTTTTAGTGGAGTATAGGTATAGCTTAATAAAATTCTCTTCCTCCTCTTCCTTTTCCTTATTGATACTTTCCTCTAGTAATTACTACTTATAATTTCTTGCAGTATATAGGCTACCGCACTTGCTATAGGTATATGGGAACTTGCTATAAGTATATAGGAACTTGCTATAGGTATATGGGAACTTGCTATAGGTATATGGGAACTTACAATCCTTACCTAGGTCACACTTCCCTCTATTAAAGCTATAATAGGTCCTTAAGATATTAGTACTTACTTACGCGCGTTTTAAAATAGATGCGGATTTATAAGTACTAGGATTGTAATAGATATCTAGGAAGTTACTAGAGATTTTCTAGTTGGCTAGCTCTAACTAGTTCTTTTAAATAACTATAAAGTAGTGCTCTAAGGCTATAGTCATTAAGGGAGCAATTTAGTAGGTGGTAAATAGCCAGATAACTTAATTATAGAAGGTAAGTATTTAGGGAATAAGATCTACCAAAAGATTCTTATATATAACAATTAAAATTATTATATAGTTAAGGAAGCCCTTTACCCACACTTCGACTAACGGGTAGTCCTTTATTGTCCCTTCTTTTAGTTTTATAAAAAGGACGCTATTAATAATAAGGATATTATTTTAAGGCTTAGACTAGAGCTAGTGTATCTAGAGGTAAGAGAGGTTATTAGGCAAGAAAGTACCCTAAAATACCTTAAGTATCTCTTTATTCGGGACGCTAGGGAGAAGGGTATTTAGGATATTGGCTATATAGGGGAGCAACTTACCTAGTTTATTAATTAGGGTTAAGGATAACACTACTATAGCTAATCTTGCTATTATTATAGCGAGGCTTAATATATAAAGTTTAGTCGCCTAATTTTCCTATTCTTTTTAGACGCGTAGCATTTTGGTACGGTCTTCCTGTTCCTAAAGGAGTCTTATTTTCTAATTAGTTGCCTAGTCCTTAACCTCCTTTACCTAAGCTCTTCTAATTCTTAGGTCCTCCTTATGTAGTTATTAGAGCTATTCTTCGGCTTTTTTAGTAGCTAAAGTCTCGCGTTAAGCTGTGGAGAGAGGCGCTATTATAGAGGATGGAGACTATGATACTGGCGTATCGCCTAAAGGTGTAGGGGAAGGTAAGGGAGACTGGTAGGTAACCTCTAAGGAGTTTAGCTCGTTAAGTATATCGTTATTAGTTAAGTTTTTAAGGTTTTCACAGACGATTCGCGAAGGTTTAGATAAGCGTATAGGTTGTTAAGTTATTAACAGCAACAATTAATTATTAGAAATTGAGTAAATAAGGCATTGGCTTTTAAATGAGACTAATATAGAAAGCAAGCAAGCAAGGCTCGATTTTGTAAATGTTAATGATGTTGGTGTTGCTAAGATGTAGGGGTGCTGCAGTGCTCGCTTGGCCACATAGACATGTCCATATAAGAAAATTCTGTACTAAAAACCAATCAAACATTTAGATTGAAAATTAACATACGAAGAGCTAAAACTTAGGCTTCCTAAAAGGGAAAAGGTACGTAAGCAAACAGAGTACTACCCGACTTGTTGGCTTGCTTAAATTGTCAATCCAATGCAGATCAGAAGAGGATGAGGAAGAATCTGTCTCGTCCTCACTATATACACTAGGTAGGTGACAAAAGGCCGACGACGAGGTTGACGACGATGCTGACGATGACGATTCGTAATTGCCACTCTGTTGCCGCCCGGCCGATATTGCCACTCGGTCGACACAAATTGATTTTTTCGGCTTGGCTAGTATCCAGTCTGTACAAATCCTGATGGCTGGCTCTTCCACGTCTGCCTGCCAACGACCGGATGTAGTTACTTCAAAGCTATGCTGCGGGATTTGCTGATCTTTTAACAGGGGTATCAGCTTAAACTTTAGCCAAGAGATCTGAGCCTTAGCGTATAACTTAGTATTCTCCTTCATTTGGCTAATCCCATCTGATAGAAGTATGTTGTTTTCTCCGTTGCTTGCTAGGTATGGATGAAATTCGCGATATCCAATTGCTTTCCAAATCCCCCTACTAAAGACCTCCGTTCTCAACAGCTTCTTCTCTAGCTTGTAAATATCTTTCAATTCGCTCAAAAGCCCGTTATATATCATCTCATCTACCCGGTCATCAAGCCGAGAGCACAAAGTTGACTCTGCCGACCAAAGGGTGAACACCAAAATTCGGTATCGAGGCTTGAACTTGTCGAAAAGCAACGGTATCGTCAAGGAAGTTGATCCTCCAACAAGCACGGGGATGCAGTTTCGTCGGTGCAAATCGTCGATTGCGGCAGAAGCCAAACGGAAGAAATCGTCCGGCTCTTCGTCTGCAGGTAGATAATCAACGAGGTGATGCTTTATACCGTTCATCTCCTCAGCGGTAGCCTTTGCCGTCATGATACCACCTGCACTGTAGACCTGAAGGCTGTCGACAGATACGACTTCAGTCATAAGAACCTTTGCGATAGCCACTCCGAGTTTTGTTTTTCCCACGCCAGTCGGCCCAACAATAACGAGCACAGATCTCGGGTTCGACACGGTACCCGTCATGATGTGGAAGTAATAATGTAGTCTTCGATTTTTCGTTGCTGCATGGGTGATTTATTTAGGATTAAGCAACCATTCTGTCGATCGGTAGTCCGTACACCGATTGTAAGAAAAAGAATGAGGACTCTGTCTATTGGATTGTGGCTCTAGAGCCTCTATATATACATAAGAAAAGTGTAGGAAATAAGAAAGAGAAGGGGGGTGGGGGGTGGGGGGTGGGGGGTGGCAATGGAAACAAGGGGTAGGTGACCGAGTCAATGACTGAGTCAATGGGGTGATAAGACAACCTGATTCAGGTCGACACATTCTAAGATGTCAATGGCTGAGTGTAGATGACCCTGCATTAATTACTCTATGCGCTATATTATTGTGGCCTTCTATTCTACTTCAAACCGTTACACGCCTCATTCCGGATTATCCCTAACGGGCGATAGGAAGATAATGGTTGGCATAGTTATGACGGTTTCGAATATCAAAACTACGCACAGTCGAAATTTGTTAGGAACCGTTATAACCCTATCGCTCACGTTACCTTATTCCGGATTTAGCGTATATATAAATTCCCGCAATTTTCCCCGTTTTCCCGCGCCAAAACACGAAGATTTTAACACCGGGTAGGGCCTTTTTTTTATAGTAAAATCGTTACATATACTAATTCTATAAGGGGACTTTATAGATAGGGGGCTATAAGGCACAATTGTAGGAATAAATAGATTATAGAGAAGATAAATCCTTAAGGAGGTAAGACCTCTAGGACTGTAGAGACTATATACTACGTGTAACGGAACCTTGTAGCAAGAACTACGATAGGCTCGTTAATGGGCTAGGTGTGTAGGAAATGCAAGTATAAAAGTCAACAACGTAATAATAACTGGTGGAGTGGTTGCCTAATAAATTAACTCTAATTGTATTCTAAGAATTACTACAAGGAAAGAACTATCTAGAGTAGGGACTATAGTCCTTTAAATACACAACCGTACTCTTAGGAAACCCTCCTTATACGTAAGGTACGTATGCTCTATTTACTCTATTATAGATTATATAAATTGTACAGATTATATAAATCACATTATATAACTCGGCTACTATTCCTTATTACATAGTTCTACCGGCTCTATTCTAGACCGTGCCTATATTAACCAACTAGCTTCTTCCAACTCTTCTCTAAGTAGTCGTAGCATTGTACTTAAAGCGTCTATAACACTATCTCCCTCCTCTTTATCTTCGTCCTTAAAAATCCTAAACATCTCTAAGTTGTTTACTAGAGGTGTAATATCCACCTAATTAATTTAGTTAATATTATTACTTATTATACCTAAAGCAATTTCTCTTTTATCTACAGTTTAACGCGCTCGCACTATTACTGCTATACTATCGCTAGGTGAAATAATACTATTTTCGTACTCTTATTATACAAAAGAGGGGTTAGTCTATATTGCGCTAGCGAGTCCTTTATCTTAGTAACCCTTTTTTTATTTAGAGTGCACTAAAGCGAATATTTATTTGTCTTATAACGTTTGCTTTATATCTAACGCTAAGTATACGTATCCTATAATTCTTAATAGTCTGCGAGTTCCCTAAGTAATTTGTTATAGGGTTTTATATTTAATCTATTGCTATAAAGCTTAACGGTAAGCTCTTAAGCGCTTTTAATAAACTATAGTGATCGCAAGAGGCGGAATAAGAGGCTACGGCTGCTTAGCAGCGTGCCCTTAAAACTCGTCTTTTAGCCTTTACTTATTTTCTGCGTCTTAAACAGGTTTATAAAAAGGTATGTTTTAAGGAGTAGAAACTTATAAAATAAGGTCTATAGAAACTTAGTAATAAGAGAACTAACTCTCCTCCTATAAAGGGAACAACTTTAAGTAATTTAGCAGTCGCTCTTCCTAGGTCCCCCTTAGGTAACTTGTTTTTTAGCGATCCTTCTTTATTAATATTACCTAACCTATTTTCTTCTAATACTCCTATACCTTTCCTATAGCGTTCTTTAAATTTTCTAGTAGTTTTTAGGTAGTCTTATTATAGCCTATCCACTTAACCTTATACTATGTTTTATTATTAACGTCCTTATAACTAACAATCTTTAAAACTTACTATTTGTCTTCTTCTTATCCTCTATACGTGTCTGCTTTATAAACTAGTGGCTTAACATTCCCGTATACTAGCTCTAGCATTACGATATACTATACTAGGTAGATTTTTATTTTGGCTAGTAGGTTTAACTTAAACGTAACTAGTGAAATTCTTTACGTAATTTTAAAAGGTCCTAGTCTAACGTAGTTTAACTTCTTACTTAGTTATTAACTCTTAAAATTTTTATATAGTAGCCACACTTTATCTCCCTCCTTAAGATCTAGTCCCTTAGATCTCTTAACATTGTAATATTTCTTTATTCTTTATTATACTACCTTAGCTATTTCTATAAGGTCTTTATAAAGATTTATTAATGTCTTTATTCTCTACTTAGCTATGCTACTTATCTTCTTTACTTAACGTAGTAATAATAATGTTCTTGGCTCGTATCTATAATTCGCCTTAAATAGTAACGTACCTATTCCTTCTTATGGTGTTATATTGTATGTAAACTATATAACTAATAATAGTAATACCTAATTGTTTTATACGTGATTAATATAATGCCTTAGATACTACTCTAGTGTCTAGTTTAATCTTTCCGTTTAACCGTCTGTCTGCGGATAATATATGGTAAAAGTTACTACTTAAACTCCTTACTCCGCTAAGAATACCTCTTAAAATACTACTATAAATCTTAGATCTCTATCTGGTGTAATCTTACTTAGTGCTCTATATCTTACGAATACTTCTTTAATATAGATTCTAGTAATATCTTCTACTAATATCTCTTCTATGTATGCTATAAAGTATCCCCACTTTATAAGCTTATCTACTATTACTAAGATCGCGTTATAATCTTATCCGGTAATAGGATCTCTTAATTTTAGCAACTTAATAATAAAGTCCCATAATATAACCTCCTATAGTCTCTCTAGTATTTTAATAGGTTATAGCCCTCTATATAGCTTATACCTCGTTAGTTTATTTATCTAGTAATTTAGATATTCTCTTATAACCTTTTGTGCTAGGTTTTAGATTCTATTAATAATATACTCCTTTTAGAGTCTTAACACTAAGCCCGTAGCTCCGTTATATCCTTAAGTTAGTCCCTTATAGAAATCTTCTATAAATTGCTCTGCTATACTCTTTAGGATATACTTTACTTCTTAGTTTTTGTATATATCCAACTATAGATCTTTTAGCTATGCCTCTAGAATTCTCTATACTTAAAAGCTTTCTAGTAACTTATAAACTTTTTCCAACCTATTTTCTTAAGTTGCTGCAATTTTTGGATAATTATACCTAATTAGTCTATCTATATCTTTTTATAGTAAAGTCCCTAATAGCTTCTCATTATTTTACAGTTTAGCTTTTTAACTTAGAGTATCTGCTCTTATATTGTCTATACCCTTAGTATACTAAATCTTAAAATAGTATTCTGTAAGCATCTCTACCTATCTAACCTATCTTTAATTAAGTTCCTTTATTATTAGGAATCCTATTAGGTTCTTATAATCCATCTTAACTATAAATAGTTTCTTTATACCTTACAAGAATACTCTTTATTTTTTTAATGCTGTAACTATACCTAATAACTCCTTGTTATAGATGTTATAGTTTAACTCTAGTGGTGTTATCTTCCGACTATAGTATACTACTAGATGCTATCTATCTGGATACTTCTATATAAAGTATACTCCTAGTATAAAGTTTAATATATTTATTTCTATAACCGTCTCTAGACCTAGTTAATAGATCTTAAGAACTGGCTCCTAGGTAAACAACTTTTTAACTTTCTTAAATAGTTCTTATTATTCCTTTCCCTATACCTATAGTTCTTCTTTCTTCGTTAACTGCGTAAATAGCTTAATATCCTTTAACTATTACGCTATAAACCTTCTACAGTAATTACAAAACCCTAGAAACGATCTTAACTATATAACGTTCTCTAGTTCCTACTAATTTACTATAGCCTTAATCTTCTTTAGATCTATACTAAGTTGGCCTAGTTTAATAATAAATCTAACAAAATCGGTCTTCTTAGTAAAGAACTTATATTTCTTAATTACTACTAGCATCTATTCTTCTTATAGTCTCTTTAAGACCTATTTAACGTGTTCTCTATATTCCTCCTTATTTATTAAGTAGATAATAATATTATTAAGATATACTATAACAAATTCATCCAAATATTCTTCTAATATATTATTAATTCGCTTCTAAAACGTTGCTAGTGCGTTTATAAGCCTAAATTATATAACTAATAGTTTATATAGTCCTTCCTTTAACCTAAAGGCTGCCTTCTATTTATTACCTTCCTTAATCCTAACCTAATAGTACGCCTATCTCAGATCTATCTTTGTAAAGATTTGCGCATTGCCTATCCTATCTTAGATTTTGCTAATTAAGGGTAAAGGATACCTATCCTTCCTAGTAATGCTATTTAACTATCTATAGTTAATACACAGCCTTAGTTTACTATTTTTCTTTGGTATAAATAGTACTAGATAACCCGCTAATAATTATAATAGTCTAATATATCCCTTTTATAAGTTTTCTTAAATAAACTCTTTTAATACTCTGCCTTCTTCTTCGGTAAGCTTATAAATTAGAAAGAACCTTAGACTTATTCCTAGTTCTAATTCTATCTTATAGTCCTATGCTATATACTCTAATAGCTTCTCGCTTTCTAGTAACTATAGTTTTTTACTATACTTGTGGTATCTCTTTAGTATATAACCTAACCCTTTTTTAGTTTCTTTATAGGTTATTTCTACTTAGTACTATACCAACTTAGCTTATTATTATATTTTACGGCGTTAAGTATCCTTAATATTAACTTAACCTATAACCTAATTAATCTTTAGATTATATTTCTATAACTAAGGCATTCCTAATACTGCCTTATTATTTCCTAATAGTAATATATTAAAAGACATCTTAATCTATCTCCCTTTAATAGTTATTTAAATAGGTCCGGTTTTAAGATTAATAATGCCTCCTCCGTAGGCTATCGGATCTCCTAAAATTATTACTAATAGGTAAGGATATTCCTTTTTTCTATGTGGTAACCCTATTCTTTTAACTGCTATTAGTAAGATATAGTTCCTTATTATTTCACTATCTATTAATGCCTTAAACTATTAATCTTACCACTTAACTTATAAATTTAGGTGTTGTTCTTAAATTCCTTTAAGGGTCTAAGGCTCTACTACTAGTTCCCTTTAGTTCCATAGGCCTCTACTTTTCCTAACTATTAGCTACTTAATCCTGTTTATACTTAGTCTAACTTAGGCTAATACTTAGTTTGCTTTTTATCCTTAATATACTATAGATAGGTATTCTCTAGACATTCCCACCATTATTATCCGTCTAGGTATTCTTCTATAAGGAATCTTCCTGGTTAAAGTATTAAGTCCCCTTATTCTTAAACTTCTATTAGGTGCTAACTATATATATACTTAGTATTTTAATATTTCGCCTCGTTCGTCATCCAATATATCCTTATTAAATACTTTCAATTTTTGTTTTTAGGTGCTCTATGTATATTATACACATTATCTACGCATGCTATCTATAATAGTGTATAATATGCTTAATGTCTTAGGTTAACTCTTGGCTTGTCTTTATCCTTAAGTTTAAACCTTTCTTATATTAATTTAAGCGTCGCGACTTTGTTCGCAGGTACTAAGATTCGCCTTTTACTTCTTTAGTCCTCTAATTAGTCCTCTAGATCCTTTAATGTTATAATTAAGGCTCCCTTAATGTGAGTTATAGCCTTCTCTGTAATTAGGTAGTTTTAGATAACTTTCTTATCTAACCATATATAGAAATCTTTCCACTTATTATTATACCTTTGCCTATACTACTTTTAGTACAGCTACTTAAGTATATATAGCTTGTCCGTAAAGAAGTATCTTCTTATTACTACGTCGTAACAGCCCTTTATATATCGTTCCTTAAACCTAGTTAAAATCCCTAGATCCTCTTCTTGTTCTAGTTTAGTAAGCCATTTAGCTCTTAGTGTGCCTGCTCTTAGCCTATTAGTGATTCTCCATATAGGTGCTCTGTCCCTTATACGTCCTAATATACTAGATCTCTTATTTAGTTTCTATTCTTGCTATAAGGTAATTCTTACTCTAAATTCCTTTATGGTTTCCTTTCTATTGCGTCTTATAAGTAGATCCCTAAAGTCTTTATGCTTCTTAATCTTAATATTAACTTTTTAATCTTTAGGCTAAACACTACGTTCCCCTAGTAAGTCCTCTAGGTCTATATATTTATCTCCTAATCTAACTGCTGTTTGTATTACAAATTCTCTAATCTATAAAGAAGCTCCTTATCTCTTGCCTATAGGTGTCCTTATTTATACTCTAAATTCTTAGTCCCTTAGATTCTTTAATCCTAAGCTTGCTTCTAACTTAAGCTTAGCTCCCGCCTTAGTCCAACTAGGCGTCCGTAGTGTTCTTATCTCGTCTTAAGAATCTTAAATCTTATCTATCTCGTCTTAAGAATCTAATACCTGTGGGAAACTCTGTCCCAAGCTTATTTATATATCTTTAAACTAAGCTATTGCTCTACTCTATCGGTTTTCGTCCATTATAGGTCCTTAAGCTATCCTTATCCTGTCTATAGAATCTTAGATCTCTCTTATCTCTTCTTAAGAATCTTAAGCCTTTGGCCTTTTGCCTTTATTAAGTAATAAATTAGCACTAGCAGTCGTCTGCTTGCTTAATCTCTTTAAGATACTCTTCCTT
>Ga0307515_10024792_pt1 | contig 10424 bp, 9 predicted proteins | sample 17_EM_MG_FD_194513 | JGI IMG/M metagenome (GOLD analysis project Ga0307515, IMG submission 194513) | Populus trichocarpa ectomycorrhiza microbial communities from riparian zone in the Pacific Northwest, United States - 17_EM | ecosystem: Host-associated > Plants > Roots > Unclassified | place...
GCTTCGGCGTCGAGCACAAGGAGCAGCTCAAGGCGTTGCGCGCCTCGGTCGACGTGCTGACCATGTCGGCCACGCCGATCCCGCGCACGCTCGAGATGGCGATCACCGGCATCCGGGAGATGTCCACGATCGCCACCCCGCCCGAGGAGCGGCACCCGGTGCTGACCTTCGTGGGTGGGTACGACGACAAGCAGGTCGCCGCCGCGATTCACCGCGAGCTGCTCCGCGACGGCCAGGTCTTCTTCCTGCACAACCGGGTCGAGTCGATCGACCGGGCGGCGCGCCGGCTGCGCGAGCTGGTGCCCGAGGCGCGGATCGCGATCGCGCACGGCCAGATGAGCGAGGACGCGCTGGAAAAGGTGATGGTCGGCTTCTGGGAGAAGGAGTTCGACGTCCTGGTCTGCACGACCATCGTGGAATCCGGCATCGACATCCCGAACGCGAACACCCTGATCGTCGAGCGCGCGGACCTGCTCGGCCTGTCCCAGCTGCACCAGATCCGCGGCCGGGTGGGCCGCGGCCGCGAGCGCGCGTACGCGTACTTCCTCTATCCGCGCGAGAAGCCGCTGACGGAGCAGGCGCACGAGCGGCTCGCCACCATCGCCCAGCACACGGAACTGGGCGCGGGCATGTACGTGGCCATGAAGGACCTCGAGATCCGCGGTGCGGGCAACCTGCTCGGCGGCGAGCAGTCCGGCCACATCGAGGGCGTCGGCTTCGACCTCTACGTCCGGATGGTCGGCGAGGCGGTGGCCCAGTTCAAGGGCGAGCGTCCGGAGGAAGAGCCCGAGGTCAAGATCGACCTGCCGATCGACGCGCACCTTCCTACCGAGTACATCTCGGTGGAGCGGCTGCGCCTGGAGATGTATCGCAAGCTGGCCGAGGCGCGCGACAACGCCAAGCTCGACGAGGTCGTGGCCGAGATGACCGACCGCTACGGCGAGCCGCCGAACGAGGTTGCCAACCTGATCGCGGTGGCCCGGTTCCGGCTCGTGGCCCGCGCCTACGGGCTGACCGACGTCTCGGTGCAGGGCAAGCACCTGCGGTTCTCGCCGCTGCCGCTGCCCGATTCGAAGCAGTTGCGGCTCAAGCGCTACCACCCCGACTCCGTCTACAAGACAGCGAACGACCAGGTCAGCGTGCCCCGGCCGAGCACCCGCCGGGTCGGCGGCGAGCCGTTGCGGGACCAGGCGCTGCTGCAGTGGTGCGCGCAGCTGCTCAAGGACGTGCTGGGCGAGGTTCCGGCGCCGGTGCGCGCATGATCCGATTTTCGGGGGTACGCGGTGCGGGCAACCGGGCTCGTGAGAGAGTCATCACCATGCCACGAGCTCGCCGACTCGCATCCACCGTTGTCGTCGCCGCCCTCGCCGTGACCGGCCTGGCCGCCTGCAACCAGGCGCCCGACGTGGTGGCCTACTACGGCAACGCCAAGGGGATCACCGAGGACGCGGTGCAGCGGGTCTGGGACGACTCGTTCGCCAAGCTCAAGCCGAACGCGGAGGGCAAGAAGGTCATGCCCGTCTCGCGGCAGGACATCGTCGGCCGCATGGTCGAGCTGGACGCGATGCGCCAGCTCGGCAAGATGCAGGGCTTCACCGGGACGCCCGGGTCCGCCGCCGAGATCGCCCAGCAGCTCAACATGGCGCCGGATGCCGCGCTGGTCACCCTGGAGGCCGAGTTCCAAGGCTGGGCCACCGGCGCGCAGCAGACGGTCAAGGCCGACGAGCTTACCGACGCCGACCTGCGAGACATCTTCCAGCGGCTCAAGGCGAGCGGCCCGCTGGACGGCAACCCGAGCTTCGAGCAGTTCGCCGCCAGCGTCACGGCCCAGGCCAAGCAGGCGCTAGGCCCCGCGCTCGGCCTGCGCAACGACCTGCAAGCGGCCGCCACCAGCCTCAAGATCAAGTTCAACCCGCGGTACGCGGCACCGAGCCTGGCGCTCTACCAGACCACCGGGCCGGACGGAAACGCGCTGACCCTGGTGGAGGTCACCTTCGGCACCAGCGCGGTCGCGCCGGCACCGGTCACCGACGTGCTGTGACGGGACGCCCTTGACCGCCCGGATAGTCCTGCTGGTCACGTCGCCGAGGCTGCCCGCCGGGCTGCTCACCGCGGCCGCCTGGGATCTGGTCCGGGCCCACCCGGTCTACGCCTCCGCCGAGAGCGAGCAGGGTGACGCGCTGCGGGCCGCCGGCGTGGCGGTCACGGTGATCGCGCCGGAGCCAGAGACGCTGATCGCCGCGCTGGCCGAGCACGACACGCTCGTCTGGCTCGCCGGCCCGGCCGGTGACCAGGAGTTCGCCCGGCATCTGGGGCTGCGGCTGGCTCGCGAGCCGGCGCTGGCCGAGCTCGAGCTCGGCTACGGCTCATGGGATCCGCCGGGTGCCCGGCTGCTCGACGCGGTGGCGGTGCTGGACAGGCTGGCCTCGCCCGGCGGTGACCCGTGGAAGCGGCAGCAGACCCACGAAACCCTCGCGCAGTATCTGCTCGAGGAGGCGTACGAGGCGTATGACGCGATCGTGCAGGGGGATCTGGACGCCCTGCGCGAGGAGCTCGGCGATGTGCTGCTGCAGGTGGTGCTGCACGCCCGGCTGGCGGAGGAACTGGGCGACGGCGAGCGGTGGAACGTCGACGACGTCGCGGGCGGGCTGGTCGACAAGATGATCCGGCGCAACCCGCACGTGTTCGCGGGGGAGAGCGTCGCCAGCGTCGAGGAGATCACCGAGAACTGGGAGCGGATCAAACAGGCGGAGAAGGCCCGCGACTCGGTCTTGGACGGAATCGCGATGAGTCAACCCGCGCTCTCACTGGTCGCCAAAATCCTGCAACGCACGGAACGCGGCGGGTTCGACGTACCGCTGCCCGCGGTTTCAGATCTTGACCCGGCCGCGGCTCTCGGCGCGACGCTGCTGCAGGTTGTCGCGCAGGCCCGGGCCGCGGGTTTGGATGCCGAGGCGGCGTTGCGGCGGGCGGCGCTTGATTACGCCGAGCGGGTCCGGGCTGTCGAACGCGAGAATGTCGGTACCCCCGAGTAAGTTTCCTCGCATGCCGGAGTTCGTGGAGATTGCCGAGCGCATCGTCGATGCCATCCTCGAGAGCGACCCTCGCGTAGCGTCGTATGCGGGAGATCATCGATTCGATCACCGCCTGCCCGACGCGTCGCCCGCCGCCGTCGCCGAGCGGGTGACCATGCTGCGCGACGCGGCCGACGCGCTGTCGGGCATCGACGCCGACGAGCTCGGCCCGCAGGACCAGGTCGACCACGCGATCCTCGCCGCCATGGTGGAGCGCGGCCTGTTCGAGCTGACCGACGTCCGCGAGCACGAGTGGAATCCGTTGGATCACAATCCCGGCCCCCTGCTGCACATGCTGCTGGCCCGGCCGTTCGCGCCCGCCGACGAGCGGCTGACCAGCCTCGTCGGCCGGCTCACGGCGGTGCCCGACGCGCTGGCCACCGCCCGGGCGGGCCTGCGTGACGTGCCCCGGATTCACGCCGAGACGGCGATCGGCCAGTTCGCCGGCACGGTCGCGCTGATCCGGGACGAGGTGCCCACGCTGCTCGCCCAGGTCCCCGGGATGCGATCGGCCGTCGACCCGGCCGCCGCGGCCGCCGTCGAGGCGCTGACCGAGTTCGGCGACTGGCTCAAGACGCGCCTCGACACCGGCGAGCCCGGCCGCGACCCGCGCCTCGGCCGCCCGCTCTGGGAGGCCCGGCTTTGGCACACCCTCGACACGGAGCTGCCGGCCGCCGAGGTGCTGGCCCGGGCCAACCGCAACCTGGACCAGGCGTCGGCCGAGCTGCGTGCGGCGGCGGCCGAGCTGATCGGCGGCCCCGAGACCGACGAGACGGTCCGCAAGGCGCTCGACATGCTGAGCGCGCAACACCCCGACAACGACTCGATCGTCGACCTGGCCAAGGTGATGATGAGCGAGGCGACCGAGTTCGTCCGCGAGCACGACCTGATGACCCTGGTCGACGACCCGTGCGTGATCGAGGAGATGCCGGAGTTCGCCCGCGGCGTGGGCGTGGCCTACTGCGACTCGCCAGGCCCGCTCGAGACGGCCAAGGTGCCGACCTTCTACTGCATCGCGCCGGCCCCGGCCGGCTGGTCGCCCGCCCTGGTCGAGTCGTTCTACCGCGAATACAACGACCACATGATCAGAAACCTGACGGTGCACGAGGCGATGCCCGGGCACTTCTTGCAGATCGCCCACTCCCGGCGCTTCCGCTCTAATACGCGCGTGCGGGCGCTCGGCTGGTCGGGCCCGCTCGTCGAGGGCTGGGCGGTCTACGCCGAGGAGCTGATGGCCAGCCTCGGCTTCGGCGGCCTTCCGGTGCGCCTGCAGCAGCTAAAAATGCAACTCCGGATGAGCCTCAACGCGGTCATCGACCAGCTGGTCCACTGCGAAAACCTGCCGGAGTCCGAGGCGATGGCGATGATGACCGGCCAAGGCTTCCAGGAGGCGGGCGAGGCGGCGGGCAAGTGGCGCCGAGCCCTGCTGACCTCGACCCAGCTGTCGACCTACTTCGTGGGCTACACCGAGGTCGCCGCGATCGCGTCGGCCCGCCCGTTCGGCGCCACCCCCAAGGCCTGGCACGACGCGATGCTGTCCCACGGCTCCCCACCCCCACGCCACCTGCGCACCCTCCTCGGCGTCTAGCCCGGATATCGAAGTCGAGCCAGCCAGCCCGGTCACCACGGACGCACGCCGCGAGCGGCTGTTCGGTTTTCGGCGCTGTTCAGTTAGGCTGAACAGCGTGTCATACCGAACACCCGTCGCCCGGAACGGTGGCTTGGTCGGCGAAGGCCTCCTGGACATCGCTCGGGACCGCCTGGCCGAGTTCGGCATCACGCTCGAAATCGATTCCCTGGACCAGCCCGGGGACGCGGGTGCCGACGCGATCGTGACCCTGTCAACTACGGACACCAAGGCTCGATACGCGGTGGAGTTGAAGGTACCGATGACGCTCAGCGCCTTGGCGCGGCATAGCTCCTCGGTGCCCTACCCGCGGCTGATCGTCGGCGATCGCATCAGCCGACGAAGCGCCGTCGCCTATCGCAGCGCAGGCATCCAGTTCGTGGATGCTCTCGGAAATGCGTTCATCACGTTCGGTAGCGTGCTCGTCGATGTGCAGGGCCGCACGGAACCGATCGGTCAGAGCGTGCAAGACGGCGCCGACGACCGTAGGCCGCGCCAGCCGACCAACCTCTTCAGCCCCGGCCGTGCACAGGTCATATTCGCGCTTCTCGCCTGGCCGGAGCTTGCGGGCGCGAGGGTCCGGGAGGTCGCAACCGCTGCCGGACTATCCGTCGGGCAGACACACGATGCCCTTGGGCGACTCGAACAGGCCGGGTTTCTCATTCCTACGTCTAGGAAATTGGTCCGGACTGGCGAACTGCTGGACTACTGGACAGCCGCTTACCCGGCCGGTCTCGGCCGGCGACTCGAAATCTCCCAGTATTTCGGAGACCCCGCCAAGCCGGTCAGGAGCGAGAGTCCCTGCTACGTCAGCGGCGAGTCGGCCGAGGGGGTCGACATCGCACGCCCAGCGACCTTGACGGTCTATCTCGACAAACCGGATACCCAGCTACCGATCCTGAATCGATGGAGCAGAAGCCCCGACCGTAGACCAAATGTCTTCGTCCGTCGCAAATTCTGGATCTCACCCCGCCCACACGAAGAAGATCCCGCTACAACGACACAAAATGCTCCGTGGCCACTCGTCTACGCCGACCTCATGGCCACGGGCGATGCCCGCCTCGGCGAAGTAGCCAGGACCTGGAGAGCCCACCGTGCTCGACCTGACTAGAACTGACCCAACGCTCCTACGCCTCGTCGATGACGTTGTCGCCGAACTCCTGGCGAAGTCGACGCTGCTGGACGCCGACGAGGTGATGGTCGTTGGCGCGCGGTGCCGCGACATCTTCCAAAGTGCGCTGGGTCATGACTTCTTGTTGCGTACCACGACCGACCTCGACCTCGGGTTGGCAGTAAAGAACTGGGCCGCCTACGACGAACTCACCGACATGCTTCCGAGGGTTGGCCACACCGGGATTCGGTTCTATGTCGCGAACACGCCGGCCGATCTCATGCCGTTCGGCCCAGTCGAGAGTCCGCCAGGCACAGTTACTCCAGCCGCACACCGCGAGCCGATGAGTGTGTGGGGTTTCGCCGAGGCTTTCGAATCCGCCGTTCCTCTCCGGCTGCCCAAAGCTGGCACCATCCGGATCCCCACTCTTGCCGGCTACGCGGTGCTGAAGCTGGTCGCATGGCTTGACCGCAGCGCCAACGGCGAATACAAGGACGCTTCCGATATCGCGGCGGTTGTCTACTGGTACTCACAATCGCCCGAGATCGAAACGCTCGCCTACGAAACGAGTCATGGCCGAAACCTTCTGGAGCTAGAGGACATGGACCCCGTCGCTGTGGCGTCCCGCCTTCTCGGGGAGGAGATCGCCGGCATCATCGGTCCTAAGCGTCTGCCTGAGCTCGCCGAACGTTGGTTGAAATCACCGAAAGACCTGTTATGCCACCACATGACCGTAACGAACGCACCCGACTGGACCAGTTCCGAGGACCGTCGGCACGAGTTGATTCAAGCCGTGGAACGAGGCATGGGGATCTGGGCCGTTGACTGACGAGCCGCAACCACGGCCGGGTCGGCGCAGCCATCCCACTTGGGTTGGCTCGGCTCGGTGTTGGGCTGGTTATTTTCCGCGGTGGTCGATTAGGGGTGCGGTTGGTGGGGGGTCGAAGGCGGTTGCTTCGACCTTGTCGGTGAAGTGGGTCATTGCCACGTCCACCGGGGTGCCGTTGAGGGTTCCGGTGAAGCTGCCCAGGGCGCCCTCGCTGGTGACGCAGACCGTGAACTTGCTGGCCTCCGCGCCGTCGACGCCGGAAATTTCGAGGCAGGTGGCGTGGTGGCCGGCGATCGTCGTGTCGTGTTGGTTGACCGCCTTCTCCGCGTCCAGGGAGGCCGCGTTCAGCAGGGTCAGTGCCGTGTCCGGCAGGACCATGCCGGATTTTCCGGCACCCGCGAAGACGCCGGGCGGCGCCGGGCTCGTGGGTGTCAGGGGGCCGGTCATCGTGCAGGTCAGCTTTTTCGCCACCGGCTCGCAGCGGGTTGTCGCCTGGGCTGTGACGATGACTTTGCCGCCGGGATAGGCGTACGCCGAACGGGTTGGGTTTTGGGTCTGGGAAATGGTCGCGGTCGCGCCGCCGGCCAGCTGGTAGGTCGCCGAATAGGTCAGCGACGCCGAACCGCCGAGCTGGGTCGCCAGGTCGCCGGCCAGGTCGTTGCGGGTGCTCCCGGAGGCCGCGGCCTGCTCGAGATCGCCGCAGCCGGGTAGTGCCAGCAGCGCCAGGGCGCTCACGACTAACACCCGGATAAGACCTACGGCGGAGGGCATATTTACACCCTGGTCCATCCGCGCAACTCGGCGCAAATCAGTTACCGACGCGTCGCGCAGGGTGTCAAGCCCGGCTTCGGTTCAGCAACTGCAGGTGCATTACGTAGCGGCGGATGACCCGGGCTTGCGTCTCGTCCGGCAGGAAGGTTGCCACCACCTCGACCGACATCGGGCCGGGTGGCACCTGCTGGCGCAGCTTGGCCACCTTCACGGCCACGGCGTTCAGATCGACGGCGTTGTTGCCGAGCTGAACGACGACCCGGATCTCGTCGCCTTCGTGCACTTCCAGGCCGGCGAAATGCGCGCGTACGCCTTGCTCGCCGATGTCCCTGATCCAGCCGTAGGTGTCCTCCTGGCCGGGCCGGCGCAGCAGGATCTGCTCGCCGCCGCCACCGCGCACGAAGTGCCGGTGCTGTTCGACCTGGGCTTCGCCGGCCGGCTCGACATCGATCCGGTTCTCGTCGACGGCGACCACATTGACGGTCAACACGTACCGCCCGCGGGCGCCGGCGGGCCAGCGTAGCGTGACCGCCGCGCCCTCGTCGGGGACGGCGGCCAGCGGCAGCGACAGGGTGATGACCGTGCCTTCGGCGCGGACCACCCGGACGCCGCCGACCGGATCGGCGGTGGCGGTCAGCTCGACGATCGTGCCGGATTCGGGGAGCTCAGAAGTCATCATGGCGAAATACCGAATCGGCAGCCGGTCCCGGGAGCTGAGGGATGTTGGCAGGCGGAGTTCACCGGCCGCCGACACGGCGGAAAGCCAGGCTCGATACGCTCAGGGCGTGGTCGGCCGCATGGTCGCGGTCCGCAAGATCATCCGTACGAGCTGAGGAGCGACACCACACATGGCCACCATCGAAGCGATCGTCGCCCGGGAAATTCTCGACTCGAGGGGCAACCCGACAGTCGAGGTTGAGGTCGGGCTGGACGACGGCACGATCGGGCGCGCCGCGGTGCCGTCCGGCGCCTCCACCGGCGCGTTCGAGGCGATTGAGCTGCGCGACGGCGACAAGGACCGTTACCTGGGCAAGGGCGTCGAGCAGGCGGTCAGCAACGTCGAAGACAAGATCGCCGACGAGCTGGTCGGCTACGAGGCGAGCGAGCAGCGCCTGATCGACGAGAAGATGCTCGACCTCGACGGCACCCCGGATAAGTCCGAGCTGGGCGCCAACGCCATTCTCGGCGTCTCGCTGGCCGTCGCCAAGGCCGCCGCGCAGTCCTCGCAGCTGCCCCTGTTCCGCTACATCGGCGGGCCGAACGCGCATGTGCTGCCGGTCCCGATGATGAACATTCTGAACGGTGGCGCGCACGCCGACTCGAACGTCGACGTGCAGGAATTCATGATCGCCCCGATCGGCGCGCCGTCGTTCCGCGAGGCGCTGCGTTCGGGCGCCGAGGTCTACCACGCGCTGAAGTCCGTACTGAAGAAGAAGGGCCTGTCGACCGGCCTGGGCGACGAGGGCGGCTTCGCGCCGAACCTGCCGACCAACGCCGCCGCGCTGGACCTGATCGCGGAGGCCGTGCAGGCCGCCGGCTTCGCGCTGGGCACCGACATCGTGTTCGCGATGGACGTGGCGGCGACGGAGTTCTACTCCGACGACGCTTACGTCTTCGAGGGCTCGCCCAAGACCACCGACGAAATGATCAACTACTACGCCAAGCTCGCGGAGGCGTACCCGATCGTCTCGATCGAGGACCCGCTCTCCGAGGAGGACTGGGCCGGCTGGTCGGCGATGACCGCGCAGCTCGGCGGCAAGATCCAGATCGTCGGCGACGACCTCTTCGTCACCAACCCGACCCGGATCGGCCGCGGCATCGTCGAGAGCGCGGCGAACGCGGTGCTGGTCAAGGTGAACCAGATCGGCTCGCTGACCGAGACCCTGGACGCGGTGGACATGGCGCACCGGGCCGGCTTCAAGACGATGATGAGCCACCGCTCCGGCGAGACCGAGGACACCACGATCGCCGACCTGGCCGTCGCCGTGGGCAGCGGGCAGATCAAGACCGGCGCCCCGGCCCGTTCCGACCGCGTCGCGAAGTACAACCAGCTCCTGCGCATCGAAGAGGAGCTGGGCGAGGCCGCGCGGTACGCCGGTGCGGGCGCGTTCCCGCGTTACCGCACCGCATAAACCCCGCTCGTCAGATCATGGAGTTGTGGCATCAGGTTTTCGGGGCATAGGTTCTGATCGAGGGCCTTGGTCTGGTGGGCGCCGCAACTTCCATGGTCGGGCGAGTCGGGGAGGGCAGGGATGACGCAGCGCCGCACCCCAAGCGGTCAGGGCCCGTCCCGCCGCACCCCGGTCGGCCAGACCGGTCGTCCCGGCGGTCGCGGGTCCGCGCGTACGCGTGACACCGGCGCCACCCGGATAGAGCCGCGTACCAGCGTTCCGGCCGCGCGCACCAGCCGGGGCATCGACCGGTCGGGCAGCCGGCCGGCCGCTGCCCGTCGTGCCGCCGCCACGGGCGCCACCAAGCGCACCGTCGCGACCCGGCCGCGCGCCTTCACCGGCCGCGCCACGGTCCTCATCGGCGTGCTGGTCGTCTTGGCGTTGGGGTACACGTACCCGGTCCGGGTCTATCTCGCGCAGGAGTCGCAGATCGCCCGGATGGAGGCGGCGCAGGCCGCCCAGAAACAGAAGATCAACGGGTTGACCGAGGAAGCCGCGAAGTGGCAGGACCAGGAGTACATCCGGATCCAGGCCCGCGAGCGGCTCTTCTACGTACGCCCGGGAGAGGTCCCGCTGCTCGTGCTGAACGACCCGGCCGGCGCCGCCCGCGACGCCGGCAAATCCCCGACCGCCGCACCCCCGGCCAGCTGGTACGACACGCTCTGGTCGAGTGTCGCGGCGGCGAACGCGGAGCCCCGAAGCTGATGGATGAACGTGACATCGAGGTCGTCGCCGAGCAGCTCGGCCGCCGACCCCGGGGCACCCGCGCGGTCGCGCACCGCTGCCCGTGCGGCAACCCCGACGTGGTCGAGACGTCACCGCGGCTGGCCGACGGCACCCC
>Ga0307515_10024793_pt1 | contig 10423 bp, 9 predicted proteins | sample 17_EM_MG_FD_194513 | JGI IMG/M metagenome (GOLD analysis project Ga0307515, IMG submission 194513) | Populus trichocarpa ectomycorrhiza microbial communities from riparian zone in the Pacific Northwest, United States - 17_EM | ecosystem: Host-associated > Plants > Roots > Unclassified | place...
TAATTTATTATTTTATAATAATATTATATTTTAAAGTATTTTATATATACAATAAAGTATTGTATCACTTTAGTGTTAATGTTTTCATGGAAAGTGTTTTCTAAATCTTTTAAACTACAAAAAAAAAAAAAAATTCCATCTAAAACTTATGTTTTTTGTTGATCAAAAAATGAATTTCATTGTTCAGTTTTTTACAATGTAGTAAAAAAAAATCTTTCTAGCAAATAAATAAGGCACATTTTTTCCATCAGTTTCATTTGCAAGCATTTTTTTATGTAACCCTTTATGATTATTATTTTTTAATTTCTTTTTAAATATTAGTACAGTTTTATTATAATCAAATAATTAAAATTATATTTATGATATCATTCCATTAAATACCATTCAATTTGATATTTATTTTCAAATGAGATTATAACACTTTTTTATAATATTAACAATCATTTTTGTTGATTATTATACATGAATCTACTATGCACATTTTTTTTTGAAGTTTGTAATCATGAATATTCTATGAAAATAAAGCTTAAATCTTTTTATATTATAAATTTTTTAAATGATATTCTAATATTAATCATTCTTTTTTTTTCAATAAAATACAAAATAACAGGACATGATTTCCAACGTATTTTTTTTTTTATTGAAACTTACGTTTCATATTCTTTGTTTAAAAAACAATTCTTCTAATAAAAATATGTTTTCATTATTAAACGAAATGCATATAATTTTTTATTATTTTTATTAAAAATGCGCATCAATATTTAGGTTCATAATTATTATTTTTTCATGATACTAAAAAATATGTTAGTAACATCTGCTTCTTTTTTTCTTTTTCTTTTTTTGCATTAAAAATTAATTTTAGTCTTGCCTGTAGCATAGTGTGAGTAAATTAGCTAGTATGTTTAAATTACATGCTTTGAGTATGATAAATAAGGATGGAAATTTTTTATACAATTGAGTTTGGATGAAACTCAAAGTAAGAAATTCAGGGTTTCAGTCACTACCGTCTTCCTTCTCCGGCCTCTCTAGCTGCTGGAGCTTTCTTCAGTTTACCAAAATCTTTCACAACAAATTCTTCTAAATCACTCGCGGTTTATAGCTAATTAACTCTCTTTTTCGATTCTTAATGCTATTTGTGTCTTCTTCTATTGATTTCATGGACTTTTTATATTCGCTTTTTTTTTTTTTTTTTTGTGTTTGATAATGGTTTTAGAGTGAAAAAATTAATCATTAAAGAAAATTTTTAATTCATAAAAATTGACTATTTAATAGAATGCAATATAAAATACCAATTACTCTTTTTTTAATTATTTTTAATTCATACACCCTTTAAAACTCTAAATAATATAAATAAGCTATTTGATAATTAAGTTATATAGAATAGTCGTTGTACTTTATTTTGATTATCAAAACTAAAAAGCTTTAAAAAATCAACAAAAAATTTGAACATTAAAATTTGAATTTTACTTCAAAACTCATCAGAATAAATATTTTTATATAAAAAATAAAAAATATTAAAATAATTAATTAATATTTCTATTTAGGATACTTCAAGAGTAGTTTAAATGTTTTTTTAGAAAAAATAAAAAACAATTATAAAAAAAATTAATTAACATTTCTGTTTAGGATACTTAAATGCTAATTTAAATTTTTTTAAGAAAATAATTATGATTTCTGTTTAGAATATTTCAAGGATAGTTTAAATTGATTTTTTATTAAAAAAAATTAAAAACAATTAATTAGACATGACTGCTAAACCCAAAGCACTTGGTCTATCGCGGATACCAGACCCAAAAAAACTTAAAACATTCTCTGTATTCTTAATATTTTTTTATATTTAAAAAAATTGATATTAACCCCTTTCATACCACATACCACGGACCAATATACTAATCAACACTTAATGCAAACTTAACCTTATCATAGCTGGGTTCAGTTAATGGTGATAAGACAAGTATAGCCAATCACATCTCACCGTATTTTTATCACAAACATACACACCATTCTTTCTGACGATGTACCATCAATTATTAGAGACCATATCTCAAATAAATGCAAAAAAGAGACCATACAATATATGTCCTTTCCTCGATTGAATATAAAACCATCCATAAAGCACTAAATAAAAATAATAATAAACTCCATACACAAATATTTCATTCTCTTCTTCGCAGCTCCATTTATAATTTCCATCAAACACTACGTTATAAATAACACACAAACTTTGAGATTATAGTCCTTCTCTTAAACCCAATAAAAAAAAAAAACTTAATTTGCATTGTTCGTGACCACCCAGTACAGTGTTTCATCTTCAACAGCTGTGAAAAGGCAAACCCGAAGAAGATTACTCAAACCTCATCACAAAGCCTCCTTCACATTTCAGCTATAGGAATCTATATGCTATAAAAGTCTTGAATTCGGATCCTGTTTACCAAACTTGAAGATGAGCTTCAAGTCAATCTTTTATCAGCCTCATTGTTTCGATGCTTGTAAAAAATTAATCCTCTTCGATGACAATCCAGCTTAGTGGCTATTTTCTTAACCCTCATATATATATATATATATAATCGTTTGATAAGCTTTAGGGGCAACCGATCACGCCACCATAAACAGACCTCAGACACAATGGTAAGAAGCATGTTCTGACCCTCTGAGAAATGCAATTACCTACTAAAAAATAAAATGCCAGAAAAGAGAATAATGCATGCTTCAAATGTTAATTAATCTATTGCCTCAAGGATTGTGACTAGGCTCTTCAGAACATGTATCTGATTTTGGAGAGACATTTGTGTACGTCCTCCAGGGTTTGGTATAAGAATTCAATCCACCTAGTCAATTCAAGTATATTACAAGTTCCAACATTGTACAGCCCAAAAACTCACCTTCCCTACATAGCCAAATATCTGCGATATCAACTTCCAAAAACTTCTCATGGACCTGAAATTTTTATCTTGGCCGCCGTTAGGATCCAGCCTTTGTTCGGCTGAAACTACCGTTTCCCTTTGGTCAGCTTGGCACATCATGGGTATCGGGTGGAATATGATAATCACAAGTCAGTATTCCTTGAAAATGATGGCAAGGGCACGGCCTCTTGTGGACGAAGGATGACAAGCACACCAAACATTCCAAGCATTGGGAGGACAAGGAGCCACTTCAGCAGTTTATAGTAATGCATGTGGAATGTAAGCGAGAAGTCATCTGAGAAATAGAGTCCATTCTTATCAACCATCTCCACCAAAACAGTTCCAGTAGTTCTCACTCCAACTGTTGGAAGTTTTATCCGATATTTTCCTGGACGGTCAAAGATTTGATTTTGCTTTATCCGTCGTTCACCTTGATAATTGCCAGGAACTAACAGGGTTGTCTGTATTGTTCCAAATGAAAAATAGAATTATAAGGTATTCTTTAAATTGTTGTTGAAAACAATAATTTGATTGTTCAAGGAGCAACTTACAGTGACATTATAAGGTGCTTGAGACCCAGACGGGATTCTATACTTGTCCACAATCTCAAATTCCACCCAGAAGCTCTTCCCCTCCTCATCACGGAAACTTCTTGATGAAGGTTTAATATACACCCCTTCACGGTTGTAGCGGTTTGCTACATTGTTTCTTCCTTGATTATTAGATCTCCAAGCCTGAGAATTGCACAGTATGCTTAATACTTGAAACATACAAGAACATACAAGAAATCACAACAAATATGGTTCACAACTATCCTGCCTTCAGGGGATGATGTGGAACAGGAGTTGAAAAGCAAAAGACATTTCCATTCATTGTTGAAACTATGAGATCAAGATCATCTCCACCATCAACATTGTCTGCCAAGACCATGCTATATCTGAAGCAGAAAGATCATGATTTGGATAAATCACAAAGCAATAAATAAGTTGAATAGTCAAAATTTAAGGATATAAGAGGATATAAGAATATCTTACGAAGTTTCACCAATATCAACAACATCAGCACAAGAAGTTGGTCCATCTATAAGGTAAAGATAACCATCGAATGATGTTGTAACAAGTGTGAGTCCCTTGTTTTTCTCCCCACGTTTACTTAAGTCAAGAAGAAGAACTTGATTCATCACTCTCCCATGAGTTCTGTATGGGTAAGGCCGAACAATAGAACCATCCTTGCCACTAAGAACATATATGTTACCTGATAGTGTAGGGACTACAACATCAGTATGGCCATCCCCATCAACATCGCCTATAGTTGGACCCTGAGGAATGTTGCAGTCTATGTCAGATCAATCTATCATGAAACAATTAGGCACTTTTTCACTAAAATCTCATTTAAATGAAGGTCATGCACAGGTTGCATGCATTCAGGAAACAAACAGTCCTGTCAAATCACTCTATCATCAAACACTTGGACACTTTGTCACTAAAATCCCATTTAAATGAAGATTGTAACACACGTTGAGCTTCAGATTGTAGTTTTACATTCAAAGTACTATAAAAATAATGAGTATAATTGGATATTATACTAACAGTTGTTACACCAAGTGGTGATCTCCCAAAGGTGTTGGCTTCAAGACCTAATTCCATCATCAAAGGATCAAGAATACATGCCCATGCCATCCACAAACAAAGCAAAGACAATATTTGATTAATTTCCCCCCCTGCCAAGTCTGAGGTTATAGCATGATCTCCCCCACCCACAGAAAGGCCAGACAACAAGTATATCCTCCATGCAAATGATATTAGAATCATAATTTTTGCACTGAAGTTTTTGTTAAATATTGACATAAGAACTACAAATTCCAGTACAAGCATGACTTGCATCTACAAAACAAGGAATGAAGTTTCTATTGCCTTAAATTTGACACCCCCTACCTCAGTAAAAAAGGATATGACATGATGTATTTGTACAGTTGCACCCATAACATAATAAAGATTTCTTTTTGTATAAAAGCATCTGTGTTTGCGCTTTTCTGTACAAGTAATATGTGGAAACAAAGTACCTAGTGTAATCTGATTTTTCAAGAATCCAAATCTGGAACCTGACAAGCCCATTCTGGATCAGGCAATGAAGCACCAATTGCTCAATCTTAAAATTTAACCACCAGTAGACCAATATTAACTATGAAATGCAGTTAGCGGACACCAGATATTGAAGGAGATGATACTTAATTCATATAGACGACATCATATTAAGAAGAAAGTAAGAAATTGAGATCCAGCTGACCTGGGAAACAAGACTCTTAAGGTGCTTTTCCCAAATTTCTTTTCCTTGTGATGTCCATGCAGCAACATTTCCATGTACATCAGTGGTCACTAGTTCAGTTTTTCCATCATCATTGATATCAGCTGCAACTACAGCACCTTGAATTTCAGCCATTTCCAGAGGGAAATTTTCCCTAATATTTCCTGAATAAAACGATAAAGTTTAGCTTCCAACTTTGTTTGGAGTATTGGAACACCACACTTGATAAGCAGTTAAAATAGAAGAAAATTGATGTGGGAAACTTTCTTCAATATTTTTGGCCTAATAATGTTTATTGCATTATTTCAATAATGGCTAAGATTTTTAGGTTTTTAGGAGTTTAAGAAGAGTCTAAGACACAGTTGGTAAATCAATCATAATGTTTAATCCGACCATTAAATCAAGCTGAAATTTTATAGAACATTATGAAGTTTCATGATGATTGCTTGCAAATAAGGCTCCAAAGTTATTATGCGGGATTGTCTTTATTTACCCTATTGTATTTGGATTCTTTTTTCTATTTAGATTTAGACTTTTAATTTAATTAATATTTTATTATTTAGGAATCCTAATGCTAGATGGGTTCTATGGATTAGGAAAGTTTTAATTAGGAATCTTTTTCAATAAAGGATTCTAAGTCTAGGACTAGTATAAATAAGGGTGTCTAGTTTATTTTTGGATGATTCAGATTATTATTTAGACTTTAAATAATCAGAGACTTTCTCTAAACTACTCTAAAGCTTAGGTCTATAACCTTAGGACTTGAGAACCCTAGTTTTATCCATGCTATACGTCGCGTCAAAAATACTCACGAGATTTCTACATAAAAATCATTTTGGTTTTGTAAAGATTTTAAGGCATGAAAATCAAAAGTAAATACATCAGAAACTTCCTTTTCATATCACTCAAAACAAAATCCTTGTCAGATAAGTTTGGATATTTCTCTAGATGTAGATACTGAACAGATTAATCTTTAGACTGCGTGCATTTAAATTCAAAAGTAAATACTGTCTATAAGAAAGTTTCATCTTGTTAATTTCCAACCACTTTGAATTCTCTTCAAATACTATAAAATAGGAAAACGATGATAAATTGATTCATGTGGTGATAGCTAAAAGAGTGTATCAGTCAAACAACCAAACTCAAACTCAACTCAGCAACCAGAAAAGGAAAAAAAAAGAGAGAGAGCAAATATGATGGTAAAATGCCTACGAAGATAAGAGAGCTGCACAAGCAATTTTAGAGAAAAATAGGCGTGACTAGTTTGGATGCCAATCACTGTTGCATTTAGAACAGGAAAAAAATCACATGAAAAATTGTATTCAGTGATCTTGTATGAAGAATAACATAGTTAATAAGGCTGAAAGATAAAAATAATCAATGAAAGCTCATTGGTAGAAGAAAGGATGGCATTACAAAGAGGGAATGTTAAAGAAAATGCAGGGTGCAAACTCAAATTTACCATGATGATCCAGGACATAGAACAAGCCAAATGAAGTCCCAACAAGAATGTCCAAGTTCCCATCACCATCCAAATCAACCACCGAAGGCGAAGAGTATATATATGCACGAAACTTTGCAGTACTTGTACTTAAATCTAGTTCTCGAGTCCACTTCACTTGCTTTGTATCAAGGTTGAATACAACAACAGAACTGGCAACATATTTCCCAACATCGATATCACCAAGCTCTTTCAAATGCTCAGGATTGTCATAATACCTGTCAATCAGGTAACACCATTAGCATGGACTTCATCGACAGAAAATTGACTGAAAGAATATGCAATGACGTTGGAGAAAGTTTATTTTAAAAACAGCACACAATTAATATCTGACTTTCAATATATAAGAACAGGGCAAATATGCAAAGTTGTGACACCAAAAAGAGAACTCACTCATGATCAAAGAAATACGAAACTGCAACAATCATTTCAGTTACTCCATCATTATCAATATCAGCAATCACCTGATGGGGAAAAAAAAAAAAAAAACAATGTCATCCGTGTGTCATAACTGCATCTTACTTGCATCTGTGAAGAAAAGTCTTCTACTGCAATGCATTACTAGCAATGAGTTTTAGACTCACAGGAGTGCACAAGATATGCGAGTCAATATTCACATAATCCTCTAATCTCTCATGCTTCCTTTCTTTCCATTCTTCATCTCCCCACATGGATTCATCAACATAATCATCATAGTCATAACTGTACTCATCGGCTAATTCATCACTTTCACGGAATAGCTCAAAAGATGAATCTGCATCTGCTTCTAACCCTTCATCATTTTCAACAGTTGCCGCATGAACATTTTCATGGTCATTCTCTTTAGATTCTGAGCCACCTTCATGTGAGCCCTTTGAATTGTCATCTTCGAGAAGCCTTCTTCCAGTGTTTGTTCCATTCTCTGCATTATTGGTTTCCTTCTCTACTGTAATGGTTCCATTCTGAGTTTTATTGGTTCCATTCTGAGCATTATCTGTTCCATTTGACCCAGCACCTACAGAAGAATTATCGACTTGCGAGGACAGTTTGATCATTGTTTTCGTTTGATTCTCGCTCATTTTCTTTCCAGTCTCAATGGATGCATTTGCTGGATGACTATTTTCTGTTGATGTAGAAATCGAAGAATTTGTTTCAGGTGTATTTTGATGTGTATTTCCAGTTGTGTCTACAAATTTGACAGCCAATGTTTAACAACAAGGTCAGTTTGTCTATGTTTCTTGATTTTTACTATCAAAATGCCAGACCAAGCTCAAAATAGACCTGGACAGGATTCATGATATCATATAAACATTAAAATTTCCATGGAAAAGAAAAATTAATATTCATCTTGTACTCCAGGACCAAGCTTAAATAAAAATCAATACAAGGGCAAAGTATGCATCTAGATCTAAATGTGTATAAGGAGCCAATCAAGGGCTCAGAAAACTATTGAAGACAATGGGGATTAACACCTATTTTTGGCGCTTTCTAGTTCCTCCTACACTTGGATTACTACAGGAAAGAACAATACAATTCAAATTACCACCCACAAGTTTTTGCTTTGCATTCAGCATTACCAAGAAAATATCAGATAGAATTATGATTTCAACATCTTCAGTACTGTAATCCCTAAGGGGGCCTGTTTGTCAACCTGGAATAAAGACTAGCAATGGGAATAGAAAGAAAAGAAGTTCATTCATTTCCATCCATGGTGCTAGGTAAGCAATGGCTATGAGAACTAGAGAAGAAATGAAAAGAGATCCTTCCATATTTTATAGCCACTGACAGGATGCAGGTTATAAAACTAAAGCCAATAACACATCCATAAAATTACACTGCATTTATAACATTCATTCCCCCCCCACCCAAACCCCAAGGTGACTATCCCTATGGCCGCTACCACCATCATACAGTTAAATTTATTATGGATATTGCATAGCTCTAATCTCCTTCCTAGTTCTTCACGCCGTGCAAATTAAACCATCCATTCCCATTCCAATTCCAATACAGATTCCCTATTTATCATTCTTGGTTACCAGATGTGCCTGTAAAGAATGGAACGCCATATGTTTTAGTTTAACCGATCTTTAAGAGCAATTCTACAGTGTCTCATTTCTATAGTTATATTTCAAGAAGTCAATGGGGTTTTGAGACACACGATAGAGTGTAGCCTTCCTACATCCATAAACCCTCACACTCCAACCCTAAAAAAGATTTTAACTCAGAACTGCCAAGTTCAAATCCTAAGCTCAAACCTGGCATCTGTTAGGGACTCTGTGTCACATATAAAATAATAAAGAGGATCAAACCAGCTTCTGTCATCCTTCAAAAGAAAAGGGAAACAGGAACCACAGGCAACTTCCTCAGTTGACCAGTAAAATATTAACACTAAAGCAAATAAAAGCAGTACCGAAGGCACAAACAGTTATGAATCCAACATTAACTTACGAGACTGTGATTTGTTCTCAGTAGCCTCTAAGACAAGTTGGTCATCATGAACATCTGGGTGAGAACGATCCACGGGATCTGGATCCAGACCCACATACCAATTCTTTTTAACTCTCCTACGAGGCACTTCCAGTTTATCAGTCATCATGTATCCTGAAACCCTAAAATAGAAAACATATATATTCTATTAGCTTGGGCACCTAATCCAACACTACCTAAAACCAGTAATATAAGACAACAACTACATAACAACAACAAAAAAAATACCTGAAGAAGAGAACTTCACCATTGTAAGTAGCCAAAGCAATCTCCCTCACACCATCCTTGTCAATATCATATAGGAGAGGACTTGCATGCACCGTTGACTGGTGGAATGCAGGCCAACCTGATAAAATGTTGTAGTTGATCTTATTAAGTCTGATTCATAACCCAGGATGAAAATCGAAATTGAAACTTTACCTGGGATTTTGTCTCCATCAGAACCTTCTAGAGCTTCAAGATAGTGAACAAAAGAAGGAACCACTACATCAAGTTTTCCGTCACTAAAATAAATGCATGTAAATATCATTAAAATCCCAAATGATAATTAAGTAAACTAAAAGATTAGTTATTTAATTACCTATTGATATCGGCAATCAATGGAGTAGCGTAAACGCTAGAACTCACTTCGGTTTGCCATCTCAGCTCTAGATTTCTAGGGCACCGTGTATTCAACAACGCGTCCTCATCTCTATACACGTAGGAATTCAAATTAACCAGAATTAGACCTATCAAGCTAGCAGAAATCATAAAATGATTGAAATTAATTGTAAAATTAAAAAAAAAATCGAACTCACATGTCAGGGTAACCAAGGGCATCGTCCGTGGCTTCTCGGTCTCGAAATTTGTTCTTTTTGGACTCATCTCCATGAATGGAAGTGGTGAATAATAAGAAACAGATCAAGAAAACTCTAATCGCTGGAGGTTTCATGTGATGGCTTTTGGTTTTTCACTTCAGAGGTAGAATTAATTAATTTACGGTTTAGAAACTGTTTGGTTAGTGGATAAGTGAATACGTAATCAAATTAATGGGGATTTATGGAATTTTGATAAACCCTAATTAGGGTTCTATGGAGATCGATCGATCTCTCTCTCCATCTAAATTTTTTCGACGAAGAAGAGTTGAAAACTGAAGAGAGACGAGGACATTTCAAAATGCCCCTTGGTTTTTGTTAAATTATAATCACATGCAGGTAGAATCTAACTATGAAGGATTTGATGGGTAAACTTATAATTTAATACTTAATAG
>Ga0307515_10024794_pt1 | contig 10423 bp, 3 predicted proteins | sample 17_EM_MG_FD_194513 | JGI IMG/M metagenome (GOLD analysis project Ga0307515, IMG submission 194513) | Populus trichocarpa ectomycorrhiza microbial communities from riparian zone in the Pacific Northwest, United States - 17_EM | ecosystem: Host-associated > Plants > Roots > Unclassified | place...
AGGGGTGCTAATACCTTCCCTTTACGCAACCAGTCCCTTGCCTTAGAATCTCTGAAAGACCAGTTAGGTTTCCTAGTGACCATAATACTAGGTGGCGACTCCTTTACACAAAAAAGACCCCGAAATCAACCGATGGTCGCCGCGACGCCGCGCTCCGCTCGCGAGGGTGCGACAGTAGGTAGTTAAGGTCTGACAAGCATGCCAGACACAAATAGCTTGGGCTTAACAACCAGTTAAGCCCAAGAGGCGTGGGTCTAACATGACCCAAAGAGCTTGGACTTGATAGTCGGTTAAACTCAAAATAACATGAGTCTGACAAAAATGGCAGACCTAAAAAGCTTGGACTTGACAGTTAGTAAGCCCAAGGCAGCGTGAGTCTGCCAACCATACCAGACCCAAAGAGCTTGGACTTGGCAATCAGTTAAGCCCAAAGTAACGTGGGTCTGACAAACATATTAAATTCATAAAGCTTGGACTTGACAGTCAGTCAAGCCCAAGGACACGTGAATCTGGAAAATATGTCAAACCTAAAGCATTTGAATTCAACAATTACCTAGTTTTAAGGCCATGTGTTTGATCCTAGACGATCATTTAAAATAAAAGTATTGAAGGTATGATAAACCGCCATACTTTTCTATCTAGAATAATAATTCATATTGATGTAATGATTTCTTTATACTCATAGGTGTATACGAGATCTCTTAAGAGACCTTCCATACTTATTGTCTCATTAATATATGTAAGGAATATTTGTCTTTCATTAATGCCACAGAAAGCAGAGGACTTTGTAGTCCTTCCCTTCTCTGAAAATGACAAGGCTCAGGGGATATAAATACCTCTGAAGCATCCAGGTAAGAGTTGATAACTTTTTATCCTATAAGATAAATTCTTATAGATTTCAGAGTATTAACTCACTTAAAACTCAAGAACAAACATCTTTATTCCTTGAACTTAAAGCTCTTTTAAAATATTTATTGCTTTTCTCATATATACTAATTTTAAGACATTTATTTTAAGACACACAAAGCATACTCTAAAGGTAAAAAACAAATATATTGTTTTAAAGAAGTTGATTAAGCGAGAGGCATAATGGAATATCTTCATTAAAAAAAAAAGGTCAAATATCCCTTTCCATGCTCTTTTTATAATCCATTAAAATAAATGTTTCATTTACAATCACACTATGACCAAACATAACCTTATAATTAACTAATGATGTAGACTTCTCATGTTTTTTGTTTAATCCAATGCCATTCGATGTAATTTAATAATCTCACATTTTAAGCATAAATGAGAATTTTAGATAGTATAATGAAGTGGAAGTTATTTATTACATTTAGTAGATCTAGGTTTTTAGAATTTTATGTATTAATCCTCTAGCATAATTATAGGCACCCTTCTGTGATCAATCGATGCTTGCAAAACTTTCCAAAACATTTCATTATAAAGAATAAATATAAGATATTTTCTATACAATGTACTAGTTGGTTAGTTGTGCAATATAATTTTATTAAATTTAGTTGGACCCGGTTAATCAATCTAGAACCTAGCTCAAGTCAGGTTAAAAAGAAGGAAGTCGATCTGATCACTTTCAAGCGATCTGATCAAAACATAATTTGATTTAAAAAAAAACAATGTTATCTTAATTTTTTAATTTTTTTTGAAAAGATGTAGTTTTATTGATTCGGGTCAATCTATGTGCTAAGAAATATAGGGTTATTTTGTTTTATTTATTAAGGGTAGAATAATATTTTTATTTCCTTTTTAGTTTAGCCTTTATATAATCTTTTTTTTATTTAGGTTAAATCTATTCCTTTAGATTATTGTGATCACATCATACAGTATCAAAGAAACCCTAACCTCATCCTCTTTTATTTTTGTAGTTCTCTTTATTTCCTTGGATTGTTTAGCATGGTATCAGAGCATGATTTCATGGAACAAGGCTTAATCTCAGACACGGCTTTTACGGATCTAACTTCGAGAAGATATTTGTTCAGTTTTGCAATCTTGTATTTCGTTTTCCTTCCTTTTGCATTCTGGTTCTATTTGTTTATTGATTATGACTACTGAAAAAGATGATTCGATTCAGTCTGCAAGTGTGAGGATGGATAGAAAGAATTATTCGTATTGGAGTTATGTGATGAAATTTTTTTTAAGGGTAAAATGATGTGGGGATATGTTAGTGGAACTTCTATGATACCTAAGAATATTGATAAGGGTTATGTTCTTTGATAGATTCATGGGAAGCAAATAATACAAAGATTGTTACTTGGATTAACAATTTTGTTGAGCATTCTATAGATACACGGTTGGCGAAGTATGACACTCTCATACCCTTAACAAGTATTGGTTTTGTTGTCACACTTCACTTGTCTCTTCTTAATGTTTATCTTATTCTGAAACTTACATTGAATCTTGTTTCTGTTAGTCAGTTATGTGATTATAATGATTGTTTAGTCATCTTTTCCTCTCTCTTTTTTTATTGTATACAGGTTCTGCAGTCTTATAAGTTGATTGAGACGGGTCGTAGAAAGAAAAGGACTATATATTTGGGATGAGTTAAAAGTGCCAGTTATTGTTGTTGTTGCTATTGGTGTTAATTTGTGTTCTTTTCGTTTGAGTCCTTTTTTCTAGTTTTTATTTATGACATTCTTGTCTAGATCTTGTTTTGTCTTCTCATTTGAGAGTTTTAACATCTATATGAGCTTTATAGAATTTGTAAACGTTTGATATTTTCTAATTGTAGTGGATGTAAATTAGCAAAAAATTTTGATTTACCTTTTAATCGAAATATTTTTATTTCTTCTTCTTCATTTGATTTGATTCATTCTGATGTAAGGGGACCTTCTCCTGTTGTCATAAAAGAAGGGTCTCGATATTATGTTTTTTTATTGATGATCATACTCGTTATTGTTGGGTTTATTTAATGAAACATCATTCTGAATTCTTTGAGATATATACAACACTTCAAGCTTTTGTCAAAACTCAACATTCTGTTGTTATCAAATGTTTTAATATGATTTGGATGGGGAATACACCTCTAATATATTTTATAAGTTGCTTATCTTAGATGGACTCATTCACTAAACTTCGTATACAGATACTTTTGAGCAAAATGACGTTGCTGAAAGAAAACATAGGTACATTGTTAAAACTGCTCGTTCTCTCTTATTGTCTGCTTCTATTCCTAGTGTGTTTTGGGAAGAAGTTGTTCATATTGTTGTAGGTTTGATTAATACAATTCTATCTTCTTATATTTTAGGTTTTTCTCCTTTTGAAAGTTGTACGTGTATGCCCGTGATTATTCATTCTTTAGAGTTTTTGGTTGTACTTGTTTTATTCTTCTTCCTCGTGTAGAACATAGTAAGTTATCCTCTCATCTACTATTTGTGTTTTTCTTGGTTATGGTGAATCTAAAAAGGGGTATCATTGTTTTGATCAAATAACTCAGAAACTTTATGTGTCTCATCATGTTGTCTTTCTCAAGCATATACCTTTCTTTTCTATTTCATCCACCACTCATAACTTGACTAGATATGATCTTATTCGTATAAATCCTTTTTTCTAAGGATTCTGATAGTTTATCATATCAGATTCCTAGTACTTCACATACCTCTTCTCATGTTCGACCAGTTCATACTAATTATTCTGTAGGTAATGATACTTTACTCTCCAATACACCTGAAGCTCCATTTTCTTTTATAGTCCCTCAAGCTCCATATAAGATTGTGGATCCACCTCCACGTCAATCTATATGCATTCTTAAGTCCACAAAGTTACTAGATTTTTCTTCTTCTTGTTATTCTTCATCTTTTACTTTCTCTTTAGCTTCTATTCATTGTCTCTCTAAGCTTTTTTTCTATAAAAAAGCAATTCTTGATCCTCTTTAACAACAAGCTATGGATGAGGAACTTTTTGCTTTGCAAAAAATAGACACTTGGAATTCGGTCCCTCTACCTCCTGATAAGAGTGTTGTTGGTTGTCGTTAGATGTATAAGATCGAGACTAATTCTGATGGATCAATTGAGCGATACAAAACTAGGTTGGTTATAAAAGGATACTCTTAATAGTATGGTATGGATTATGAAGAGATATTTTCTCTTGTTGCAAAAATGATTATTATTTGTACTCTTATTGTAGTAGTTTCGGTTCGTTAGTGGCATATCTCTCAACTTGATGTTAAAAATGCCTTCTTGAATGGAGATCTTCAAGAAGAAGTTTATATGACGCCTCCTTCTAGTGTTTCACATGACTCTGGGTATATTTGCAAGCTCAAAAAAACATTATATGGTCTTAAACAAGCACTTCGAGCTTGGTTTGATAAATTTTATATTGTGATCTCTTCTCTTGGATTTGTTTTTGGTAGTCATCATTCTGCTCTTTTTGTTAAGTGCACTGATGCAGGTTGTATCATTATGTCTTTATATGTAATGACATGATTATTATTGGTGATGACATTGATGGTATTTCAATTTTGAAGACAAAGTTAGCTAGATAATTTAAAATGAAAGATTTGGGTTCTCTATGATATTTCTTGGGTATTGAGGTAGCCTACTCACCCAAAAGTTATTTTCTTTCTCAGTCGAAATATATTACAGATATTCTTAAGCGGGTTAGACTTACTGATAATAAGATTGTAGATACTCTTATTAAGTTTAACACAAATTATTCTTTTTCTGATGGTTTATCTTTGTCAAATCCTACTTTATACCGTACTATTATTGGTAGCTTGATATATCTCACTGTCACTTGTCCAAATATTGCATATGTTGTTCATGTTTGTTGCTTTTTCTACTACTGTTCATTAGGCGAATGTTCTTCGTATTTTGCAATATCTTCGAGGTATAGTCTTTCAGAGTTTGTTATTTCTATCCACCTCTTTTGTAGAGCTTCGTGCATACTCCAATGTTGATCATGACAATGATCCCACCGATCGTAAATCTATTATTGGTTTCTGTATCTTTTGAGATGATTCTCTTATTTCTTGAAAGAACAAGAAAAATCTATCGTTTCTCAATATTCAACCGAAACAGAATATAATGTTCTGATATTTACTGCCAAAGAGATTGTTTCGTTACGCTGGTTACTTACAGATATGAGAATTTTCTTTTCTCATCTCACTCCTATGTATTGTGACAACCAGAGTTCTATTCAGATTGTTCATAACTCGGTTTTTCATGAACAAACTAAGCACGTTGAGATCGATTGTCATCTTACTTGTCATTATCTCAAGCAGACACCATTACTTTACCTTTTGTTTCTTTTTCTTGGTAGATTGCAAATTTCTTTATCAAGTCGTATTCTATTTTTCGTTTTTGTTTTCTAGTTGGCAAACTCTCGATGCTTATAGCTGTCGCATCGTAAGTTTGAGGGGAGATGTTACGAAATATAGGGTTATAGCCTCCACCTCTTTTATTTTTATATTTCTCTTTATTTTTTTTTTTAGATTGTTGAACACTTATCTACCTTGGTTTAATACATCGAAAGTAGTATGTTCCTTTTCGTGAATGAAAGATATTTATAACACTGTGGTCACAATATTGCAAGATAAGAAAAAGGAACCTTTCTCCTTTTTTTTCGTAAAAAAAAGAGGAAGATGGAATATCTTTTTAATGTGAAAAAGGAAAATAATTTCAATGTCTACGAATTAAATTAATCCGTCAAAACTGTCTGTTCTACCCTCACAAATCCAACTCCTTCCTCTTTTTAATGCGTCTGTCAAAGAAATATGCTTATATTTCTGTAGCTATCATGCTTCTTGAATAAAAGGTGAAAAGTAAACTTGTCAAATTTCAGCCAATTGAGCTCGCTGTCTGGTCCAATTTCAAGGACTCTAAAAATTTGTCAAATCGAATGTCGTTCTCATTCGCACAATCGGCCTATCCTATCCCTCCATTTATATCTTTATTTTTAATATAAAAAATATTAACTTGATATTTTCAACTATAAATAATTTAACAACGACCCGGTGCATAAAACAAATACTCTTTAATAATAATAATAATAATAATAATAAAAAGAATGAGTTTTGATATGAACGTGGAGGCAGGCAAAGTGAAGAAGACGTTTACCGTGGCAGGGAGGCAGAGAAATAGAGTAAGAAAAACAGTAAAAAAGAAAGTAAACGGAGTGAGAGAGAGGAGACAGACAAGCTATTTACAGATCACAACACCGCACACAGTCACCCTCGCCACCCAACAAGCACAGACACGAACACACACACACACACTCTTAAAAAAAAAGAAAAGAAAAGAAAAAAGAACTCACTTTTTTCGAAAGGAAAGCGGCGCTCTCAGACCTCTAAACACGCCACGATACACCGACTCTCTGAACCTTTTCTCTCCTTTTCTCTCCGAATATCTATATAATGCCCACTAGCATTCTTTCATAAATAAATTCTCCAACCGGTCAAGTTACTCTTCCTACTATCCTTGTTGTGTCGCCCGATATCCAGGAATAAAGAGGCAGTCACATACAGCCACATTTCAAATAAATACAAATAAAAAGGGACAAATTCTCAAACAAAGTGTGTTATCAGTGAGATTTCTTGCTTTTCTTTCCAGTATCTACCAGTCACCCAAAGGGTTGTTTGTATTACTTTTTTTGATTCAATTTATGATCCCTCAAAAACATGTTTTGTTTTTGTAATAATAATATTGTATAAACATTTTTTTTCTTAAAATAACTCTCTTAAGATCAATTATTTAAAATCTATGAAATAAACAAGTATAGATAACACACTAGCTAGTATTATACAGAGATTTGATATAGGAAATTTGTAATTTTAAATCGCATAGCTAATACGATAGCGATTGATGTAGATGATAAAATATGATTTATTTCTTCTACATTAATGCTTAAAATTTAAAATATACGCAAGGTGAAGAAATTGTCCATAAATACACACACACACACACAGATAATCTGCTGAGAATGAATCCGAAGAATCTTCCTTGAGATACAATTGCCAGGGGACGTGTGAGACACACAGAGAGGAGACATGCATCGAAAGAGAGTGACGAGCCGAGAGTGGAGTCAGAGTGTGGGCTGTGGTGATGATATTGTAATACAGCGCACATTACAGATGTAGGTGGAAGTAGGGAAGAAGCAGAGGGGCAGCTTTTAGGGAATAGGTGACCCACATGACGAGGCTGAGGCTTAGTTTCCCTCGAGCCCTGTGTTTCTGAGAAGTAGGAGGAGTAGCAGCTATGGTTACTACTGTTTCAATAAAAACTCTCTCTCCCTCCCTCCAGTCGACAGTCTCCCTACTGACCTTTTGTTTTCTTGCTTCCTCTAACTCAACAGTGAGTTACAGAGCACGCGCACGTGCTTTCTCCATGAACACGCTCCGTGCCCATCCTTCACACATCCGCCAAAACGAAAGATGGCTTCGTTGTTAACCTCCCAGTGTCCGTTTAGGAGTCGGCAAGAGTTTGTTTTTATGTTTTTTTTAAAAGTATATTTTTTTAAAAAAATATTAAATTTATTTTTTTAATATTTTTTCTTCAAATTAAATTTTTTTATATATTTTAAGATATTAATACCAAAATAAAATTTTAAAAATAATAAAATTATTTTAATACATTAAAAAAAAAACTTTAAAAAACAACAATTATCACATTAACAATAAACAAACCCTAATTCTCTACCATGCTCTTTACAGAGGGCCAACTTTTTCCTGCCTTTTTTTGAATAATTTTTAGCTACATTTACAAGTTAATTAATAGAGAGGGTAAAGTAAGGGGATTCTTTTATCATTCAGCAACAAATTAAGGCGATCAAATATTGCCCCATCTGAAGGTTGTGTCTACACCATGAAAAAATATAGAGGTACATAGTAGGTTTTGTTTCTACATCAATATCCAGACATTCTGTAACTCATCAAGATGAGTTTACCTATTTTACAGTATATATTACATTTTAAAAAGTTTTGAAATTTTTTTATTGTTTTTTTACTTTAAATTAATATATTTTTAATATTTTCAGATCATTTTGATGTACTGATATCAAAAATAATTTTTAAAAAATAAAAAAATATTATTTTATTATATTTTAAAATAAAAAACACTTAAAAAAAATCATCGCTACTATTCTTACAAATCTATGTTTAAATGTATTACCATTTACCACCTGTTCTAACATGCATTCAAATTACCAATAGCTTGAAATACGAGTGTTGGGCTTTGTTTGAATCCAGTTAATGATACATTTGTCTCGTTGGTGTGTTCTGTCTATTTAGGTAGTTAGCTTCAATCTGTTTTTTTTTAAAAAAAAAAATTATTTAAAATTAGTTATTTAAAATTTTTAAATTTTTTAATAAGCTGAAGCCACAAATAAATTATTAAAAAATAAAAAATATTACTTTAATATATTCATAAACTATCATATTTTAATATATTTTCTAGAGTAGATAGTAAATATGAAAAACTGGATCCATTGATTGCATCATCAATTAAGGGTTTAAAAGACATGCACATTTTCTTACCTTAATTCCTGGTTTTGTGCCATCGAACCTGGAGTGGATGCTCATCTGACTTTACAAAACCTCCTCGTTTTGACTTCTGCTCTTCATAAAATAAGCTTTGATTTTGAAACCAAATATCTCTCCTCCAAATTAGAGGTGGCGCAATCATCGTTCTAAACAACGTGGTGCGATAAAAAAAAAAGTTTTTTTTTTAATGAAATTGTAAGATTCGATTGATACTTCAAATTTAAAAATGGGAGCTGTTAATGAATGGACGGGTGGATGGATTTGGTCATATTTTATAAACAAAAATATCTGGGTTTTTCTCATTAACAAGAAAGAGGATATGATTTTTGTGAATTAATTTAAATTATTGTTCAACTCTTGACTCGTAAAAAGTTATATTTGATTATAAATAATTTTGATTTAATAAAAGTTAATTTTTTAATTTTTAACTTATAAATTTTACTAATAGTACATTTTATATTTTTATTTCAAGTCATTCTTACTAAACATATTTATAATTTAAAGTGAATTCAGGTATCGTAATTTATGCTGAAGGAATCAATCTTATATATATATATATATATATGTCGAAGTAAACAAAAAAATGGTTTTTTCGTCCAAAGAAATCCGATTCCTTGATTCCTGGCCCATTATGGGCTGGGGTTAGGCGCGTGGGTGTAGGAGATTTGTGCTGGGTTTTGGAGGGAATCTGGAAAAGAGAGGTCTACGACGATCCACAGTTCAGAGCCCTGTAATAGAAGGCCTAGATACGTATTACGTGTCTCGAGGCGCACGGTTGTATAAAAAAGAAAAGAGAGGGCGACTCCCGAACGGTCGTTCCAGATTCCGCAAACGTATGACAACTCTTAAAACTATTTTATTTTATTTTTTTATTTAAAAATATATTAAAATAATTATTTTTATTTTAAATATTTATTTTTAATATAAACCCATCAAAATATAATAAATTAATTAAAAATAAAACCAGTTTAGAATTCTAAAAAACACGCAGAAACAAACTAAGAATTCGTCAGCAGCAGCATATCCTCATCCTTAGATTTTCTTACATCATTTTATTCTATTCTATTCTCTCATGGACATAACATAAGCGAATGTGGTGAGAGTTTCGTGTAAGAAAGAAACTTTCATCGCACGATTTACGAAAGTCTATCTCAATATAAATTTGACACCAGACCACAGGCCTAAGAGAGCAACGGGCCCTCTGGTACACCAGCCGAAAAATAGGCCTGGGCTTAATTTATCAGGTTTAGATTTGAAAAATGTGAGGGAGAACAACTTTCGGCATGTTTGGGCCCGTTCTATTTCAATCTTGGGCTTTTAGCCCACCCGCGACAAAATAGGGAGGCACTTCGGATTTTGACGGCTTAATTGTCGAACCACATTTTTCAACGAGCACCGCAGATCGTTGATTTTATGGATGTTAAACAATGGTCTTGATTTTATCATTATGGCTAAGCATGTGCGAATCTTCATCTATGTTTGTGATGTATGTTTTTTCTTTCAATATTATCATTAAATATAGATAAAAGATGAGGAGGGAAATTAAAGTTCTCATGTTGAAATGACCAGTATTTTATTATTCTTATTATTTTATTTTTTCTTTTGATATTAAATTCTTTCATGAATGAAATTTATCATTTATTTCATTATTTGAATTGCAAGTTTTACGGGTTAACCAAGTACTTGGATTTATTTTGTCATTTCTTGTAATTGTTTTTTTAATCTCATCATTCATCATTTGAGTTGATTTGAAATTATAATTTATAATTTGTTTTATCCTAATCTTATGACCCAAATCAATGATCTGACGAGTTAGCCGCATTGATTGAAGTCTTTTTTTTTGTTATTTTTAATTTTTTGTTAATTTCATCTTTCAATATTGAATTAATTGAGAATTAAACTTTATAATTTGTTTTGATTTATTTTCTATTG
>Ga0307515_10024797_pt1 | contig 10422 bp, 9 predicted proteins | sample 17_EM_MG_FD_194513 | JGI IMG/M metagenome (GOLD analysis project Ga0307515, IMG submission 194513) | Populus trichocarpa ectomycorrhiza microbial communities from riparian zone in the Pacific Northwest, United States - 17_EM | ecosystem: Host-associated > Plants > Roots > Unclassified | place...
GTGGCAATGCATCAACCATCCAATACACCTCTTATTTCTTTTTGTCAAGTATCCCCCAAAGTAGAAACCTCATTTTGTGTCTTTAACTGGATTTGGCTATATACCTCATGAGAGTGAATTGAGAAGCCCATCCTAAATTCACAGCTAATTCTTTTATGTATTGAGTTTTTGGTATTTGTTGTTTTTCAAAGTGTTTTTTTTATCAAAATAATAATTTTTTAAAATTAATTTTTAAGACTAGCAAATTAAAACAATTCAAAATAAAAGAACAATTGAAGAAAAAAATATTGAAAGTTTTTAAAAATGTATTTTTAACGTAAAAACAAAGACGCTCAGAGTCTGTCTGGAAGTACGTTAGAAGTTGTTTTTTAAAGTGTTTTTTACTTGAAAATATATCAAAATAATATATATATATATTTTAAAAAATTTATATTTAAAATTAGCATATTAAAACAATCTAAAAAAATAAAAAAATAAAGAAATTCTCAAAAACAGGTTGAACGTATAGATGACAACAACTTAATCCGGTATGGCTGACATAAAAGAATCAACTCTTAGAATTATAATCTAACAATCTAGGGAGATGCATCAGGCATGGACTGAGATGGTTACTACATTCATACATATTTAAGTAATGTGTACACATTTTTCTTAATAAAAAAAGCTAATGTTGGAATCTGGTTCCTTAATTCTGGATCAACAAAGAGATAAAGCCTTAAATTCCTTTCGGTCTAACTATTAGTTGTCACCATCGATTGTATTTTAAGTCCCTTCCTCAAGATCAAGACTTATAAAATGTTTGTTTACATTGTTCAACCGGCTTTTTTAAAATTATTTTTTATTAAGAAAATATTTTTTAAGTATTTTTTTTTATAATTTTACTATGTTAAAAATTATATATATATATATATATATATATATATATATATTTTTAATTAAAAAACACCTTGTAACATTACCGAACACAAGCTTAAAACAATCAAGAAACCCAAATAAGAAATCACTATATATTGCATCAGACACGCCACACAAGGCAGAAGCCAACCAGTCCCGTTATATAAACTTGGCCTCAAGGTGCTATCCCTTTTAAGTTTTAACATCACCTCACTCTAAGAATCTTGGCCACTCTTCTTGTTGAGCTTTTTCAATGGGGTTCTGCCCTGTCTCGGAGATGATGCAGAAAGTAATGGAAATGTTCTATACGCAGCCTAAGACAAAGGCCGAAGGCAATGAGGTGGAAGGAAGAAGGAAGATCAAAGGCACAGTGGTGTTGATGAAAAAAAACGTTTTGGACTTCAATGATATAAAAGCTTCATTTCTTGATCGGGTCCATGAGTTGTTGGGCAAGGGTGTATCTATGCAGCTTGTCAGTGCTGTTCATCAAGACCCAGGTTAGCCTGCCTCCCTCTCTCGGCCTCTCTTAAGTCTCTTGAATGGCATAAGTGTCCGAAAGTTTTGAGGGAAAGGGAATATGGTAGTGAAGGTTCTTCAATAAAGACAAATTACCCTTTGTTTTTTTAATCAAACAACAAATAACTTCACCAATATCCTCCGGCCACCGTTCACTTTTCTCTATTCAGACAAATGAAAAGGAAAAAACACATGATTGGAATTTTTTTTAATTAGTTTCGCTTCAAATTCTGGCCTTCGGGGATAACAGTTGGGTTGTTTTGTTTATTAGTTGAGCAATTTCTTTTATTTATTTATTTTGAGAAAGTGACGGTGAAGGAGTTAATATTTACATACCGGATAAAGAAATCATGTTCATGATTCTTGAAGTTAGCTTTAAATATCCTTTCCTGTTTATTATTCCCAGTAAAATGTGCAATAATAAAATGAAAATCGAGTTTGATCAAGCTAAAACTGGGGATTTTGTGGTGTTTATGTGTGTTTAGCAGATGGCTTGCGAGGGAAGCTTGGCAAAGTAGCATACTTGGAGAAATGGGTTACCACAATCACACCACTAACAGCTGGAGAGACTATGTTCACAATTACTTTTGAATGGGATGAAAGCATGGGTTTTCCCGGGGCTATCATCATCAAAAACCATCACCATAGCCAGCTCTATCTTAAGACAGTCACTTTAGAAGATATTCCTGGGCACGGTCGGGTACATTTCATCTGCAATTCCTGGGTTTATCCGACGCATCGTTACAAGTATGATCGTGTGTTTTTCTCGAACAAGGTAACTGGATTTTGGATAACTATAGTAAATACGAGAGAATGTGTGCTCCTACATTATGTTTTATTGGGCCGTATAGTTTGTGCTTGCCATCTAGACGCAGGGAGTGCGTTTTATTGTCATCCTGGACCGTAGATTTAATGCTCGCCTCAACTATTGAAAACCTCGATATCTTATTCCCTTGTAGGCGAAATCACAAGTCAATGTTTTTTTTCCTGCTAGAACGGCACTTTCCCTGACTATCGTTTTCTCTTTTTGAGTTCAAATTTTCTTTCGACCATGACTGTTTTCATAAAGGTATTAAAATGGTTTCTTTTTTTTGTTGTTTTCACTATCAATCCTATTCCTACTTCTTGTTCCTTCATGATTTGTGTTAGGCCTACTTCTAGTGCCAGATTTTTTTAGAACGTCTTAAGATAGGCTTTGGATGAAAAGGTGGATTCACTTACTCCTTGAAGGATTTTGCATTAGGCATATCTTCCATGTCAGACACCTGAGCCATTGCGGTTGTATAGAGAAGAAGAGCTTATAAATCTCCGTGGAAATGGAAAAGGTGAGCTGAAGGAGTGGGATAGAGTCTATGACTATGATTACTACAACGATTTGGGGAGTCCAGACAAGGGTGAAGGATATGCTCGCCCTATTCTTGGCGGAACAGAAGAGCATCCATATCCCCGAAGAGGAAGAACGGGTCGAAGAAAAACAAAAAATGGTTAGAAATTAACCTAAACTCAATCACTTTCGACATGCATCTATATAAATAGCCACTCTACCAAGGGTTTCAGAATTTCTAACAGGGTAAAACATATAACGCATAGAAAATATCTCCTGGCTGAATGATCTTTTTAAGAATGTTAGATGCATGCGTTTTTGTCAATTCAATCAACAATTCAGTTTTACCATTGTAACAGACCCTCATTGTGAGCAAAGGTTGCCGCTTATAAGTCTCGACATCTATGTTCCTAGAGATGAACGGTTTGGGCATTTGAAGTTTTCAGATTTTCTTGCCTATGCTCTGAAATCCCTGGGTCAGGTACTGCTCCCAGAGATCACATCTTTATGTGACAAAACCATTAATGAATTCGACACTTTTGAGGATGTACTCAACCTCTATGAAGGGGGAATTAAGCTACCAAATGGGCCAACAATCAGTAAAATAAGAGACCACATCCCGTGGGAGATGCTCAAGGAACTTGTTCGTAATGATGGAGAGCGGCTCCTCAAATTCCCAAAGCCTGATGTTATCAAAGGTGCACTGATAAATCTTTTTTTTTTCCCTCCCGGTTATCTTGTAATAACTAAAATTTCATTTCATGTCTACATTACTTTGAAATATAAAGTTTTCACGGTATGGTTTCAGCGGACAAGTCTGCTTGGAGGACAGATGAAGAGTTTGCACGGGAAATGCTTGCTGGGGTCAACCCAGTTATCATCAGTCGCCTCCAAGTAAAACACAACCTGCATTAGATTACCTGATGATTTATGTTTCTATGACCCTTAAAGCTTAATAAATTACTAAAATATATCCGCAGGATTTCCCCCCAGCCAGCAAGCTAGACCCTAAAGTATATGGAAATCAGAACAGCTCAATAGGAAAAGAGTTAATTGAAGAGAACATGGATGGCCTAACCGTAGTACAAGTACTAATGATGATTCGTTTCTTTCATGTCCTTACCTATAATATATATATATTCAATACTAGAATCAAGAAACACTGAAGTTGTTTCCCTACAAAATGAATATTTCAATTTTTCTGAAATAGGCAATCAAACGCAACAGGCTGTATATATTGGATCATCATGATGCATTGATGCCATACCTGAGGCGAATAAACTCAACCAGCACAAAGACTTATGCCTCTAGAACAATCCTGTTTCTTCAAGATGATGGGACATTGAAGCCATTGTCAATTGAGTTGAGTCTACCACATCCACAAGGGGACCGTCATGGTGCTGTCAGCAAAGTTTTCACTCCAGCAGAACAGGGTGTTGAAGGCTCGGTATGGCAACTGGCCAAAGCTTATGCTGCTGTAAATGATTCTGGATATCATCAGCTTGTTAGCCACTGGTATGATTTCAAATCAAAAGGGATTTCATGATGGCATAAAGTAAAACTTTGTTCTACTATAGAATGTACACCTGAACGATTCTGCTCATATTTACAGGCTGAACACTCATGCTGTAATAGAGCCATTTGTGATAGCCACAAACAGACAATTGAGTGTCCTTCACCCAATCTATAAGCTTTTACATCCTCATTTTCGTGATACAATGAATATAAATGCCTTGGCTAGGCAGATCCTCATCAATGCTGGTGGAATACTGGAGATAACTGTTTTCCCAGCCAAATATGCCATGGAAATGTCCTCTTTTGTTTACAAGAACTGGGTTTTCACTGAGCAGGCACTCCCCACAGATCTCCTCAAGAGGTAAAGCTCGGAACCTAAAAATACACTCTTATCTTCACTTTTTATCTAAAGCAAAAATAAAATTGATCCAACTTTCAAAATCATCCAGAGGAGTGGCGGTTCCAGATTCAAGCCAGCCACATGGCCTCAGACTTCTGATAGAAGATTATCCCTATGCTGTTGATGGGCTAGAAATCTGGTCAGCAATTGAAACGTGGGTTAAGGAATATTGTGCTTTCTACTACCCCACAGATGATTTGATCCAAGGAGATAGTGAACTCCAGTCATGGTGGACAGAGATCTGTAATGTAGGCCATGGTGACAAGAAAGATGAACCGTGGTGGCCTGAGATGCAGACGCTAGTTGATGTCACACAAACATGCACCATTATCATATGGATAGCTTCAGCCCTCCATGCAGCTGTCAATTTTGGGCAATACCCTTACGCTGGCTACCTCCCTAACCGTCCATCCTTAAGCCGTCGATTCATGCCTGAACCAGGGACCCCTGAGTATGCTGAGCTTGAGAAAAATCCAGATGTAGCCTACCTGAAAACAATCACAGCCCAGCTACAAACCCTCCTAGGTGTATCACTGATTGAGATTTTATCAAGACATTCAACTGATGAGGTTTACCTTGGACAGAGAGATACTACTGAATGGACTTTGGATAGTGAACCACTGGCGGCATTTGAGAGATTTCGAAGGAAGCTGGTAGAAATTGAAAACAAAATTATGGATATGAACAATGACAAGAGATGGAAAAACAGAGTGGGGCCTGTAGAAGTTCCTTACACTTTACTCTTTCCTAACACCACAGATTACTCCAGAGAGGGTGGACTCACAGGCAGGGGCATTCCTAACAGTATCTCAATCTAATCTATTGGATCAAACTAGCAACACGGCATTATTCTTTTAGGCAATCAATAGATGGTTTCAAAAATGTTGTGGTAGTCAAGTAAAAGGTGGTCATCTAAATTTTTTTGCGTTCAAATTTTTCTTTGATTGATGATTTGTATCAAAGCTAAGTGTATCTGCAAGCATCTACAAATAACAAGAATTGTGTGTTGTACCTTTTCCTATATAAACATTGAGTATTAAAATCCAGAGTTTAGGTAAAATGCCAGCAAAAACCATTCCTTTGGTAAAAAAGGTAAATGACCAAAAAATTACACTTAACTTTGGATCAAACTAAACTTGGCCTCTCACCTTTATTTTTTATTTTTTTAACTGAGTATCTCAAACTATATATATATATATATAAATTAGGCCCATTTGTCTATGTTTCCTTCCTTCCATTATTTTTTCTTCCCATTTGTCTTAAAATTCTCAAATAACAAGTCTTCACAATATGCGTGGTGTTTTTAAACAATCACCTGTAGTCGAAATTAACGAAATGTTTTATATATATATATAAAACATTGTGTGCTTAAATTTTATTTTTTTTTATCAAAAAGCTTGAGAGAATCATTGGCAAGTCAGTATCTAAACTCTGAATTGTTTAAAAATTTAGTTGGTTCTTTCGTACTTTTTTATATATTATTTCTTTTCATGGTTTTGATTGCATAGAAAAAAGGCCTTATCAAGAAATTTCAATGAAATTTAGAAATGATCCAAAAACTCAACAGCTTTCAATCTTTTGCAAAATAACACATTTAATTATCAAAAAACAAGAAAAAAGATACCTCAAGTTGAGAGGATCCTTTTACCAATAATAATTGAGAGTCCATTTGAAGTGATTTATACGAATAAACTTTTGACTTTGAATCACAATTTAAAAGTTATTTTTTATAAATAAATCCATAACAAAAATTAGTTAAGTTAGAAGTATGCTTGACAAAAATTATTTAAAATGTTTTTTTTTAAAAAAAAAATAGACATCACAAGTTAGAATGAAACAAAATTTTAATTTAACTCACAATTTATTTTTAAATAAAAATATTTATATATGACTTTTTTAAAAAAATCAAAATTTAAAAAGCAAATTGAATTAATTTGCAGAAAAATCATAACTTAAATGGAGTAAACACTTGATTGAATAGGTAAATATATGTCAAGGATCTGACAGAAAATCACTACACAGAAAATAAATATCTGCATCCGAGCGACTAGACTAGAGTGGTATTGTATAGAGGACTGAAACAGTAAAATAAAAGAGATGATGATTTTTACCAGTTTTGCAATCTGGACTGAAATTCAGAAGTTGAACCATATTTCCATGCTTTTGCAGAATTAACAAGGAATGAGCGATGACTCTGTTTTGCTGATTGCTATGCCAGATTCGAGGCTGCTCTCTCCCTCTCCCTCTCATCTCCCTCCTCCAGTGCTATCTACTGATCTCTTACAGGACGGAAGTGACAGGTGTAAAGAGCGCGAATATTGAGTATTGAAAGTTTCACCATGATGCACCTAGGCTGCCAATTTTGTTTCCCTCATCTAATGTTACTGGGCCTTCGGGTCTCTTTCTTTTATTGTGGATTTAGGGTCTTTGACCTTTGGGCTTTCCATTAATTAACAACTATCACCGCTCCATTCTTTCTTTTATCTTTGTTTAGGGTCCCCTATGAATATGATCCTATTTTATCATTGTTATTATTATTTTTATTTTTATCATATAACCGTGTTATTTTTATAGGGTATTTATAACAATATTTTAAAATAAATGATTTTTTAAAAATAAAATTTTTTAATATTTTTATATTATTTTGATACGTTGTGTCAAAATAAAATTTTAAAAATAAAAAATTTAATTTAAAGCTTAAAAAAATTTAAAAACTTCTAAAGTGCTTTTTAAACATGAAAACAAATATATTCTTAGTAGCACTAGTTATAATTGTTTTATGATATTAAAAAGAAAAACATTGAAGAGTTAAAAGTCACTTTGAAATTATGAGACTTGTATAGAAAATTAAGATACCACCAAAGTTGTTTTACAAAATATTTATAGTTTGAAAATATAAAAAAAATATTTTATTATTTATTAAAATTTATTTTTAATATTAGCACATTAAAATAACTTAAAAATATTAAAAAAAATTGAATAAGTTTTTTTAAAATTTCAAAATGTTTCCAAACTTTCACTGAAATTGCTTTCAAGGTTGATTTTTTATTATTATTAGATAAATAGTGAAATTCTTTTTAAGCTAGAAACGGGCATTGTTAAAGCAGTGATAGCTAAACAACTGCAGCATAATTACATTTATAATTATCAACAACTAATAATAACAAATAAATAGAAATTGAACCATCTAATAGGTAATTTAATAATTAAAAGCTTGGATTAAGAATTTTTTTTTTATATATATATAGTTTTAGATTGGAGTTATGTGATTGTTAATATTAATGACCATCAAAAAAAATTACATAATTATTAATTTTAAAATCTATAAAGATTCATTAAGATATATAGTAAAAAAAAAACAGATATTGCTAAGAGAAGGAAACGAGGAAGTGAGATGTTGGTGAGCCCCACGTACCAAATTCAAGATTTTTAATTGGTGCAGTCCATATCTTATCCAAACTCACACACACAAGATGTTGATGAGACCACGTGTCAGAGCTCAAGAAATTTAATTGGTCCGTTCCATATTGCCTTATCCAAACTCACACACATACACCACCCATCGGAAATCACACAAGCACCTTGATCAATAATCTTTTCTCTCTATCTTAGAATCTAGACGCCCCTGTAGACCAAAATCACCAATATCACTCAACACCTTCCAATCTCCAATCCTTCATGGCAATGGCTACTCAAGCCTCTCTCTTCACCCCCACGACCCTCTCCACCCTAAAATCAAGCAACCAAACCATTGTTCCATGGAAACAATCATCCTTTTTACCAATCTCTAATGTCAAGGCACAAAGAAGCTTTAAGGTTGCTGCTGTAGAGGAAAAAACAGCTACAAAAGAGGCTCCAGTGGGATTTACTCCACCGGAGTTGGACCCAAGTACCCCATCACCAATTTTTGGTGGGAGCACCGGTGGACTGTTGAGGAAAGCCCAGGTAGAGGAGTTTTATGTGATCACATGGGACTCCCCCAAGGAACAAATATTTGAAATGCCAACTGGGGGTGCAGCCATTATGAGGGAAGGCCCTAACTTGCTCAAGTTGGCCAGGAAAGAGCAGTGCTTGGCCCTTGGAACTAGGCTAAGGTCTAAGTACAAGATCAAGTACCAGTTTTACAGGGTGTTCCCCAATGGAGAGGTTCAGTACTTGCATCCCAAGGATGGTGTCTACCCTGAGAAGGTGAACCCGGGGCGCCAAGGTGTCGGCCAGAATTTCAGGTCTATCGGAAAGAATGCTAGCCCAATTGAGGTCAAGTTCACCGGCAAGCAAGTTTATGACTTGTGATCTGGTAACATCATGTGTTTGTGATTACGTGAATATTTGTTGTAATTGTATCTCTTCTTAGGAAACTATAAGAGAAGCAAAACCTGTCTTGTGCGTGCACGTTTCTCTTTCTTTTTCATATGCTTATATAATATCTACATCATTTTCTATGAATATAGCAATATAGAATCTATAGATCCTAGTTTTTTTTTGCCAGAGTTCTACGATGCGTTATAGCTTGTCCATGCATTTATATTGTTAATTCAGTACCCTGAATTTATCCTTATTAAGATATAGATGTTGAGGACCTAATTGAGATGAAAAATAGGTTGGGGGGTTTTTATGAGATTTGCCCGTTCTTTTTGTCCACTGCTACTCGGCTAGCGTGTGTACAACATGAAGCAAATCGTTAATTACGTCAGAAAGCCTGGTTTAGTACTGTTTGTTTGCTGCTGGAATTTTTTTTTTTTAAGTAAATTTTAAGAAAGTAAATTATTTTTTAATATTTAACGATATAATAAAAAATAAATTGAAAAATATTTTATAGTATTTGGTTATGTGATAAAAAATGAGTTGGAAAATAACTTATTAATATTTTATTTTTTTTAATTTATTAAAATAATGATGAACAAATCTTACAAATTAAAAAGTTGAATAAGAATGTAATTGAAAAAAAATATAATTTAATAAATTATCTTAAATAAAATAAATAATAATAGAAATAATAGAAATCAAATCTAAAAAATTAAAAAAATTAAAAGATGAAGAAATTAAAATAATAATAATTAACATTTCATAAGTTATTTCAAATAAAATAAGTAATAATCAAAATAATGATGATCAAATTCGATAGATAAAAAATTTTAATTAAAAAATAATAAAGAAAAAGTAAATAATAATTTTTAAAAATAAGGACTAAAGTAATATAAAAATTAAATTATAAGAGATAAAATTTAAAAATAAATATTCAAAACAAAATATATATAGCAATCAAAAATTTAAGAACCAAATTTGATATAATCATCAAATAATATGACATTTTTAAATTTTTCACAACTTCCGAAAAGTGTTTTCCGCCTAAAATAAAAGGAAAACACTTTCCTGAAATCAAGCCAAATTTTTCTTTGACTGAAAAGTGTTTTCTAATAACTAAATTTTTTAATGATAAATAAATAAATAAAAATGTAAAAAACATATTTTTAAAAATTACTTTTCAAAAAATAAACACACCCTTCAAATGGATGGCTGAAATGGAACGATCCTCTAGTTCCGATTTAAAGTTTGATACGGAAGGCCCACTTCCGCGAGCAAACTGCTGGTCCAGTAAGCAACTTGGATCTTGATTAGGAGAGATAAATAATGATGTCTGATGATCATGCTCTCAGTAACCCTTAAAATGCAATTTACCCTTTTCTCTTCCTTGTAACTAAAATATCTTTCTTTAATTTAGTTCACAAATAGCCAATTCAATTTCCTGGTTCTTGTTTACTGAGAGAATATA
>Ga0307515_10024798_pt1 | contig 10422 bp, 16 predicted proteins | sample 17_EM_MG_FD_194513 | JGI IMG/M metagenome (GOLD analysis project Ga0307515, IMG submission 194513) | Populus trichocarpa ectomycorrhiza microbial communities from riparian zone in the Pacific Northwest, United States - 17_EM | ecosystem: Host-associated > Plants > Roots > Unclassified | place...
CCTTATTAGACAAATTTTTGTGAAGTTATTATAGGTGTGTGGTAGAAGTTTCAGGGGAAGATTCTTTCAACCACACCATCCAACTTTGCCACCCAGGGGGCGGCAAAGCCGCCACCAGTGCTAGTATTCATATAAGGACACGACTTGTGTCTCTTTCGATTCTGATTGGTCGTAATTCTGTGGCTGAGTGGCTGATTGTGGCAAGTACCTACCACTTAAACTCAGATCCCAAATGACCTGCCCTTTTAATTCCAATGAGTGTTTGGCTCTGATTACAAAGTGTCCTACACACAAAATGTGGACTATGTCCTCTTTCACCTCACAGTCTTAGATTTATGATATCTCTTATATTGAGTCAGAAATTGTGAATCAACAGCATTTTGGAGCATTTTTTTACAGCTGCACTATGAATATTAGTGATATAGTAAATTGGAGACCAGGAAGTGAAAGAGGATCTGTTTATGCATAGTTCATGTATAGAACACTTTGTGATTAGAGCAAAACTCATGGACTTAAATGAACTTGAATTGATTGGAGTTACCCAGTGGAAGGCATCTTCCCACACCAGGAAAAATGACCTTACACGACATGTAACTCATAGAGAAGCTGTTTTTGGGATGGTAAATATGCTTGCTCTAGCCACAGAAACAATTGAGACTCACCCAGACTTAGATCACTGGGAGCTGGCCAAGAGATGATCTAACAAATTCGAATTCTAGGAGTATGTTAGAGCCATATACATCTGGAAGCATAGGAGCTGCTAAAAAATGACAACTCTGGGTTGGCTGGGCTGGAGATCTATCTGGGCGCCTCCAAAGGGCGGCGAAGCCGCCACCGTACCTTGTAGTTGATATAGGTATCGAGATCGGATGAGTTGATTGACGCTTCCTACTGTTCGTATTATGTCACATGTGTTCATCTGTCTAACGTTAATCCATTCATACAAATATCCGACCGGAATGGTAGTATACTGTATCCGTCTGGCGCCGAATGTGGAACACATCAGCCTCTGCTGCTACAGCGTCGAATCTTCAACAGTCCAACACCACTTCCACAACACTATTTTACACCATACTTAAATCTATCGATGTCTCACACCGGTTTCTCCACCGCGTCATCCACAATCTGTTGTCGCATAATTCGATTTCCATGTCTGGGATACTAAGACCCGGCCTCTGCTGGTTGTTCACGGCGTAACGCTCGCATCCACCGTGTAACACATTATGCCACCACTCATTTCCCTCGGCATTTCGATGGTTAACCACGTACAATAGTGACGCTCTTTGATTCCACACTCTCGTTTGACGGGTTTTCTTTCCCCTCTCGCCATCCTCGTCTACCGCTGCACTTTCGTCTTTACCCTTACTTACCACACTCTCCCCATCAACCCTATCATCACAGTTATCAAATAGAGTTAGCCATCAGCATCAGATAGTCCAATTCGTCAATTTGTTCTGGTAAGTCTCCTTTCAGTTGGAGGAAATATTGGGTGGTCAGGGGCCTGGCAATTGAGCTCTGATACTAAGACTGTTAGAAATAAACGTTATGCAGGTGATTATCATGAGCGAACCTTCCATGACAATTCCCGCCGAAGAGGTACCAGGAAATCCTTTGGTGCTAGCGTTTGGTGTCTAACATGAGGGTAGGCTGGTAATTCTGCTGGTGGTGCCTCGAACATTGCCAATGTTGGCGATGTTAACTCTCAACAGGTATGTTAGCTGATACTGATAAATCGAGTGCAAAAGATACCAACCCATATATGAAGATACAGTCTACGTCGGTATCGGTTAATACTGCTTCCCAATACACCCAACAGTCGGAGCGCGATATCCCGGAAACCACTGCGAACGATGCTGTTGCCAAGGCGATGGAGGTTCGAATACCCACCGCTCTAATATCATACAATGCTGACTCTCACAGCCTGCAAACAAATCGTTGATTGGAGCGCCATGCGAGAATCAACTGCCAGGGACCCCGAGCTTGCAGACAGAATTCCCTCTTTTGGCACCTACATCGTTGTCCAACAACACTGGTGACGATATCTCTGAAGCCCATTCTAGATCCGCAAGTCCAACAAAGACAATGCGAAAGCTTTTCCCCAAGAAATCTAGCGATGGTAACGGAGGCGAAGGATCATCTACTGATCCTGCACGAGCAGCTTCCCCGACGAAGAGAGGTCTGCTCTCAAGAATTGGTGGAGGCATTCGAGATGGTATTGCTGCGGTCAAGTCTAACAGAGGACATGACTCGTCCCGGTATTTGGATGATGGTTCCATGAGCCATTAGGAAATTGCTAATATTCATAGCTCTAGATTTACTTCAGGTGTGCCTGATATCACTAACGACAGTGGTGTGGACCGTGGACGTACCCACTACCGAGACGAAAACAATCCTCGAGGTGTCTTTGCCTGTAATCTGCCGGTCGAATCTGACCACGTACGTTCGAAGTCCATCCCGCCTGGCGAAAATGAAGATCACGAGCGTACCAATGCAAGGAAGTCATCTTCAACTGACGTACCCCGTGATCACTCTGGTACCCAGACCAATCAGTCCCAGCCAAGTATACCAGAAGATTATAATCTTAGGCATGGATCCATCGGAGATATCGACTCTGCTGGCGCTCACGCTTTTCCGGCCCATGCTGCTCAGAACGGTATGGCTTCTAGTCACCAGGTGGCTCAAGAACTTCCATTTCGCCAGTTCAGCCCTCAAAGTGGATACATAACAGAACAACAAGTCAGAGTCGTAGACGAGCCGTCGGGTATTGCAACTGCGGATGGTTCTTATCTCCATTCCTCGTCTGGACCCAGTAATACGATGGGACATGTCCGTATGCAGCCTTATGACATGCACGGCATGGTTGGGTCGGGCAGCGGTCGGATTGGTATGGAAGATCTTTTTCGGAATAGGTTTTCTTCCCCTGAAGCGATGCGCGCAGCATTTGGGGCAGCGGCTGAAGCTGAATACGACTCCGAACTAAATCAAGTTGGAATCGCCGAACGGCAGGAAGCCTTGCGGGTTCGTTTTGCCGTTGAAGCGAATAGTAGTAGCGATAGAAATATTGGAGATGGTACCGGCAGCAGCCACACTCAAGGCCAGAGATCCCAAACCGGCAATGCAATTCTACGTAACGTCGACGGTAATATCGGTAGGTTAAACTATAGCCTAAGCAGAGTCTCCGAACAGTGGTAACCAAGTCTGACTACATAGATCGCGATCATTCCGTCGTTGTTTCCGAGGAGTCTAGGATGGTGCGATCTGAGACCGCTGGTAGTGATTCTACATCTACCGTTCGTGGTGATTTACACTGACTTCGATTCAGACAATATTCTGGTCGGAAATCAACGTGCCAATACTCAACTGAGAACCTCGGTTACATTCAATACTGAAGGTTCGATGTCGCCCCTTACTTTTGATATCGTCTCCCTAACAGCGACACCAGCTACGCGGAGCGCACGCTCGGCAATGAGAGGTGGACGTGCTGCGTCCGTAACTGGAAACGCGCCACCTATTCCTCTGATGTCACGACAACGCCGCTCACGTTCGACTGACGCTATGGATACTCGAGCCAGACTCATGTTGAGCCTCATTAGAAACTTGGATGACGGCGAGATGTCAAAAGAGGAATTTTTGGCGAATGTGGAGAGATTGATGTTCGGATTTTCCAACATTCACGCTCCACAGATCTAACTAAGTAAAATCCCAAAGGGTCCACTTAGCTCGCCGGGAGGGAGCTATAGTGAGTATAACAGGCATTGAAAGGCTTCTGGGTTTCGATAGAGTATGCATTTTAAGTGTGCAGTAGTTGGTTTTGTAGATAGTTAGTGAAGCTTCCTCAAAATCAACATCTTTTCTGCTCCCAAAGTTCAAATTCCCAGTAATCTGCTGTAATTTCTTCATGCATTCGATATTGGTCAGAGACAGTTTTTCTCATAGACGAGATGTGTTGCGAGCAATAAAGAAGAAGCTGTATTGTCTATCCATACAAAGAGAGAAAACGGCAGGCTTATATACAAAGATGAGACCATATCACACCCGGAACCCGATGCCGGGCATCACCCTTGAGGCTAGGCCTCCTCGTCGGGATGAGGGCTGGTGGCGGCCTCATGGCCCAGAGCCTTCGGCTCTAGTCCACCAATTCCGGAAGCCACGGAAGCCACCGGGCCAAACTCCTAGCCAACATGATGTTGTTGAGAGCAAAAGAGAAAGAACGAAAAAGCTCAATTGTCTATCGATACAAGAGAAGAAAAACACTAGGCTTATATACAGAGAAAAGACCATACTCGGCGAAGCCGAGTATCACAACGGGAGCCCGAAGCCGAGTACCAGCGCCGGAGCTAGGCCTCCTCCTCAGCATGGGGGCAGGCGAGGCCCATGGGGGCCGCAAGCCCCCGGCCTGATGCCCGCAGCCTTAGGCCGATGGGTGCTGTAAGTCCCTGAACGCCACCGAAGCCACCAGGCCAAATCTCATGCCAGCAGATGTTATACTTTGAATTGATGCATCCTGCTCCAGGAGGGCGGTAGGATTTGTTCCTCAACGTCATTACCATCACCTCTACATGCCTCGAGATCCCTTGAAGGGTATCCCATCCAATGCCTTCGATGAGGATCATTTCACTGAAAAGAACGTTTCTCTACCTCTGGGCCCGCTTCCAACAGAATATCTGCCCCACATGCATCATCCTAACTATCAGTGCTACTAGCTAAATACCGATGAAATGAGGGATACTTATTAATAGTTATTATTCCTTGGGTGGTGTGAATCGTGCATGCAGCTTCAGGTTTACTGGAATTGATATGGACCTTATTTCGAGCCATGTGTGAACCAGTGGCAATCAGCCCATGTAGGCTCCCGAACCGGCAGTTGAGATTCGAAGCGCTCCCTCCACTGATTTGTACCGACCAAACTAATTCGCTTCCCGAACCGAGACTGGTTCAGGCCGTTGCCTTCACTGGAACTAAGGAGGCTAAAAATTACCCGGCATGTTCTATACGGATGACAGAACCAATACATCTTTACCACAGAAACCCGCCGACTACACAATACAAAGTCCACTTTCGACACAACCGGCACCGAACTCATCGCAACGCCGGCGCCAGGTGCAACCCGATAAAGCTACTTCTGTAACGAAACCTGCCGAGTGAACCATATCAGATAGTATGATCTGTTCCAATTCTGACACTAGAGTCTACTCCTTAAGGTGCAACTTCATACTAACACCAAACGCTAACTAGCACCCTCAATCAATGAATACTCAGACCGATGGAGTTACCCCACCCGGCTTTGTTGTCGTACAAGCTGTTTCTTCGCGTAATTGACCGATAGGACTAGATGGCTCCTTAGCGTTTCCAAAGTACGCAAATTCATGGTTGGTACCACTATCACGGTTTTCCTTTGACAATACAGTTACGCAGAAATGAACAAAGATACTTCGCACTACAATCACTCTAGTTTTTGAATCCCGCCCTTTGCACCCTTTTCTGATAACTGTGGAAATACTTGTTTCCCACAAATACTGTCTTTTTGAGGAAGATGATTGGGAATCGTTGTTAGTCCGGGGGTTTGTGATCACATCCACTTGCAGGAGGATAGGGGTGAGGGTATCGATGATTACTGTACTCGGTGCATTCGAGTTTGGAAGGGACCTTGGAAACAGATCGAATTAGAGGCTGCACAGCGTTAAATATCTACTTAAGGTTACTAGCAGTGTGGGTTGAGATTCCACACTGCATCTTTAACATTCCTAAGTGTACTTCTGTAAATACAGGATAAATAGATTATGGCTCAAAGTACTATATGTTCGAAATTCCATCTTCCCACACAAGCATGTTACTACTATATGATATATTGTAGCAAAACCTAGACCTTATAGTTTAACCGCTAGTGTAGTCGCGTACATGTTGACAACGTCACACGCTGATTACTTCGGTTGTAAATTTGCGCTACAGTTGGCCAACTTCAAGGTCGTCCCTATTGTAACTTTGATAAGTGAATATAGTAAGATTAAGACAAAACAATAGCCTAATGTGGCTCTTCTCTATTACTTCTCTGCATCCAGGAGTTTTTTCACCTGTCCAAGTATTTCGCTCCTAATAATATATTTCCGAATAGACCTCCGGTAGAAATTTGTGAACCCGAGGAGCACCTGCAAATCCCGAAATGATTTCGGCGTCGGCCAATCTTCGATCGTGGATATGCAGTCCGATTACTTCCGAGTTGATGACAATGCAAGATAGCCGACCTCCGATACTCCAAACTGCCGCTTTTCGGCCTTGCAATAGAGATGGAATTCCTGTAGGCGCTGCAGCACATTTCGTACGTGCTCTTCATGCTCCTTCTCATTGGTCGAATAGATGTGGATATCGTCAAGGTAACACACGGCTAACTCGTCAATGTAAGGCCGTAGACAATCGTCAATGTAGGCCTGAAACGTAGCTGGTGCATTTGTCAAGCCGATGGGCATAACTCTGTATTCGAACTGACCGTAACGGGTCCGGAATGCCGTCTTGTACTTGTCGCCTTCTTTGATTCGAATAAGATGGTAGGCGTTTCAGAGATCCAGTTTAGTGACGATCCGAGCTTCGCGCACTCGGTCGAGTAGTTCTGATATCAGTGGAAGGGGGTGCCTATTCTTTACCGTGCCCAAGTTGAGAGCTCGATAGTCGACACACCCCATAGAATACATGATGCAGTCTGAAAGGCCCAATAGTCTTTATGTGTCATGTGAAATGTGAGAACCAGTAGAAATCTTGTAATTTATACTGTAATCCGTTCAAGCACTCTACTGGCATCGCAGCACAATCCACCTCAAGTTTTGAGGCCCGCATCCCGCACTACCGCCAGTAGCCTTACCAAATGCCTACACTAGGTAATCGCTAGTCCTATATAACTCCTGTACGGGGCCTAGCGAAAGCTGAAACCATACCCGGGACGAGTACTGCCCGGGACAGGATGGTCTCGACAGATATGGTTGCCACAAACCGTTGGGCTTCTGCCATTGAGCAATCTATAACCCCACCTTGAGCATCGGCTTATAAACTTCTCCTCCAACCAAAGAACAGATGAGAAAATGCTTGTGCGCTGCTTTGGTGTGAATTGGTTGTTGTGTATGCAGGGGAGAGCTGTGTGCGTGTATTCTATGATACTGAAGAGAGGAGGAGACAGTCTCCAGGTATATGCAAGAGAGTGTCTTTCAAGAAAGAGTTTTGGAAATGTGATATTTTTGATAAATATCGGCCCCTATAGACTGCAGGGCCCCCAGTTTTGTAGGCTAGTCGTTGATTAATCTGCTCCGTCTGGTCCTAGAATTTTGAGCTTCAAAAATTGCTGTCCAGTCTCGGGCATGAACTTAGAAGGACGGGACGGACAATATGGATGCCTAGAAGGGGGTGATGTGATATCATACAGTCAGGTGAATGTTCAGGAGCAGTTACCCAATATATTCCTTTAGATAAACTACACTATCACCCCCAAACAATGCAACTCCGCCCGACAAACGCGGCAACCTAGCCATTCAGCTAACTGCTGTATGTCACATTCACCTGCCCTTGAAATTATCCCATATTGCTACATACCTAACGAGACTCAGAATTTTGCTGATTATGCAAATTCAAGGTATTTTTGGTCATAGTGAAGCATTGAATATCGTGCGTAGTGACCAGGGAACCTGACGGAAAAGACATACTTTGGCGAAACTGACTGACAAAAGCGTGGCATAGTTGCACAAGAGACACTTTTGGTGACTACTATAATTGGCCTTTGGTATAATATCTTCTGTTTATCCCCATCAGCATGGTCTACGTTGCTGCGTGGAACTAGGAATTCATCCCATGACATGCTTGGCATTTATTCACTCAACCCATCACATCACTACTAACCCGTCCTCCCACTACATTACATTTCTCTTCGTCATCTGTTTGGTTATTCCACATTACATCTATTTCAGTCACGATGCTTTCGCTTGAAAGTGTACTCCCCGATGTCCGCTGCCGACTGGAGGAAAGCCTGCAAAAGGTTTGCGTCCAACTGAAGTTCTGACCAAAATCTAACCTACTTAGTTTCATTCATATACCTCAAAGATTGAACAGATGGCAAACTGCGAACGCCACGCCCTCGACCCTACAAATGATTGTTTGGAAATCGCTTGGTACTACCGAGAGCAACTTCTATGGCTCCTTACGCAGCAGGGGATTGTAGAAGTTGAAGTCAGATTGTTACAGAGACTGGTGGGACATTTGGAATGCCGGCTTCCACCATGCGATGATATGAGGGGCGAGTATACTGCCACCTGCTAAGATAACGCAGCGTTGCTAATGGTTTCGGTAGTTTATTGGGATAAGGGTGTAATCGGTACGTCTGAATGGTTGAGTCAGACGCGTTGATCGTTTACCATGGTGTTTGGGTATAGTTGTACGTGTGGAATGTTGATTCGTGGCGTAGATCGTTGAATGAGAATTAAAATATTTGGATTAAGCACTGCTGTGCGTCAGTTGTGCAGTTAAACTGTTTGCAAAACCTGTTCGAGCTTTTCTACAAGTCGAACTTTACAAAGTATGACCATAAAACCTTAAATAAAATTTCTCCCGAGTATAAACAAATTACCCTAATTGCACTTGTAGTATTCTAATGAGTATGGGTGGGATTGGCGTTGTGGTGTTGATACTGCAGAATGTTGGCGATGCGGTATCCGAGTTATTAATCTTAGTTTCAGTTTCTCAAATTCCCAGTATACAGCTGGTGAAATCATGCTATGGTTCGTCTGCGTCACTCAAGAAGACATTGACGGCGGTGTATATTACTTCAGAGTCGACGGATCATGACAGTGAAATAATAGTATATTAATATGAACTTTTGTACCGTCATCGAGACTCGCACACAATACTACCAACCTACTGTCCCGTCTCGACTGTATTCATTACTGCATCACAGTGCAATACAGCACAAAGTACTCTTCGTCTTAACAACCACTGCTTCTCTCACCGCCGCTCTCGGCAGAACCTTGAACTCCGCCCCACCATGCAATGAGCTCTCATCTGACTCGTCACCCTCACCCTCATTAACCACGACCCCCTCAGTCATGTACCATCGTCTGGCCGACACATCAACATCATAGAACCCCGCAAACGCCTTAAATTCGTCTGATACAATGCAGTGGTGATCGATTTCTGACATAGCTCGGGCTCTCTATTAACTTGTACGTCAGTATTATATCGCCAGTCGAAGCATCAGTGTCTATTGATTGGCTCACTACAACAGGAGGGGTGTACGGTTGACGTCTCTTGCGCCAGGATTTCACTTTACGCTTCACTTGGGGAGTTGGTGTTGCCGGTGGGGATGGTGGTGGTGGAGGACAGCCAAGGCCAGAGGCTATTGCATATTCGTCGGCTGGAGGTGCATGATGAGGGAGGATGTCGGAAAAGAAGGTAGAAGTACGCTTGTGGAGGAGATTAAATACCATGACGGAGGTGGTGGTTAGTGTGTGAAGTTTTGACGTCGATGTTGTATGGGTGTGGTTCATACGGAGGGGCTCATAACAGAGCACAACATGAGTTCTAGGCTTGGCGGACCATCATTCCCAAATCACATGCCGACTTCAGTTAACCATAGACCCACTCTATTGCCATGTCTATAACTCGTATTGCTCGGTTTACAGCACACCTAATCTTTACCCTCCGTTAATTTATCCTCCAACTTCAACATCAACACTTCGAGGCGTCTATTATAACTTGCGACCGACCCGGAGAATAGACCGCGCTATATGAACTAGCACTGGCAGGGTGCTGATGATCTTTACTCTCAAAGATAGTACGATCAATTTCAAAGTTTAGTACATAGGCGTCACATTACAGATCGGCGGCCATGGACACAAACTTGTGAGCACCAAAGTCTGGAAATGATAGATAACATTGTGCATTTCTCTAACATCTTCTGGCGTTAGGGTCTCAGTTGACAATATATTGCGAAAGTTATTTATGTTCACCCTGGAAATACCCACTGCAATCATCGGAAAGCGGTATCATGTGCATATGGATGTTAATGAACAGCAACCGCTCACCCATTCAGGCTTCCCGATAATCCGTCCAGTCGGGGTAAATGTAAGCCCCCAACTAGACGACAATTTTCGGGGCAGCAAAAAAAGGACTGTTTAGCCTTAGGGCAGCAGAGCCACGGACTAGAAACCTGCAGGGCCCTGTAGTCTAGCGATGCGCACTGGGCGTGCAGTGTTCTCAACCGTCCCGTCCGACGGCCGGGGACGGTAGTGCCGTCCGACATCGTAGCCGGACGGACGGGACGGCGTCAAGGCCGTCCGTCCCGTCCTTACGCAAGACGGACGGAATATCGACCGTCATCCACCGTCATCGGGCGGTTACTGTATATCTTTACCCGTGACATCGTGGGTGCAGCAGGGCTTAATCTTTGGA
>Ga0307515_10024799_pt1 | contig 10422 bp, 15 predicted proteins | sample 17_EM_MG_FD_194513 | JGI IMG/M metagenome (GOLD analysis project Ga0307515, IMG submission 194513) | Populus trichocarpa ectomycorrhiza microbial communities from riparian zone in the Pacific Northwest, United States - 17_EM | ecosystem: Host-associated > Plants > Roots > Unclassified | place...
CTCAGTCTCCTCATTCCTGGGCTATTTTTCCCGTGGCGATTGAGGTGGGTGAAATACCGCACGCCCAGGGCCAGGGTCATAGAAGTGTGGCAGATGCTCATATTGGTGTACGGTACCAACATCGAGACTTGGTAGCGTTCCCTACGTTGTTGTGCTTGCCCTGCCACCCACGATCCTGAACTCGACTGACAGCGACTCCTCCATCTACCTCGGTATCGGAGTACTACACTCGAGGGATGTGAGTTGTCGTCCCACCAAAGCCCTTGGGGAGGGAAGGAGGCCCGTACGGAGATATAGAACTGTCACCTGCAGTTCGTTGAACAGAAATATTCGAGAGACAGAAACTAGCAATTCGCGAACTTCATCAGCAAATCGTGGAAAGTCCCGCAATCAATTGCAACTTGGTGAAAGAGATACAATCGCCCATCAGCCTTGCGATTACTCAGCTGAGAATTATAACGCGTTATAATGAAAGATATAGAACTGCCACTTTCCGTAATACTGGTAGCACCTCACAAGCTGTCGTCGGGTTATCGCGTGTCGCCGGGTGCTGCAATTCTTCTAGCGGCCCATGGGGATTATAATGAAATGCGCTGCCCTGCGGCTTCTACAAACCTGGTGAAACGGAAACAGGATTGGAAGATCTGAGACGGGATACAGGGCAGTGTATGCGTCTGCGGGCACGGCAAACCTTACAGTGTTCTCGTTCTAATTACACGGAACTCCAAACCTTGCAAATGTCGCGTCAGGTTCTACGGCCTTATCGGACCTTTAGGAGTGATACCTGTATGGGGGCATGGGGGATGCTGGAATCCCTCGGTTCGCACATCATATTATGGGGTTTTGCAAATGATGACATTGGGATTGACTAAACGAGGACAAACACACCCGCTACTCTAAAGAAACTAGGAGTGGGGGCGGGATAAGCGGGCTCGACGCTGTTCTTGTAGGACTGCAAGCGACGTCTGCCGCACCGAGGTGGATGAGGCTGCTCGAGTAGCGGCAGACCTTGGGAACACTTGTCTGAGGAGGCATTAGTGGCAGCGAAGGCAGACGAAGAGTCTGAGACATACCTGTTCCACCAATTATAAAGCTCCCTTGAGGCATCCTTTCCTTCTGGTGTTTGATCCGCTTCGAAAAAGTCAATAACGAACTCGTAGAACTCCTTGTAGTTGAACCCGTTGTAATCGCTCGTCCAATGGGTGGCGTCGCAGAGAGAAAAATGGAGCTTGGAGAAAAACATCAGACAGGGAGAGCAACGAAGGGAGTCACATACCTGCACAGCTGCATAGGCAATTGCTCGTGCAGTCACTTGGCTGTCCATTCTCAGTTGGGTTGCAACGGATGGACATTTCGAAGGCATTCTCTTGCGTTTCCCTCGAGGCTCAGGGACTGGTTCTGCGTCAAGGTTCCCTCGTGCGGATGAGGGTGATGTAAAAATCATTTGAAAGGTCTGTTTGGTGAGCAATGCATCAGTAACTCACACAGAGGAGTACATTGGGAGGTAGTCGTACCTTCACAAGAAGGGTGCTCTTCAGGAACCCCTTCTCAACGTCCTCTGGGTCCCCTTTCTCCCCCTCATAAAGACACCGGACCCAGTAGTTATTGGATGCGCTGTGTCCATCGATACTATCACGAATTTTGGCCCGAATGCTGTAAAGAGAAGTGAGGAGCTTCCCTAACACTCTGGGTGACGGAGGAACGCTCACACTGGATCCTCCCAGTTGTACTCGATTGGGCAGAGCAGCCGCCCAGTGAAGTTGTTCTGCAGCCCACGCCCATCTCTTGTGTCTGTGTCGAGGGCCGGTTGAGCGGGGTTAATCTTCCGATTGTTCAAGAGGGTAGCGATAGTTGATTTCACTCTGCTAAGATCGTCGCTTCGGGCATCGTTCGCACCATCAAGCAACTAGAGGGAATGGCGGTGAGCTAGATCTCGTGGCAAACCAAAGTATCAACTGACCCGAGCACAATATAGCATCCTTGATCCTTCGTTTGGGTCGGCAAGCTTGTTCTTCAATGAGGGAATTAACTTGATCAACTCAAGATAGGATTGGTAGTCGCGGTCGCGGCGCCTGGGTTGAGCCGTGAGAAGGGAAACATGGATCCGTTCGTGATAAGTTTGGCGATACTCACCTTTGCACCTCCTCCTTCTTTTCGGGGGGCAACTCTTCTTCCTCGTTGTCATCATTGCCGTTGGACTCAGGTTCTGGAAGCCGTCGATCGTTCTCATCTGCGAGCTGAGTTATAGTTCTGCACAAGGAAACAATCCGGCGGATACCGCGCCCACTCCTGATTACATCGCGAACCTTGCGAGCAGCACTGCAGGGGTAAGTGAGTTCAATTGCTAGCTATTCCCGGGGGTAGCAAGCTCACTCTATTTCGGACTGACCGTCACCCTTATCGGAGTTGGGTGAAGGGGGATCGTCCTCACTGTCGTTTGTTATAGGGCTACTGTTGCGGTTGGAGGACATGGAGGTGGATGGAGATGGGACCCTCGTTGCTGGCATTCCCAGTATATTTATCCTACTCAGAACCGCACCCCAATCTCGGTTTGGCTAGCTTGGGAATGTGTTTCCTTGACTATGACCCTCTCACTGTAACACTCAGGTTTGACGGCCGCCCCATTTGTGTCACTGAAGAGATTGCCGAACTGCTTGCATGGCACAGGGTACCACCGCATTTGCAATTGGAACTCCTGTAAAAATATCTCTGGCGACTTACCGCAGTCCTGGGAGTTCTTCCATCAGCACCGCGACCATGGACCTTCGGTACACCTGTGTGTCGCCATGCACAGGAGAGTGGGCTAAGCCGGGGTCCTTTAACCAACACCAGCGGACATGCAAATATTGGCGGGCCCACGAAAGGAAAATGCAGAAGCGACGGGCAGCGGCAGCAGCACAACCACCCAAGAAACGACAAAAACTTTCACCAAAGAAGGTATAGTGCCTTTACCATTTTACTTGGTTAACTTTTCTGAGTGATTCACGGGTGAAAAATGGACAGGGCACGATGTTAGCTCCAACTGAGATGGGTTTGGCTCCCAGTGACTTGGATAATCACATGCCAGGAGCGTATCCAGAGGATTTGATTATGGGCCCTCTTGCGACTGGTACAGCAGATACAAGTGCATTACCTGCAGGGTCTGTTGCACAATCTCGACGGACTCGACGAGCCCCAGCACAATTCCAGGACCTCCTTCCTGAACCCCCTGTTCCGGCACCAGTACCTCCACCTCGTCTCCCTGCAGTCTACCTGATGGTTACGAACCCCCTGGAGACCGCTCTCAACAGCTTCGGACTGTTCCGCAAGTATCTCTTTCACCCATCGCATGACCCCGATTCATTCGTCAACCCCACTGACCTCTCAAACCTCACTACCAACACCCCTCTCCCTCCTCCTTCGACAGGAGAGATGAACCGCGACCCACCATGGCCATTCTCCAACATGTCAGTATGGAGGCTGATGCATTGGATGAGCACTGGAAGCGCATCCAAGTCCGAAGGTGAAGTTGATCGCTTAGTCAGTAGTGTCCTCAACGCTCCCGATTTTTGTGCTGGGGACCTCCACAACTTTAATGCCCACCGCGAAAACAGCCGCCTTGATGCAGCCAACAAATCTACCCATCTTGAAGATGGTTTCCAGGCCACCGCCATCACCATCAAAGTTCCTACCGGTGAACCGGACAATCGGTCGGCACCACGCACATTTTCAATCCCTGGTCTTCGTTACCGGAAGCTTCTCAACGTCATCAAGGCTGCATTCCAGGAGCCTCTCTCACACCAGTTTCACCTCACACCGTTTTCTCTCATGCATCGATCGCCAATTACAAACGAGGAGCAACGGGTATATGGTGAACTGTATAACTCGGACGAATTTATCGAGGAACACAAACGCGTCCAGAACCGATCACCTCCCCCACCCGACAATCCAATGTGTAAACTTGAGAAGGTCATTGCCGCCCTTATGTTCTGGTCTGATTCAACCCATCTCGCCAACTTTGGAACAGCAAAGCTCTGGCCAATATACTTGTTTTTCGGAAACCTCTCCAAGTATATACGTTCACGGCCATCCTCCGGTGCTTGCAACCACCTTGCCTATATTCCCTCGGTACGTGTTCTAAGCATTTGAAATGCATGTCCTCACCTACACATTCTATAGCTACCTGACTCATTCGAAAGCTGGATTGCGGGTTGGCATCCACATTGGGATACCCAGCGTAGCCAGCTTATGGCTCACTGCCGACGTGAGCTCATTCAAGCCGTCTGGAAATATATCCTGGATGATGACTTCATCCATGCCATGAAATACGGAGTCGTCATCACATGCTATGACGGGATAAAACGCCGAATTTATCCACGCATATTCACCTATTCCGCTGACTACCCGGAGAAGTAAGTTTAATATTGCCTAAAACAGCTCGTTTCTAATGGTGCCTAGAGTCCTCTTGGCGACGATTCGTGACAACGGACTCTGTCCGTGCCCACGCTGTCTGATGCCGAAGACACAGCTTGATCGGATGGGACAGATCCCAGACTCTAAGTTCAGGACGATGAACGGGATCCGTCAATACCTTCATGAGAAGGTACAAGATGCTCAAGATTTAGTCTATCAGGTTGGCCATGCTGTCGCAGGAGCTCGTGTTGATCGTCTGCTGAAGGCAACATCCTCTGTGCCAACGATTGTGAGTGGATTTCCCATCCATAGTTGACCCATGCCCTGACCGGGTTTACACAGAATTCCTTCTACGAGCGACTCAAACTTCCTGGGAAGGAATTCAATATTTCCCGGATGATGGTCGTTGACCTCATGCATGAATTCGAACTTGGTGTCTGGAAGGCGTTGTTCACACACTTGATCCGAATCCTTCATGCGGCATCTAACCGGCCAGGCGCTCTGACAGATATCTTAAATACAAGGTACGCCCGACCAAATATCAGGGGGGGGAGTTCGCTGACACTGCACGCACAGATTTCGCCAGGTTCCTACATTTGGCCGGTTTACAATACGGTGTTTTCACAACAACGTCTCGGAGATGAAGAAACTTGCCGCCCGTGATTTCGAGGACATTTTGCAGGTAGGCTCCGGGTTTTTCTTGGTGTATCTCTCGAATCACTGACATGACGCTAGTGTTCCATCCCAGTATTCGAAGGTCTTCTTCCTGAGCCATTCAACGGGATGGTGCTGCGGCTTTTGTATAAGGCTGCAGAGTGGCATGCGCTTGCAAAGCTTAGGTTGCACACTGACTCAACTCTGGGCCTGCTCGAAGGAGTTACGAGGGAGCTTGGCCTTCTCATGCGACAGTTCCGTGACAAGACTTCAGATGAATACAACACCGTGGAGCTTCCCCGTGAATCCCGCACGCACAAAGGAGGCGCTCGCTCATCCAAGAAAAAACTAAATTTGAACACTTACAAGTTTCATGCGCTTGGGGATTACGTCGCCACCATCTGTCTCTTTGGGACTACTGACTCATACTCAACTCAATTGGTGAGCTCTATCTTTTGTCATGTCGCTACGTACGTTCGAACTTAGTGTTTTGCAGGGTGAACTCGCACATCGCCTCGTCAAACGACTCTATGGGCTGACAAATAAGAAGGACGCCTCAGAGCAAATCGCACGTCGGTATCATCGGGCGCATCATTTTGACGCATCCTGTGATCCTTCCCTGGGAAATTCTCTGCCGCTGGACAGCGACCGCATGTCTGGGCGCAATGGTGTGGATGACCCGGCAGAGTTTCACCACACGATTACGAACTCTCGCAACAACCCGGTCCAACTAGCTTCCTTTTCAAAGACACAAGATCCCGCTGCAAAGGTAGGATCACGACGTCCTTCACAGGCATCGGTGTTCTGACCTGGCCTCTAGAATTTCATCTCCAAACTCCGCATCCACCTCCTCAGCCGGCTCCTAGGGAAAGGCCTCGATGGCGATGATCCCTGTCTCTTCACCAATGAGGAGTCCAATTCGGTTCGAATTATCAACAACACCATATTTTCGGCAAAACAGCTTTCTGTCAACTACACCACATACGACGTCCGTCGCGATCGTGATACAATAAACACCAGCACTTGTCGCCATGTCATGCTTCGGTCTCCCGAGGCCGGTCCCGACGCCCACCCATACTGGTACGCGCAAGTCCTCGGGATCTACCATGCACATGTTTCAACAACCCATCCGACGGCCCAAAAACATTCAGCTCAACACATGCAGTTTCTATGGGTTTGATGGCTCGGTGCTGAGCCAGGGTATCGTTCTGGCCCAAGGGTAGCACGCCTCCCGAAAGTTGGCTTTGTCGAGGCTACCGATCAGGACGCGTTCGGGTTCTTAGACCCAGACCTCATCATTCGAGGTTCCCACCTCATTCCAGCCTTCAATTCGGGACGGACCCGCAACCTGATGCTATACGACGGACCAACTGCCGCCCGGTCCCCTGATGAGAAGAATGACTGGATGAATTTCTACGTGAACATGTGAGACATCCTCGTTATGGAAGCGCAAGCTCAACTTTTATTTCTTTATAGCTTTGTGGATCGAGACATGTTTATGAGGTACCTCGGTGGAGGAATTGGACACCTTGAACAGTTTCCTCCTGCTGATAACGATAGTGAAGACACAATTGTCGACACAGACGGCTGTGAAGAGACTGAGGAGATCAATGTCGACAACCCGATTGGGGATCCCAATGTGGTCATGGTGTGCGATGATAGTGACGCCAGTGGCGATGATGGGGATGAACATGTGGAGGAAGATGAAGACGAGGACGAGGACATGGAGGGAGATGAGGACGAGGAGGACAATGACTTGGACCCGGGGGGAAGCTCCGACGAGGAGACAGGGAATGTCTATTAAATTATTTGTATTGGAAATAAAAGGTGGCGGTGAACGTTTGAACGTTAACGGTTGGCATCGCACCGCCTCCTGCTCTTCCACTAACTCCCACGTAGCCTTGTGGAATGGTTACCCCGTATCCTTAACTCCCACAAGACTATGGAGAGCGCTCCTGCTGTCTGCGTTGAGGCCGCTTTCTCTCCAGTACACCCTCGATTCATCCCAAGAACCACACTCCACACGATAGCTCAGCGAACTACTACCCGATTGTGCTGGCAACCCGTAATCTCAGACCCGTCACCCAAGGGTTGACGCGACGTCGTCGGTTACCACCACCGGCATGCAAGCTACCACAAGTCCAGACGCTGATGAACAGGAAGACGAGGAGGAAGACAAGATCGAGGAACTTCCGCTCAAGAAATCTGCTCTCGAGTCGAACGGAACTGCTACCACAAACGGTGTCGCTCCGAAATACCTATGACAGAGGAAGAGAAATGAAAGAATTTCTTGGAACGCAACCACCAAGGTAACCTTGATTGCTACCACCACCCCAGATGCGAACCTCACCACCCTTCACAGCCGCCCTTAAGTGTCGGTAGTGCAAGAAGGCACGGCCCGCCGAACTTCAGCCCAAAGTCGAGCATCTCAAAACGAGAATGGACGCCTTACGAACGCTCTTGTATCCTCTCAGGAAGAGATCCCTCGGTTGTCTGCCATCGTTGGCACTTCCGGTGTATTTACCAGCGTATTGAATCCCCCACCACCTAGTACGAACGTGGCCGTTTCTGCTACCAGAGCAGCGCCAACCATTCCCACAACCACTGGCGGACGGGGCTACAGTTATCTCCACCCCCCTACCCCAATACCTCCGTTTCTGCTGCACCAACATCCGTACCCCGTTCAATGCGTCCAGCCATTCGTCGCGAACACCTCCCGCCTGGCATCATTCAATGCAAATCCTGTCAGGCTGTGAGCCCCGTTGGTAAGTCCCCAATGCATGTCGCTTGATCCTTCATTTCACTCACGATTCTGACGAAATCGTGCTTTCATGTGTAGATCATATCTCCCAATCACTCCGAGACAATTATCTTTCAGTTTATGTGACGACTCCGAGAAGTGCATCACCTTCACGCCTCTGGATCACGATCACTGCAGCCGTTCCGGAAGGCCCCCTCTCACTGTGACACTTGACCTCCCTTTCGCTACAAAACAGGCGGCCGCTGAAAACCTCCTCGCCCATATCCTTGGTTCCTGCAAGATGATGGCCAATGCCTCCGTCATTTGTACTGACAAGACCGAACGCTCACCCAAAATGACATGATCCGGAGGCCAAGGAGTTTGCTTTCATTGTATCCGAGGGCAGGGCTGCTCTTCTTTGATTTGCCGAGGGCCTCGGTTGGGAGAACTGGAAGGAAACTCACGAGTCCGCTGAGGTCATGCGAGCAATCCCCTTCTCCAGCGAGCGGAAACCCATGGGCCTTGTCACCCGTCTTCAGTCCAGCCACTACCGGTTGCTCCTCGGGGTCACATCAGGGTCCTCACTGGGGAGTGCACGCATCATGTCGTTGTCTCCAAGAACCCGGACCATAGTCGACGCGCTGACTCCGAGATCGAGACGAAGACGGTTGGCGAGATCACCGAAGACAACACCCTGGGCCCACTTCAACTCTGCCGGTGAAGTTTCATACAAGGCCCCTTCCCACGACACGACCCTGGTGGCCATTGCTAAGAAGATCCATTCGTTCTGTTGCCCACCAGACCGTCGCCACCCGCCACAATGCCGGCACAACCATCAAGATGTGTACCGGAGATAGCTTCCTCGCCGTTGCTCGATCGCCACTCGATGTGGCATCCACACCAACCCACCCACAGGCCGTTGACTCTAGGGACAATCCAGCCAACTTCCCACCCGTTTACAATGTATTCCTTGCAGGTATATCCGCTGCTCCATCCGAAATCCCTCTCTGTCACTCCAGTTTCTCCCGGACCCCGGTCCAAATCCAACATCCAACAAGCACCTGCCACCATCGCCTCTCAACACATCCGGCCATTCGTCATACACACGCCGCCCAACGTCACCCAACGCAAACCCCGCCAGGTCGTGAACCTCATCAGTAAGCCCTCACATGCGTGCCGCTTGATCTTTCACCCCACTCATGGTTCTAACGAAACTGCGCTTTCCTGTGTAGATCATGCCGTCAGATCGCTCTCCGAGATCTGGCAGGACGACTATCTTTCAGTTTATACGACGACTAAGGTTGCAACCCAACCGCCAACAACTTCTGGTTCCCAGGAGTCCGTAGGGAATTTTTGGAACCCTGTAATACAGCGTCGTGTACAACAACTCCCCTCCCCCATCCCTCCCTCCACCGTCGAAACGCCCCCACTGTCCTCCATGGCTCCATCTCTGAATGGTCCCAACGGCGCTTGTCTCTCTGGGAAACCCGGTGTTGCCCCGCTCCAAGGCTTCTTCCAGGAGCTCATCCACCATTCCCATACCTCTGGAACTGCTCTTCAGACTGCCCTTTGTTACATTGAGGCCGTCGGTCGAAAGCTCCCAGAAATCGCGAGCACATCCGTGCCACCCAGGAAAGAAACTGCACACAAGGAATCCTCCCAGGATGGTGAACTGCCGTCGCCAGAACCGCCCATCCCGTCACCACTTCTTTTCCCCCATCGGACTTTCCTCACATCCCTTAATCCGGGAAACCATTGGCTCGATCTCGAAGCCACGTTGATCTATCGTTCGGTACGACGGATCTCTGTGGGACTTCAAGTAGGACCATTGGAAGAAGCAGGACGCTCCCTCGCAACTGGTTCCACCACCGTCTGACCTGTTTGTATCTTCACGCTGCGCCACCAACCTGCACCCGCATAGTGAAAAAGGACAAACTTTACGAAGCCTCCTGCATGTCGTATTTAGTACCATACTATAATTTCTCTGGCTGGGGATATTCTATAATCTTAGTGCTTCCCGCCTCCTACCTTTCACCCGGCACCAGAGGGTGTTCCCCTAACCCTGAGGTTCGGGAAGGGAAGAGTAAGAGATACATGGTTCTGCACTAAGTGATTTTCGAACCGGTCCTCAACCCGCCCCCATATTGATTCGGCCAGGGTACCCGGTCGCAATGCACAACCGACCGCGCAGGGGATTGTACACCCACCAGAGCCCGGGCACATGTCATGCATTGCAATCGGACATCCGGATCATGCTAAACACATAGAAGTCCTTGTACTCCACATCGTAGTCGTCGGGGGGACATGCAACCAGTTATCAATAATTATCCATCAAGCGGAAGCGGTGGAATTTATTACAAGGTCTACACGAGGAAGCGATAGGGATATGTGTTTGATAATAATGGTCGTCAAGGGGGCAGAAAATGCCTTACAGCGCGTTATAAGACCTTGTCGGGTTAGCGGTTCGATCACCAGTGCCGCAAGGCTATATCGGACTTTCCACGACTTGCTGATGTCAAATCCGCGATCATCTAGTAGAGAGTCAACCGCGTTCAGTACTCAATCCGTTCGAAAGGCTTACCTCCTGCTTCGACTTCTGAATCCTCAGGCTGGCGGGGAGCTGCGCGAAGTTATTA
>Ga0307515_10024800_pt1 | contig 10422 bp, 7 predicted proteins | sample 17_EM_MG_FD_194513 | JGI IMG/M metagenome (GOLD analysis project Ga0307515, IMG submission 194513) | Populus trichocarpa ectomycorrhiza microbial communities from riparian zone in the Pacific Northwest, United States - 17_EM | ecosystem: Host-associated > Plants > Roots > Unclassified | place...
ATAAACATCGCCAGGCGTTGTGTAAATGGCTACTGCATAACTGCAACCCCTGCGAAGAGTGTAACATACGTGTCGTTCCGATGGTGCGTATACGTCACCACATTCCGGACGCAAAGTAAAGGAAGCATGACACCGGTGCTGCGAGCGTAATATACACCACGACGTGTTGCAAGAATAAGAGGCATGGTATAATAGCCGCCGCAAGGGAGGTATGGAACGCGACCCGTCGCTTGGGCGACGGGTTGCGTCTGATTCTCCGTCAGAGGGTACGAGGTTCCGCCAGAGCCGTCAGAGCCGTGCAGAACACCCGGGTGTTTCAGACGGAAACTAGGGTTGTTGCTGATGTCACATTGTCACATTCCAACGGTTGCGAGTTAACTAACTGATGAAATGAGTATCAGTACCCGGCGTGCCATCCATTGACTGCCTCCAAGTACTCGTCCAAACTTGCTCCACTACAGTGTACAAGTTCGCATGATCATGGCCTACAAGTGTATCTCCAAACTTGTTCGATCACGGTCTCCAAGTGCATCTCCAAACTCACACGATTACGGCCTCCAGCTTCACAGAATCATGGCCTCCTAGTGCATCTACATACTCGCTCGATGACAATCTCGGAGTGCATCCCTAAGTTCACTCGATCACGGCGTCTAAGTGAATCTCCAAATCTGCTCGATTCCTGCCGGCAAGTGCATCTCCAAACTCACTCGACCACGGCCTCGGAGTTTACCTCAGAGATCAATCGATCATCATTTTCAGGCGCACCTCAAATTGCTCTCAACCACCATCTGCAGCCAGTCCAGATATATTGTGTGTAGATGGGTAACTATATAGAGACATAAATAGATTGATACATAGAAGAATAGATGAGAATACAATCTGAATATATGAATTTTAACAATTGTTGCATGATAAGTAGTAGCTATGATTTCCAGGTGCACCTGCTGCATTCCAGGCGCACCTGCAGCATCCCAGGCACACCTGCTGTATTCCAGGCGCACCTGCAGCATTCCAGGCGCACCTGCAGCATCCCAGGCACACCTGTAGCATTCCCAAAGAAGATGTTGTTCCCAGACTGCTCTACCGTGATTCGAGGAGCTCCCAGACTTGTCGCCGGCGCTCCGAGACTTGTCGCAGGCACTCCCAGGCACTTCCAGGTGCATCCAAAGTTCTCTCCGGCGCTCCGAGGAGTTCCCAAACTTATCACAATCACTCCCATGGTACTCCTGTACTAGTCAACATAGATCTCCGTGACTCTGAGAGCCGGCCGGCATGCCCTCCTACAGTCTGATACTCTCCTGAAATGGACGCATCTAAGTTTTCACTCCACATCCTCTCAGACACTTCTGGAGGCTTCCAGAGACTAAAATACATTTTGCTGATGTGAGACACGGCTCAGGTATTCATGGTTAAGCTGCAGCTTTCCCAGATGGGTATTTCCTGGCCTCTGATTGAAGTTCTGGCACAACTAAAATCTACTATCCAGTCCAGAATGATGTTCTAGGATTTGTATAAAGCCAACTTTGACAAGCTGCAACTCATTATGGATGCACCATTCCGGCCAAGGCATGCCTCGAGAGCGACAAATACGCCACCGATGTGTATGTATCCCTGTCTGCAGTGCACTCTATATTTTTGTTTCCTTCATTCTCATCATGTGTTCTTTGACTTTGAATCAGTGGATGAAGTGCACACAGATTGTCATCTATCAAGACACTGCACGTTTCGGTGTAGGCAGCTCATCCCGCTCGGCCTCTGCTGATATATCAATCTATGCTAGATCGGGATATGAAGCCCGTTGCTGAAATGCCTTGAACTGTCAGCTCCATGTCAACTTGTCCGTTGGAGGAAGGTCGCCCTGTACAACTAAACCATAAATGCAAAGACCAAGCCAATTAGTAACCCACTTAACTCGATATCGACTATGTAGTATGCTTGGACCTATGCTTCGAAATCGTACAATAGCTTCTGCACGTTCAGGCTCTGTCAAAAGAGCTGGAGCTCCAGAGCGAGAATCTCAAAAGACAGATTCTGTTCAGTGACTCTGCAAGATGGCCGCCAACTCCCGCTCACCCATGTATCATACCTACTCAATAAGGCATAAGTTCTTAATGCTTTGAATGCCGACTTAACTCGATTCTGACTAACTTGTATGTTTGGGCCGCTAAAACTCGCATCTGAAAATAGATTATGAGAACTGATTTCCATCAAGAGTGAAGTTCGAAGAGAGAGAATCTTGAAAGCTCACGTTAAGAAAAGACAGCTTCAAAGTGTGCAAATAACTGTCAGAGTAAGGCGAGCTTGCAATCCCCAGCCATTGAATCCAAGCATAACCATTTAAACTTCCATCAGCAAAATGTAAAATGGTTTGGAAGTCATAACCAAACAACTCAGCAACTGTGAACAGCCACACTGATCCTTCCAGATGCTCCCAGATGCTCCCAGATAGGCTGAATTCCAAGAGATATGCTCTCAGGTACTCCGAGACTGCTTCACCAGTGCTCTTGAATACTCCGGAAGTTGTGGAACGGAGTCCAGGAATGTCCTGAAGAGTGTATTGCTGTTTTCAAAATGATTCCAAATCAAACTATTAGGATGTGCAAATTTCAGAGCTATTGGAAGTATTGGCCGCGTCTACAAGAGTATTCCGGTGCATCTCGACCCTGGAGCCATACTCTCTGGTAGTGATCATTATCATGTTTGTATCAAATAGTACAATTCAATTAACTATCTTCTGCACACCTTCATTCAGGTATTGTAACTTTAATACACAGTCCAGTAGGTATCTAAATCGACGTGATTATTTACAAGCCATACGCTATTGATTCAATCTGATGCAGCAATATTCTCTTGCACCAACTGTGTAGGTCCAACAAGTGCTCCGACAGGTACAATATGCATCTTATCAGTCTGTTTGACAATCCAGAAGAACCCGTCAATACAATCAGCCCAACCATGGGGAACTTTGTACTTTGTTGGAATCACCACTGCATATTCTTGAGGTTGAGGACGGAATATCCATTGTTGGGTCTTCTTGCACCTCTTAAAGAAGGTGAATATCCATTGTCCGGCAGGCAGGCGCTCCTGAAATTGGAGGATCTGATTCGGTGGAGTCCAGCTGTAGTATGATACAGGAAAAGAAGGAACTCGGCCTTGGAAGGTGGTATCGAGGTCACCATCTGTATATTGGACCCAGATGTTATGAGATTCAGGCATGATCCCTTGGTTGGCATCCGTATATTCTACCTTGCAATCAAGTCCCAGACGCTCAACAGATGAAGGGCAGTGAAATGGATGACGGTAGTACAACAGCCCATTCTGAAGTTTAATAAATACACTGTCTATGAGTACATTCTGATCATATCTGAGCACCAGTCCACTAACTTCATGTCCCCAGCCATATTCCAGTTGTGTACGGAATAGCTGGCCAAAGTTGGGAATTCCGATATCTACTGATGCATCACCGAGTGAGGTTAATTTGATACATCTGCACATGCCGCGGACATGCGTTTCTCTGAAATGATGTACCTGTTGTGATATGGGGCGGAAGAATGGCTCTTTCTGACAATGGTGGAGGCGTGAAAGATGGGCTTGGCGCGTATTTCGCCATTTATCGGCAGCTGATAGTAGGTTGAAAACTTTTGCAGAGTCAATATTGTACCAGCCTTGAAGGGCAAGATATCACAGTGTCTCCTCCATATAGTCAAGACCGGTACACCGGTCATTGTGCTTGAGGATCTGTTGAATGTAATTGGCTTTGTTGGTCAATCGATATGCCTCTGTCACATTGCCGATATGTTGCCATTCAGAAATATCGGTGGTGAAATTGTCAATGGAACCTATTTGCCGAATTGACTCTGATATATGGCTCACTAGCTGCATCTTTGGATATCTGAAATGGATTACACACTGTTCGACGGTTTTCCGGAGCTCCAGAACCCCAATACCCTGCCACCAAGCTTCAAACTCGAACAAGCACATGGACACTTTCCTTGTCAACCGCTTCAGGTCTTTCTAAGTGATACTACAAATCGCTCTCTTGAGCTGATTCACAACGCGGTCCGTATCAGCGATACTCCAGGTGGTGGCTTCAATTTCAGCATCAGGTAGACAGATCTGAAATTGCCCACGCTTGTTGGCAATTAGGTTTATTGCCCCGCAAGCCTCTTCTTCTGCATTAGTCTTCATTTGAGCAAGTTTTTGGCGAATATGCCTCTGGGACCGGTTGCCTTAGTCCCGACTTCCTGCAATAGTTGGCACTCATGATGTTGGAATAATCTATCTTAAAGCTTGCATTTTGCAGGTGTCTCCTGATGGATTTCGCGCTCCAATCGCTCGATTGCCATCTGCCGATCAGCATCTGACCATATAGTTGCCGCCTGTCAGCCTCTATTCAGGTGCACCTGGAATATCCATCATTTTGATGTAGTAACCTTTTCAGCCCCGTACAGCTGAACCTCCATTGCAGCACGGATTTTATGAATCTTTTGTTCTCATTAATGATGGGATTCTCTTGCCAAAAGTTCATCCACTTTGGCCTACGCAGACTTCGACATTCTCTGATCTCGAAAGGCACCTTTCTTCTTGTAAAATCACTTAAGTGCATTGTCCAGTGGTGGGAGGGATATATCAGAGTCATATTGTTGGCTGACAAGTAGAGAGAATTCACATCATGCATGCACTGCTCCCTTCACCATTTCATCAGAGGCTGTTTCTGCCACAGTTTTCCAGGCATCTTGGGAGCAGTCAAGAATTTGAGCGCAATTCGTTGCCAGTGTTCTGATCATGCCCTGGAACACTTTCCCCTGCAAGAAGTCACTTTTTGTCGAATTGAATGGTTTAGAGAAGTGCCGGAGGCCTCGACATCGTCATACTGATGTGAATCGATTGTCAAATTGATCCTTGACATTTCTAGGTTTCAGGTATTTGAGCAGCCAGTGCGATAAGTCTTTAACTTAACCCAGGAGCAGCAGATGCAAGTAATCAGGCTGCCAAAGGTGATAGACATTGCAGAGAGGGTATTGCCAGAACTGGCTGCAGATTGGATGAACACCAAGAGTGTGAAGAACATCAATATTAGTCTCGTGCAGAAGCTCCATTTAAACATGCGGATCTCGTGGGTTATCAAGTGGTCAAAAAGTTGAATGCCCGATTGGGGCACCTGTAGGAATTTCACACATCGGGCATGAGCCATATGGGACGTGAGCAACCATGACTTGTTCCGGATAATCTCCGACCCAGGCAGCCAAAAGAGGATAACATTGTCTCTGGAATCCATCAGCACAATCCCAATTCAAGCCAGGGCCACTGATGTCAAGATTCCGAAGTGGGGACAGCACTGTTCCAACCGCGGAATGCCAGGCTTCATCAAACTTTTTCGCACCTTTCGGAGGTCAGTGGATCAGCTCAACAGGAATCCAGGCATGCTGTGTGGGTGTACTGCAGATATCATTCCGAATATTACCGATCGTATGATACTGCGGCCAGGCATGCTTGTCGCCTGAATTATTGGTCAATTGGGTCTTGTCGGATGCACAAATGACTGGCACAATTGTCGCTCCAGCTGGGTGCTAATCTTGCGTATCCCACCACCAATCGCCTGTATTTATCTTGCTGTATATTTTCCACTTTCCAAGTCTGCATGGTGCACTGGTTCAAAATTGAGGTGCGCCTGAAATAGAAGATGTGCCAAAAGAAACTGTATACATTTGAAAATATCCCTGTGGTATAATGTTCCGAAGATGTGTGAATGATCTTCAATCCAACTATCATTGCCAAGCCCGAAATCAAGTCTTGAGAGGAGCATTCGTAGAGCATCTGGTGATTGAAATGATTCGATGTTGAAGTTGTCCAGCCCACACGTCAGATGTTGATCTATCCATGTTTTCGTTTGCTGGCTAAATGATTGAGCCTGTTGCAAGTCGTGTGCTGACTGAGAAGGATGCCATGGATTCCATCGTTCTGAGTACTTGTGATGCTTGTTGTACAATCCAGTTGCTTTGCCATATGCTTTTCCCCCTGCATTCTCCACTCCAACTACCTGCCTATGAGCCTTCGTCTTTGTTGGATCAGGGGAACATGGCCGATCAGGCTTCTGGGGGTCTATTGTTTCTTCGTCGGGAGTATCTTCAGGTGGTGGTGTACCAGGTAACATTCCATCGCGTCATAGCCATTGATTCATCGATATTTGGTGAAATTGTTGATAGTGAGCCTCGAGTCAGTTCTCGTCGAATGATTTCCATTTGCAGATAAAGCCCTTGCCATGTTTCCGGTGAGTGATGACCATATTTGAGAAATGGTCACTGAACATGTATTCGGATGAATCTCGATGTTACTGCAGCGGGTGATATACCGCCTCAGCTATTTTGGTTTGAAAGCGAGCTAACTCAGGTTAGCATAACACATTGACAGCTGCATCGCACCCCGCCAAATGCGGGGGGAGGTTTCTTTTGTCACCACCGCAATCAGTGTTAGGGGTTCAGCCTAGCAGCGGTAATGATACATCACTGGATTGGTTAGCAGGTACATAATTGCATAACACCTACCTGTGAGAGCAATGCGATGTTTGTCAGTGAAGTGATCTTTAGTGGGATTACACTTGAGCTGCGTGTCGATCAATTATTAACAAGTCTGATTGCACTAGCGGATTCAAATATGATGACGCAATTATGTCGCCTCACTGGGAAGTGAAAAATCTTCAGCAGTGCGCATAATTATTGGCCACATTTACTATATCGTATCTAGCGGGGCAACACACAGTTAAGTTGCACCCTTGCAGAATTATGTGTGCAGCAGATGATAAGCAAAATGCTAGTACTTAGGGATTTACGGGCCTTGTTGCCCAGAGACAAGGTTTCATTCTGGAACACTCCTCGGTCTACAGAAGCCCCGAGACCTAAGCATGATGTATCTGAGGGATCAATGACATTGGCTGAAGATAAGAGGCCAGAAGCAAACCTGCTCATTGGTTTGAGTCAGTATGCATTGCAACCTCATACTAGTTGTTAGTACTAGGTTGACATGTCATATTCTACGTTGGCAGAGTATCGGTTGGTCGCCAATTCAATCTCTGAACGCATTGCCAAAAAGCCAAATAAAAAGGCGAGGCATTTAATAACCTGGAGTTATTATAAATTGCAATAAGCACTGATGAGACTATGTGTCATCAGATGTTCCAACTACTGAACGAATGGGAAGCGAGATGTCCCAGTTGAAGTTTTGAGTTGCCATATTAGTGCGCATGATATCATGACGTGAGGATGACCCATAGTGGGGGTGTAATGCCTTGAAACACCTCATGCATGAACACGATAACCTTGAGGGAATTTGTGGCACTATTAATGAGTCACTTCAGTTGATCTCGGTGATAAGCTATCAAGCACACTATGTGTCATTGCGATGACTGGAAGGCAAACTTGACCTGAAGGCTCGACTGTATAAAGACTCACATTGTCCCCGACAATCAGAAGCCAAGCTCTTGTAGCACAAACAGTCAGATACCTACCTGCGAAGAAGACTTTAAAATTATATTCTGTGTTGTTACGATATCTATATCTATCATTATTTTATAAATGACTATTAGCTGTATAGCGGCAGCACCGCTTTCTGGATGAGTAGTACCTTTAAAAGCGAGGCCGATATATTACTCTGGACTTTGGCAAGGCTGTTAGTTAATTTCACAGAAAGACAGTACCTCTTCGCAGCACAGTGCATTTGGTGGATTGCTGCTTTGGATTCCTTGGATCCAGCATTGAGACAATCACTCGATCATCGAAAATTCCCAGAGATCTCATCAATACCCCGAGATATCCACAGACAATCGGAAACAGACGAAGACGAGGTACCTGTGCAAAATGAGTATCAGGCTGATCCTTTACGACATACTCGGAAAGAAAGAGTGAATTGTTTACCCAAAACGAGGAAACAACTTATGGCCAAAAAGGAAGCGGTTGTTGCGAGTTGAGAAACAGAACAGCATATGAATCCCCGATTACGATTTGCCCCTTTGCGTATACGACCTTTACTGATTACAGACTTGGTTTAGTTGGAGATACGCCTAGGAAGGATATAGTATCTGGGGCCTTGCATAAGTATACGTACTTACCAAATGGCAACCCCCTGACAATCACCACGATGGGACCTTATACTACGTCATTGTGAGTTATGCCTACACTCAAGCCTCCGAGCAGCTGATACTGAAGGTAGATCGTCATAATACAATGAATAGGTGAGTTTCCTAGCTACATCAGCAAAATGTATTTTAGTCTCTGGAAGACTCCAGGAGTGTCTGAGAGGATGTGGAGTGCAAACTTTGAAGCGTCAATTTCAGGAGAGTATCAGACCCTAGGAGGGTATTCCGGCCGGCCTTCGGAGTAACTGGGATCTCTGACGACAGGTACACAGATAACTGGGATCTCTGATGACTGATACAGGCGTACGATGGGAGTGATTGTGATAAGTTTTGGAGCACATTGGAGCGCCGGAGAGAACTTTGGGTGCACCTGGGAGTGTTGCCGAACCAACGCGGGAATCACACATATACTCTGAGAGATGCCTGGGTTCTTATGGATATTCATTTGGAGGACTGCAGGCGTTATCGGAGACTCTTCGGATGTACATGAGCAATCGACTTCCCTCAACAGCAAATATGATGCATGGATTATTGTTCATTATCACTTCTGAATCATACTAGCCATCATCTTCTTCAACATTGTATTTTGTGCCTCACTACATCAAGGAAATGAAATAAAAAGGTGAGAGATTCAAACATAAATGCAGTTACACCAAAACGATAACCAAACTAAGTAATCGAAAAATATCAATCAAACATGGTGTCGATGTTATCGACTCCATCTCCCATCTCATCAGGGCGAACCAAAGCAGGAACACACAATTCATCAATGGCTCAAAGAAGCTGGAGGAGCTCCTTGTATTTGCTGATTATTCGTTCCGGGCGAGTGGATGAAATGGAATTCCAATGTCGTTTGGCTCGATTTGTGATATCTGACAAAGATGAAATGAGATGTTAGCTAGCTGCGAATCTGAATGGGCATTTGAAAGGCAATGATTATTCGGATGAAAAAGGGGAGCAACCACCAAGGAAATGAGGAGCGCCAGATGGGGAGTGCTGTGTGGAAAAGAGGAGTACACAGAAGGTGTTGAAAGAGTGCAGAATGAAAAAGAGCGCCAAATCTAGGCTGAGGAGCGCCGACAGGGATTGAGGAGTGCCCGTACTAGCAGAGGAGTGTCGAAAGGGGGGGGGGGGTGTGGGGGTAAGGAGTGCAGAATTCAATATAGAAATGACAATCCAGACCAAGGTGTGCCGGTGGGAATTGAGGGGAGCGGATAGGGGGGGGGAACTGAGTGCCGAATGAAATGGAAGAGTGTCAATCATGGCTATGGAGCACCGACAGGAATTGAGGAGTGTGGAAAGGGGAATCGAGTGCGGAATGCAATAGAAGAGCGCCAATCTAGCCGAAGGAGCGCCGACGGGAATTGAGGAGCGCCTATCCTCGCAGAGTTGCACCGCACGGGGTATCAAGTGGCCCACTCATGTGTGATTGATGAGTGCAGTGGCTTTTGGAGTAAAATTAATCATAGGGGATGGGCAAAATGTACCTCGATATTCATCTTGAGAAAACATACCTGTGGTCTTCTCTCCACTGGCAAATTCTGAGAGCGCACAATGAATAGCTGCAGCTGCTAGCACTAATGTCTGCGGAGTGAGAGGTTGGAAATACTGGAATGTCATAGGCTGGCGCCCCAAGCTATTGGCGGTGAAGAAAAATTGGTGGTAAATTAGATCAAGCACTTCCATTTGCGCGAACCAGGACTTCTTATCATCAAAGACCTTGGAGAGATATGCATCGCCAAACAGGAGCTCCTTAACCTGGATCCGAAGCTCAGTCTCAGAGCGCAAATCTGAATCGTACCAATGGAGAACAGTTCGACATGCCCCATGTGCCAACCAACCTCGAATGGTACTTATTTTCAGTTTCAACTATGTATATTTTGGGGCGTAGTCAATATCCGAAATCTGATAGAGGACCAGTAAACATCATCGGCAAAAGTGCAAATCGACTATAGACTGCGCTATGCGCACACGCGCACTCGCGCAGCTCATAGCAAGCTTCCTGCCGACACCTGTGCGACGCGCAGCCTATAGTCGCCTATAGTCGATTCATAGAGGTGTGCGCATGGGCCTATGGAACTACATACAGCTGGCGGCCGGAGATGGACCTAAACAGCCTGCTTGAAAGCCTCTTTGAAAGCCTGCTGGAGAGCCTTCTTGAGAGAGCCTCGCATCGGGAGGAGTAGAGTTTTCCATGGGAAGCTTTTGGCCGATGGAAAACCCTGAGTTTGTGGAAGCTTTGGCTAATGGAAGGCTCTAGGTCTGTGGAAGCTTTGGCTACTAGAAGGCTC
>Ga0307515_10024801_pt1 | contig 10421 bp, 8 predicted proteins | sample 17_EM_MG_FD_194513 | JGI IMG/M metagenome (GOLD analysis project Ga0307515, IMG submission 194513) | Populus trichocarpa ectomycorrhiza microbial communities from riparian zone in the Pacific Northwest, United States - 17_EM | ecosystem: Host-associated > Plants > Roots > Unclassified | place...
GGCGCCGCAGCCGCTGACGGCACCGCGACGCCGGCTCGGCGGGGCGCGCCCCCGGCCGCCGCTGGGCACGAGCAGGGTAGCCAGGCATTCGACGGCTTCCGACCGGCTGGCGGGATTCCCGACGGCGACCAGTCGCGCTGCCGAACTCTCGACGGCGACCGGCCCAGCGACCGGCCCAGCGACGGGCCCAGCGACCGGCTTGGCGGCCGGTTCGGCGGCCGGACTCCGGACGACGACCGGTCGGAGGATCGGGCTGGCGACGGCCACGAACCGAACGCTCGGACTCGCAGCTGGCCCGAGGCCCGGCCTCGCAACAGCCGCGGGCCGAACGGTCGGGCCCTCCACAGCGGCCGGCATGGTGGCCGAACTCCCGATGGCATCCGGCGCCACAGCCGGACTATCGAGTGTCGCCGGACTTTCGGGTGCGGCGGGCGGATCTCGGGCTGTGGCCGGTGCCGCGGGCGGAGTCCCGGCGGCAGGCGCGGGGCCTGGGCTCTCGGCTGCGACAGGCACGGCGGCCGACGCCCCGATGACATCCGGTGCTGCGACCGGGTTCTCGGCAGCGGGCGGCGCGGCGGACCAGCCATTGACCGCGACCGGACGATCACTCGCCGGCGCTTCGACGCCACTCGTGGGCGGTCCAACGCCGGGGCCGGAGTTGCGGCCCGGCCATGACCTGATCATGCGGCCGCCGTCCGGGCCACCCGCCGGCAGCGAAACCGGCACACATCACCCAGCCGGCGGGTCGCCGCAGGCCGAGCACCCACCGCGCGCCCAGCACCCACCGCGCGCCCAGCACCCACGGCGCGCCCAGCATCCACATGACCGGCCCGGTCGGCCTGCCGACCAGCCGGAACGCCCTCGGCACCCGCAGCCGTTGATCACACCCCGCGCACTCCGCCGAAGCGCCGAGACAAGCGGTTTGGCTCGGGCGAGCGGTTCGGCGCGGCCGGGCGACGGCGCAGGGGCGAGCGGCGCAGGCTGGGGCATGAGCGGAGATCTCAGCGTGCGGGGCCGCCTCGGGGCGTGGCTCGGTCAGCGAGTGTGGCCCGGCCTCGCGGCGCGCCGCGGTCGCCGAGGTCCAGGACAGCCGGGCGACGGCGGGCGGGAATCAGGCGGGCGGGCAGCACCGGGGACGCTGGCGGGCGAGGCCGCCCGCCCGGGTCTCGCCGTGCGGCCCGAGGACGGGCCGACCGTGCACAATCCGCACCCGGCCGAGAATCTCCGCGTGCTCGGCAGCGCGGCCCTGCCGCCCGGCAGCGAGCCGGACCCCGTCGGTGCCGTGCAGCTCAGCCCGGCGGTCGCGCAACGGCTCGGACCCGGCAGCGACCCCGCGGCGCGCGGCGTGAAGTCTGCTGTGCGCGTACCGGAAAAGGGAACTCCGCGGGACCGGTGGGAGGCCGCCGTGGCCGCACGACCGCTGGAATCGCCGCGGCCGCTGCCTTCGGCCTTTCACACGATGGCGTCGGCGATCACCGGGCGGGCCCGGGCGCCGCTGTTCACGACCGGTCCGGCCACCCGGCATGCGCTCGCCGCGGCGGGCGCGCTCGGCGCGACCACCGGCACGGTCGTGCACCTGCCCGCAACGCCCAGCCCCGCGCCGGCGGTCGCCGCGGTCCTGGCCCACGAGCTCACCCACACCCGCAGCCCGGTGCGCCGGCCGCGATTCCTGCTCGGCGGGATGTCCGGCCTGCTGGACGACGACGAACGCTCGGCGCTGTCCGCGGGCCGCGAACAATTGACACAGGCCGCGCCCATGGGGGCCGGGATCGTCGACCGACTCCCCGTCGGCGGCGGGATCGGGGCGGTCGGCGACGTGGCCACCCGGGCCGCCCGCGCGGCCGTCCTGGAGGCCGCCGCCAGCCCGCTCGCCTCGGCCACCGGTTTTCTCAACAGCGCGAGCGGTGCCGCCACCAATGCTCTGGGCAGCGCGAACGGGCTCGCCTCGAACGCTATGGGTGCGGCCGACGGGCTGGTATCGAGCGCCACGTCGACCGCCGCCGATGTCGCTACCGGCGCGGTGTCGAACCTTGTCTCGGGCACGACCGGCGGCGCGGACAAGCCCACTCCGCTTGATCCGGACCAAGTGGTGGAGATTGTTGAGGCCCGCTTGCTGCGGGAGATTGAGCGGCGCGGCGGGCGCTGGGCGGGAGTCTTCTGATGGCCAATCCGGAGAAGGCCGTGCTGCGCACGGAGCTGAATGTCGAGATTCCGTTTCTGTTCAATCCGGCCGAGCTGACCATCACCAAGTCGAACAGCTGGCAGGCCCTGGAGAACAAGGGCAGCAACGCGCCCGAGCTGCGCTTCCAGGGCGGCCAGTCCGGCACTCTCGCGCTCAGCATGACCCTGGACACCACCAAGGACGGCACCGACGTCACCCAGCACACGACCAAGCTGCTCGACCTGCTCAAGGTCGACATGAGCCTGCCCAGCATGGATCCGACCCGGAACAACGGTCGGCCGCCGTGGGTGGTGTTTCAGTGGGGCAGCCTGCACTCGTTCAAGGCGATTGTCGAGCGACTGCAGATCAAGTTCACCTATTTCGCCAGCAGTGGGATGCCGCTGCGGGCCAAGGCGGATCTCTCCCTCAAGCAGTACGAGGACGAGGCGGTGCTGCCCCTGCAGAATCCGACTTCGCACACGCCGTCGCTGCACAGCGTGCATCGTCTCGGCCATGGCGAGACCCTTGATCGGGTCGCCGCCAAGCACTATGCCGATTCCACCCGCTGGCGGTTGATCGCCGACGCCAACAACGTGGTGGATCCGATCGCGCTGGTGCCCGGGACGCTGCTGGTCATTCCCCAGTTGCCGGTGCGCCGTCGTGGCTGAGGCGAGGCGCCGCCTCGACGGCGTGGTGCTGACCGTGGACGGGCGCCCGCTCGCTCCCGAGTTGTACGTGCCGCTTGTCCTGGTGCGGGTCGAGGAGTCGGTGCAGCTGCCGGACTTCTTCGCCGTGCATTTTGACGATCCGCACTTCGAGCTGTTCGACAAGGGCACGTTCCAGCTGGGCAGCCGGATGGAGATCGCGTTCCGGGCCGAGGGCGACCCGGTCGTGGTCACCACCGGGGAGGTCACCGCGATCGTCGTCGAGCCGGGCCCGGCCGGCCGGCACGAGTTGGTGCTCACCGGCTTCGACGTCAGCCACCGGATGGCCCGGCAGCCGAAGTCGCGCAGCTTCCAGCGGGTCACCGACGCCGACATCGCGTCCCGGATCGCCGGCGAGTATGGCCTGGACGCCGACGTGGACGGCACCGGCGCCACCCACGACTACGTGCTTCAGGCCGGGGAGACCGACTACGCGTTCCTGCGCCGCCGCGCCAACCGGATCGGCTTCGACGTGTGGGTCAGCGAGCGTACGTTCCACTTCAAGCGGCGCCCCAAGTCGGATGCGACGCCGCCGACGCTCAAGTACGGCGGCAATCTGTCCAAGTTCACCGTCCGATTCTCCGCGGCCGAGCGCTGCGACGAGGTGCAGATCCGCGGCTGGGACCAGCTCGGCAAGCAGGCCATTCAGGGTCAGGCCACGGAGACCGACCCGGGCAGCGACGCGCCCGCCGCGCAGGAGATGGCCGGTGCGGCGCAGCGGGCGTTCGGCCGGATTCAGCGCAACGCGGGCCAGTTCCCGGTCACCGACCAGTCGGAGGCAGACACGCTTGCCTCGTCGCTGCTGCTGCGGGCCTCCGGCGAGGAGGTCGTGCTGCGCGGCGAGGCCGTCGGCGATCCGCTGATCGGGGCGGGCGCGAAGGTGAAGATCGAGGGGATCGGGTCGCGGCTGACGGGCGCGTACCGGGTCACCGGGGTCGAGCACTCGCTTGGGTCCGGAAAGCCGTATATGACCCGGTTTGTGTGTGGCGGCAAGGAGCCCGGCGGTCTCGCTGACATGTCCGGCCCCGGCGGCAGCGCCGGGGACAAGCGCGGCTGGACCGGGCTGGTCATCGGTATCGTGACCAACAACGACGACCCGGAGCAGTTGGGCCGGGTCCGGGTGCAGTTTCCCACGCTGTCGGCCGACGACGAGAGCGCCTGGGCGCGGCTCGCCACGCCGGGCGGGGGAGCCAAGCGCGGCATGCAGTGGATCCCCGAGGTGGACGACGAGGTCCTGGTCGGCTTCGAGCTGGATGATCATTCCCGGCTGTGGAACCGCAATGACACCCCGCCCGATCCGAGTGCCGTCTCCGGCGGCGTGGTGAAGCAGCGGCTCCTGGTCAGCCGGACGAACTCCCGGCTGACCCTCGACGACGACGAGCCGTCGGTCTCGCTGCTGCTCGGCGGCACCCCCTGCGCCCTCAAACTGGAGAAGTCGGAGTCGTCGCTGACCGGCGACCAGAAGCTCGTGCTCTCCGCCACCCAGATCGAGATCAAGGCGACCCAGAAGCTGACGCTGAGCGGCGCCCAGGTCGAGATCACCGCGTCCGGGCCGTTGACCGCGTCCGGCAAGCCGATCAAGCTGAACTGAGGAGGCCGTATCGTGCCACAGCCCGCCGCGCGCCAGAACGATCCGGTCACCGGTACGGATACGCACATCCTCCTGGTGTCACCGGGGGCGGTGCCTACCCCGACGCCGCTGCCGTTCGTCGGCCAGTTGATGATCAGCCTCTCCCCGGACGTGTTGATCAACGGCCGGCCGGCCGCCGTGCAGGGCAGCATCGCGCAGAACATGCCGCCGCACATCCCGCCGTTCCCGTTCAGCAAGCCGCCCACCAACCAGGGCCGGGTGGTCGTCGGCTCGCCGACCGTGCTGGTCAACGGCAAGCCGCTGGCCCGGGTGGGCGACCCGGTGGCCACCTGCAACGACCCCGTCGACCTGCCGGTCTGCACGATCACGGCGGGCTCGCCCGATGTGTTGGTGGGCTGAGCGATGCGGCGCGACGACTTCATCGGCAGCGGCTGGGCGTTCCCCGCGGCGATCTCGCGAACCGGGTCGGTGCGGCTGGTCAGCGGCACCGACGAGGTGGACGCGGCGATCCGGATGATCCTGTCGACGGTGCCGGGGGAGCGGGTCATGCGCCCCGAGTTCGGCTGCGCGATGTGGGAGCAGCTCTTCGCGCCGCTGACCGCCGGCACGCTCGGCCTGATCGAGCAGAACGTCCGGCAGGCGCTGGAGCGTTGGGAGCCGCGGATCGAGCTGCTGACCGTCGCCGCCGCGGCCGAGCAGGGCACGGCCACGGTGCACATCGCGATCGCCTACCGGCTCCGCTCCACCAACGACGTGCGGAACCTGGTGTTCCCGTTCTACACGATTCCCACCGAGGAGGCCGCGCCGTGAGTCTTCCGTCTCCCGATCTTGATGACCGGCGGTTCCAGGACATCGTCGACGAGGCCAAGCGGCGGATCAACCGGCTCTGTCCGGAGTGGACCGACCACAACGTCTCGGACCCCGGCGTCGCGCTGATCGAGCTGTTCGCCTGGATGACCGAGATGACGCTGTACCGGCTCAACCAGGTGCCCGACCGGCTCTACATCAAGTTTCTCGAACTGGTCGGCGTCGAGCTGTTCTCGGCCGTGCCGGCGCGCGCCGACCTGCTCTTCACGCTCACCGCGCCGCGCGAGGACGTGGTCCGGGTGCCCGCCGGCACCCAGGTCAGCACCGAGCGCCGCGACGACGAGGAGCCCGTCGTCTTCCTCACCGACTCCGAGTTGCAGGTCGTGCCCCCGCAACTGGTCGCCTGCGTGACCCACACCGGCGACCGGTACGCCGACTTCTGGGAGGACCTGCGCCGCGAGGCCTCGTCCGTGCAGCTGTTTCCGAACCTGCAGCCCGACGAGGCCGTCTACTTCGGGCTCGCCGACTCCGCGGCCGGCAACCTGCTGCGCCTCGACGTCGTCACCGGGCCCGAGGGCGCCGGCGTCGACCCGCGCCGGCCGCCGCGCTGCTGGGAGGCGTGGGACGGGCACGAGTGGGCGAACGTGCGGATCCTCGACGACACCAGCGCCGGCTTCAACAGCCCCGGCCAGGTCACCCTGCTACTGCCGCCCCGGCACGAGGCCCTGGCGATCGGGTCGCGGCGGGCGCACTGGCTGCGCTGCCGGCTGGTCCGGCCGGTCGAGGGCCAGCCCGAGTATTCCAAGCCGCCCGAGCTGGAGTCGCTGTCCGCGGTGGCGCTGGGCGGCGCGGTGCCCGCGCACCACGCCGAGCCGGCCCCGGCCGAGTTGCTCGGCGTCAGCGACGGCCGCCCGGCCCAGATTTTCCAGGTCCGCCGCGCCCCGGTGCTGCCGCGCCGGCACAACGAGACCGTCCGCGTGGTCCTGCCCCGGCACGAGCGCACCGGCGCCCCGGAGGAGCAGGAATGGACCGAGGTCGCGGACCTGGCCGACGCCGACGCCGACGACCGGGTCTTCACCTGGTCCGGCGCGACCGGCGAGATCCGCTTCGGCCCGCGGGTGCTGGACCGGGAGGGCCGGGTGTGGCAGCACGGCGCGATCCCGCCGATCGACGCGCAGATCTCGGTGACCGGGTACCGCTTCGGCGGCGGCCGGCGCGGCAACGTCGCCGCCGAGCGGCTCACCGTGCTGCACACGTCGATCCCGTTCGTGGCCGCGGTGACCAACCTCGACCCGAGCTCGGGCGGCGTGGACGCGGAGAGCGTGGAGAACGCGAAGATCCGCGGCCCGCTGCTGCTGCGTAGCGGCCGTCGCGCGGTGACCGCCGAGGACGTCGAGCGGCTCACCCTGGACGCCGCGCCCAGCGTCGCCCGGGCCCGCTGCCTGCCGCCGGCCGCGCCGGGCGAGCCGGCCCGGCTGCTGGTGGTGCCGCACCTCGACATCGCGCCGGAGGCGCTGACCCTGGACGATCTGGCGATCTCCGACGAGCTGGAGGAGCAGATCAAGGCCTACCTGGAGCCGCGCCGGCTGCTGACCATGCGGTTGCGCATCGACGCGCCGAGATACCAGGGGGTCAAGGTGGTCGCCGAGGTGCGGGCCGGCCCGGGGGTACGCACGGAGACGGTCCGGGAGCGGGCGGAACGCGCGCTCTACGAGTACCTGAACCCGCTGACGGGCGGGCCGAGCGGGCAGGGCTGGCCGTTCGACACGGACCTGCGCCTGGGCGACGTGTACGGCGTCCTGCACGGCTCGTTCGGCGTGCAGGGGGTGGAAGCGGTGCACTTCTTCTCCGCGGACCTGCGCAAGAAGCGCACCCTGGACCAGGTCGAGCAGCGTCTCCGGCTGCTCCCCGAGGCGCTCTTCATGTCTTATGAGCATCGGGTGGTGGTGCAGCAATGAGCGAGCTTGCGAGCGAATCATCAGCTCTGCCCCAGACGAATGTCATCGCCGGAGCGCCAGCGGAGGCGATGGCATGACCTGGCTGGTGGATCAGTTGCCGCGGACGATGGCGACGGATCCCGTGCTGCGTGACCTCGTGACGGCGTTCGAGGAGGTGGCTGACACCGTCCGTGCGCGCATCGACAGCATCGAGCACCAGGTGGACACCGGCCTGGCCAGCCCGGAGATGCTGCAGTACCTGGGCATGTGGCTGGGCGTGGAGTTGGAGCCGACGGATCCGCCCGAGTACCGCCGCTCGATGGTCCGCGAGGTCGGCCGCCTGCTCGGCTGGCGGGGCACCCGCTACGGCGTGGAGTCCCTGCTGGAGGCGGCGACCGGAGCGCGGGTGACGGTGACCGACACCGGCGGCGTGTACGGCCAACGGGACGCGATCCCGCCGGTGGACGCGGTGGTGGTCGTGCAGATGGACCACACCGGGCACCTCACCGAGCGGCAGGTGCTCGGCTTCCTGCAGAGCGAGTTGCCGCTGGGCGCCCGGGTCCGCCTGGACGTGCGCTTCCAGCCGGAAACCGCTCGCGGCCGGGCCCGCCCGGTGTCGGGTGGCGACAATGAGTGAGCGTCAGCTGCCCTGCCCGGACTGCGGGACCCCGGTGCGCCCGGACAGCGAGCAACTCTGCCCCCGGTGCGGCTACCCGCTGATGTTTTTGCGCCATCCGGCGGAGCGGGATGCTCGGGCGGTACCGCGCAAGCCGAAGGAACGCGACGACGGCACCGGCCTCATGCCGCATCCGGTGGCCCGCACCCAGCGGACGGCGCCGGCGCCGTTGCCCGGGCAGCGGCCCTGCCCGCAGTGTGGCTACGGCAACGAGTACACCCGGATCCGCTGCGAACGCTGCGGTTACGAGCTGCATGTGGCCCGCCCGCGGGCGGTGGTGCTGGGCCCGCCCCCGGCGAAGGCCGCAACGGCTCGGGGTGGTTGGGGCTGGCTGATCGCCCTGATCGTGCTCGCGGCCCTCTCGATCCTCGTGCTGATCGCGGTGGCGATCTACGTCTATTTGTTCTGAGCGTGTTTCCTGCCCGTTGACAGCTCGTGACGCGCCCACCACGATATCTCCACAGGTCTATGGAAGCGCTCCCAGGAGATAGTCGTGATCCGAGCCATCGGCGCCACCGTTCTGCTCACTCTGACCTTGATCGCCGCCGCGCCCGCGGGACCCGCGGCCGCCGCCGAGGTCGAGCAGGTCGTCAACGGCGGCTTCGACGCCGGCACCGACCCGTGGTGGTCCAGCCCCGGCCTGCCGATGACCCTGCGCGACGGCCGGGCCTGCGTGGACGTGCCCGGCGGCACCGTCAACCGGTGGGACGTCGCCATCGGCCAGAACGACATCGACCTCATCGCCGGCGAGACCTACCGGTACTCGTTCACCGCCGCCGGCGACCCCGACGGGCACATCGCCCGGGCGATCGTCGGGCTGTCCGTGGCGCCGTACGACACGTACGTCGAGACCTCGCCGGTCCTCACCGTCGCCGGTAACACCTACTCGGCCACCTTCACCTCCACTGTGACCACCTCGCAGGCGCAGGTGGCCCTGCAACTCGGCGGCAGCGCCGACCCGTGGGGCTTCTGCCTCGACAACGTCTCGCTGCTCGGCGGCGTCCCGCCGGAGGTCTACGAGCCCGACACCGGCCCCCGGGTCCGGGTCAACCAGGTCGCCTACCTACCGGGCGGCCCGAAGCGCGGCACCCTGGTCACCGACGCCACGACCCGGCTGCCCTGGCAGCTCAACAACGCCGCCGGCCGCACGGTCGCCCGCGGGTACACCGTGCCGCGCGGCGTCGACGTCTCGTCCGGGCAGAACGTGCAGTCGATCGACTTCGGCGGCTACCGCACCCGCGGCGCGGGCTACACGCTCGTCGCCGACGGCGAGACCAGCCGGCCGTTCGACATCGACGCCGCGGCCTACGAGCAGCTTCGCGCCGACTCGCTGAAGTTCTTCTACACCCAGCGCAGCGGCATCGAGATCCGTGACGCGCTGCGCCCCGGCTACGCCCGCCCGGCCGGCCACGTCGACGTGGCGCCGAACCTCGGCGACGGCGCGGTGCCCTGCCAGAGCGGCGTCTGCGACTACACCCTGGACGTCACCGGCGGCTGGTACGACGCCGGCGACCACGGCAAGTACGTCGTCAACGGCGGCATCTCCACCTGGCAGGTGCTGAACCAGTACGAGCGCACCGCGGAGCCCCGCAAGCTCGGCGACGGCACCCTCGCCATCCCGGAGAGCGGCAACAAGGTGCCGGACCTTCTCGACGAGGCCCGCTGGGAGCTCGAATTCCTGCTCAAGATGCAGGTACCGGCCGGCCGGCCGTTCGCCGGCATGGCTCACCACAAGATCCACGACGCGAACTGGACCGGGCTGCCGCTGCTGCCGCACCTCGACCCGCAGCAGCGTGAGCTGCACCCGGTCTCGACCGCGGCCACCCTGAACCTCGCCGCCACCGCGGCGCAGGCGGCCCGGCTCTACCGGCGCTACGATCGCGCCTTCGCCGGCAAGGCCCTGGCGGCGGCCCGGACCGCGTACGCGGCGGCGCTGGCCAACCCGGCCCGGTACGCCCCGGACTCGGACGGCAACGGCGGCGGTGCGTACAGCGACGCCCGGGTCGACGACGACTTCTACTGGGCGGCGGCAGAGCTTTACCTCACGACGGGCGAGCAGAAGTACGCCACCGACGTGCTCGCCTCACCCGTGCACACCGCCGACATCTTCGCCGCGGGCGGCGCGTTCGACTGGGCGAACACCGCCGCGGCCGGCCGCCTCGACCTCGCCCTCGTGCCCAACAAGCTGCCCGGCCGCGCCGAGATCCGCGCCTCGATCGTCCGCGGCGCGGACAAATACCTGAAGATCCAGGCCGAGCACCCGTACGGCGTCGCGTACGCCCCGGCGAACAACATGTGGGACTGGGGCTCGAACAGCCTGATCCTCAACAACCTCGTGGTGATCGCGTCGGCGTACGACCTCACCGGCCGCGCCAAGTACCGCGACGGCGTGTTCGAGGGCATGGACTACGTCCTCGGCCGCAACGCGCTCAACCAGTCGTACGTCACCGGCTACGGCGAGGTGAGCTCGCAGAACGAGCACAGCCGCTGGTACGCCCACCAAATCGACCCGGCCCTGCCGAACCCGCCGCGAGGCTCGCTGGCC
>Ga0307515_10024803_pt1 | contig 10421 bp, 6 predicted proteins | sample 17_EM_MG_FD_194513 | JGI IMG/M metagenome (GOLD analysis project Ga0307515, IMG submission 194513) | Populus trichocarpa ectomycorrhiza microbial communities from riparian zone in the Pacific Northwest, United States - 17_EM | ecosystem: Host-associated > Plants > Roots > Unclassified | place...
ATCGAATTAATTTACATATATTTTAATTAATTTTAATAATTCTGAAATTAATGATTATGTAAATTTGTAGTGGCATTGAGAAAACTCAAACTTATGAGCGTGTTTGAGAGTGTGGTTGCGATTACTTTTCAAAGTGTTTTTCACTCGAAAATGTATTAAAATAATAATTTTATTATTTTTAAAAAATTATTTTTAATAACAGCACATTAAAATGATTTGAAAACACAAAACAAATATTAATTTGAAGTAAAGAAAAAAATTAAAATTAAAATTAAAATTTTTTAAAAACACAAAAACAAATAAAACCTAAACAACAAATTTTAAAACTGACCAATTAAATTATATATTTTTCTCATTTTACTGTTACCAAACCATACAGTGCTTCGAAAAGCAACAAGAAGGAAAATAAAATATATATTTTTTTTAGTTTAATGTAGGTGTTCGGGTCAGCTTGCACGTACCTCAACTAATCTTAAAGAACTTAAAGTTAACAACCATGTAAGTCTCTAGTTGCCATCATATAAGCGATTAAATGAATGAAATACTCTCTCTGCCTTTTATTTTTTTATTTTTTGGGCGTAACACACTGTTTTTGACGGAGACATGACTGCCCTCTACCAAAACGCCATCAATTAACAACGTGTGCTCGCTCGAGATTGGTAATTTGATGGAACCAAGATATTCTTTTTGTATTTTAATTACTATTTTACTGTATCCTCGTACATTTTTAATATAAGCAATTAAGCTATAAGACAATTTTTCTCATTAAATATGGTCTGTATTCTATTTAAAAAAAAAACATTCGTTGCAGGTTTTGATTACCATACGCTCTGTTGAACTTTTGCTTTATTTATTTATTTTTTTAAAATATTTTGATACAGTAATATTAAAGATAACTTTTTTAAAAAAATATTATTTTAATAAATTTAAAATAAAAAAAACATTGTTTATTACTTTCTTAAATATCCTCTAAAATACAAATAAAATATTGGTTTAGTGGTTAAGACACCGTTGTATTCGATTACCAGGAAATACACTTGTTTGGAGGGGCAGCTACATACACCGAATAAGACTAGTTTTACTTTCTAAAAAAAGTGCGGGATATCGGTAAAAACAAAAAAAAATATCCCCTAAAATAATGTTTTATTTTTTTTAAAATAAAATAATATTATTTTTTAAAAAAAATTAAACTGAGCGTATCAACTATATCATATTACAACAGCTTTTATTTAATTTAATTTAATTTAATTTAAAATTCAATAAAAACTAAGAAAGAAAAACGAGTTAATGAGTAATCAGATTTACTTAGCGTCCTAAACTGGGATTAATAACATTGAACATAGCTAATCATTGATGGATCAAATATATGATTGGCTCCCAATAAAAATACCCCGCGTGAAACAGACCTCGCGGTGCGAGTATAAGCGAGAAAACGTCGTTATATAGTTTCGTGAGTTTTTGGGCTTTTCTTTTTTCACTGCTGAGGCCTCGTTTCACACCATGACGTGTACTCTGGCCCGAACATAAATCTTGCACGCAAGCCTAAAGCAAGCTTGCCTGGCAGTGTGACATCATGCTTACCTTTGCCGACACGATTGCCAGGCTAGATTTTATCGCGTGTTGGATGTCGTGTTGACCGGCGTTTTTTAAAGATATTTTTATTTAAAACTTAATTAAAATATTCCTTTATTTTTAATACTAGGATATTAAAATCATTGTGAGTATTAAAAAAATTATTAAATATATTTTCAAGTTAAATTTATTTTTAAAACACAACTATAAACCATGCTTAACCCATTACACTACCGTATGTTTTCAGTAAATTAATAATCTTAATTAAATAATATTTCAATTTCAATTTCAATATAAAATGTAAATGATATCTTAATTAAATAGTAATTTAATTAATAAATAAATTTTCATTGCATTAAACTATGTGAATTAAACTGATATAAAAAAAAGTGTCAGCAATATTTGAATAACTAATTCAAAGACAATATGCTCAATCCGCTATTTAAAAATTTATTTTTCCAAGATTCTCAATCGAAATTGCTGTAAGAAATTCAGAATAAAATCCTGGCACATTACCATAGTTTCTTAGAGTTATGTTATATGTAACGAAATATTCAATATGAAGATGAAAAATAATTAAATCTACTGCCACTCATTTAATTGTATGGTTAATTTACCCTAAGGGCTATAAAGGCAAAAAAAGAAGAAGAAGAAGAAGAAGAAGAAGGAGAAGGAGGCTGCGAAGCCAAGTGATTTTTAAAACTACAGCGTAGCGGGAAGAATATAGTTTTAAGATTTGTTTGTCTTTATATTTTAAAAAATTTAAATTAAATTTTAAATTATTTTTTATAATTTTATATTGTTTTGATACAAAAAATAAATTTGTAAATAAAAAAACACATTAAAAATTAACCATTATACACTCCCAGCCATGCCCTCCTCTGCATCCCCCTGCAGCCTGAAAGAAAAGAAAAATGCTACCGGAAAACGTAAAGCTCGACGATATTTTTCAAGTTTTTTCTTCCTTTGAATCGACCACAATTACACTTTAATCTTAGTACGAGAACGGGTAATTCCTTAACCATATACACGATGCAGGAGATCCGATCAATTGAACACGGATTTGTTGTCTTCGGGTTAGGTGAATAGCCATCAAATCCAAGAAAAGTCATGATCACGCTATACAACCTGGCTAACAGAAAAAGTTCATAATTTTAGATTCAATCAGGTTTAAATTTTAAATGGATTAGCTAGTTGTAACGAGCTGAATCTTAAAAAACCCCCCAAATTAGGATAAAAAAATATTGTTTTGTCTGTTTTGTTATTTTTTAATTCCATGTTCTTAGCTTGTTCTTCTTATTTGAATCAAATCCTCATTGTTTTTATCCTGTAAGGGTTCGGTTTAATACCAGTTTAGGAGGACGTTGAAATCCCTGTTTTAAGAGTACTGATAATTACTCCATAATAAAACTGCGTATTAAATTTTTCTGTGTAATCCCTCCTTCAGAAAATCCTGCCTTTCTTTTGTTTTTATTTCTGTATCTTGGATCCGGCTGTGTCCAGGCGTTTTACCATTGTTGTTCTGTACCCAGTACAGGGTTGGAAGATGCAGAGGAATTTTGCAGAGCCGCCAGCCGCCATGGATTAAGATCAAAGCAACCAAGAGTTCTTTTTTCTATCATATGTTAATATATCTATTACAAGCCTTTCTTGCATTTCGAATATATTAGCCAATCAACATATCTATCTCCAATTCCTCGGAAAGGGACAACTTTCCTCATCTCAAACCCCAAGCCATTTATCTAACTTCAGCGGCATGTGTACACTTCTTGAGTACAACAAGAGTTTCCTCACGCGTTAAGAGTCATTGTCTCGAGCTTGACAATTAAACATCAATGGCAAAAGAATCCAATTTTCTTCTATCAAGTTCATTGACAAAATTATACAAATTAATCATGCTTGTTTGATTGGATTCGATTTCTTTCCTATGCTGAACAGATTTGTCAAACATTCCTAACCCTGATTTTTTCTAAGGGAAAGCTATAAAAAAACTGGTTTTTTTAATTATGGTAACAATTATTTTTTAAAATATGTTTTACTTCGAAATATATTAAAATAATATTTTTTATTTTTTAAAATATATTAGAAAACACTCTTAAAATATAAAAATAAACATAATTTTTTTTTAACACACAACCCATGTTCTAGATGAATCCGCCGTGCTGTGCAAGGCTAATAATAATGCAAAAGGTAAAAGATAAAAAAAAGTCAATTGCGTTAGAGCTCGTGCGGAGCTAAACCCAAAAAAACATGTAAACAGGAATTGAGGATTCCATTTGCTTTCTTGGTATGTGCTCAATTTATCAACAGGAACTAATGACATTTGGGCAAAGATAGGTTGATTAATTAAAACAACTCACTGCCGATGCTAATCCATTCTGCTGCAAATTCTTATTTGAATCAGAAAAATGTTTTATTCACCACAAAACAGGTATACAACAATGATTCCCCTGTAGCCTGTACTGCTAAAAGGAACAATTTCTAGTACTTGAGAGATAAAAACTTCAAAGTCTGAAACAAATTTACAGCAGTGAGAAAGCTGAGAATGATACCCTTACAGTTAAGCTGCAGGTGATGATAAAAGAGATAAAGCTGCAACGTTTCAAACACGGTAGGGTAAATGTCCCACAAGGAAGAGAAAAAACAGAAGACAATCAAGCATACCCTAGTAGATGTCAAGAAATCCTAGCAATATTACTTGCATCCGATCAAACACTGGATTCATGCCTCATGGGAGGCTGAACTGAACCGCTAAATATAACATATGTAGCTCAAATACTGCAGCCAGGATGCCCTACTTGTTACTGCACTTGGTATCAGAGCTATCCATAGTTGAGGAGGTGAAATGAACAAAGGATGGCAAGAATGAATCCACAAATCAGCCTTGTGGACTTCAAGAAGGGAATGCACTGCATAATTCTTGAACTTTCATGTAGGCGAACCGAATACAAAAACAGCTTCAGCACAAAATTAATTCAAATGTGATGCCTAGTTACCGTGAAGAATTAAGGAGCTGCTGGATTCTCTTGACTGAGTCTACTATGTTCAATGTGCACATGAAGCTCCTCGTAACCATGCATGGTATCAGCAGAAAACCGCTCTATGGCTACAAAAATTTGTTTCAGACCCAACTGAAGACTGCTATTGTTGGTCATTTTGGTCTGATGCATAGCCGAACTGGCTTGAAACACCTTCCCTCGAGCTTGCATCATCTTTTGCAACCTCTGCCCCTCCCTCTCCAAGATCTTCATTTTTCTCTCCATGTCCTTGTCTGTAGTCAGTCTTTGCTGTACGTAGACACAATGCCGTTCCCCGTATTGATTTACACTAGCGAAAAACCCATTCATTGCATAAATTACTTCCATCTCTGAGACCCTGTCAATGGCAAGTGACCACTGGTTACAGAACGCAAACACTGGAGGTGCTCCTATCCTACCAGGGGAGAGTGGTGACACATCATCTGGCATTTCTTCAGGTTCAGATGGAAGACATCTCAGAAGCCAACCATTCAATGCTTTGACATAGCCTCTTTGGGCACTGATCCAATTGGAAAAGCACAGGTTCCAATTTTGCAGCTCAATCTTGAGTTGTATCGCCGCTTCGAGACAAGCATCACTGAACTTCACATTGGATGCAATGGCATCCAAACTCCTGGCTTCCACAACTGCCTGGGACTGACATCTGTGGCATTCTAGCATAACTTTCCACATACCGAGTAACCTGTGCTTTAAAAGAATCGATGTTAGCCGGCACAGGGAAAATACAAGACAGACAAGCAACAAGGCTAAGCTACATCTTAAAAGTTGCTGCAGACCAGCAATTCCTAGTAAAGAAGCAACAAGCTATCTACAAGAAAACATCAAAACGAAGTGAAATTAAAAACTCAGTGGCATCAACTACAAATTAAACAACAACATACTTTTCAATCAAGTTACTGATCAGTGGCCACAACTCTTCGTCCCTCAATTTATTGATAGTAGTTGATATCTTGTCAATTACTTGAATGGCAACTTTGATTTTAGTAGACAGCATCCGGAGTAAAGATCGAGTGGAGTTAACTTTATTGGCGTCAGCACCTTTCTCGTCCAAATTGTTCATCTGCCTACAGTTCTTCGCATGAATGATCCGCAATTTTTCCTCAGCCTACAATAAAATCCCTTCTAAGCATTTACTCCTTTACAAGTCTAAAGAATTATCAGACAAAATGCAGAGCTAATCAAAGCAGCCAATCCAATGCACTTATGCTTGAATACAAATTTCTACTCAGAAACTATTGACGTGGGACAAAGTTTCTTCGCTATACACTGTGTCAACTATAGTTCAAATTATATGAAAATTAAATTTAAACCCATGAAATTTAACATACTAATGATTAAAAAGGAATTACTAATTCCTTTAGCAAGAAAGAGATGGGTTGTGTTTCAATTTTCAACCTCATATTTGCCAAGCAGTTGCCCTTCTTGCCCAGTAGACTAGGAAGCATTCCAAAAAGAAAGCAAAAGAAAAAGAACAAAGCAAACATAAAAAGAAATTAAGTAGGATCAAATTCTTCTTGGAAAAGAGTAAAGCATACCTTGACTTCATCATAGAGTTTCTTCTCCCACAAGCACAGCTTCCTAAGAGTTGAAGACAGATTCACTGAAAATATACCCAAATCCTCACCAAAACCCCCATGAACAGAACCATTCTTCTCCAAAAAAGATGGACTAACAGTTTGCAATGTCTTGGAAGAAACTCCTTTACAGACAAAAAATAAATAAAATTACGTAATCATGACAATATTTAATGCTAATAGACTAATTATTAAGCAAGAAATTAAGCTATGTCAAAAAAGAATGTAACTAAGATACCTTTGTAGATAGAATTCTTGGAATAATATCTGAATTTCCCTGCATCAAGTATCTTTAAAACTTCATTTCCTGACTCTGCAGCTCTGTCAAACAAGACCTCTACTTCCTTCATGATCTCCAAGACACTTTGATTTTTAGCCTGCTGACCCAAATCTTTACTCTCTTTACTCTCCTCTTTCACAGATTCAACCTTCTTTTCTTCTACCACGTCAACCTTGTTCCGTTTCACACCATTACCTTTCTCTGCTTTCAATCTCACACCCCTTTTATCTTCTTCTCGACTTTTACCACTTTTATCTTCTCTACGAATTTCTCTCACAAATTCCTTATCTTTGGCTGGTAATTCATATCTCTCGTATGTTTCAAAGAAATTCAAGAAATCCCAGGCTGAACTACTTGAAGCCGGAGGTGGAGGAGTTTTCCATGCTGGGTAATCGTACCCATTATAGTCATGATGATCATAAGAATATGAGTTAAACTGATTTTGTTGGATTGTATGAAGTGAATCAAAATCTTTGTTGTCTCTAAATTCTTCATCTTCTAAATCAGAAGGAAAATCAATGTGAGAAGTCTCCGAGTTTGTTGAACTTGAGGGACAGTTATCAGGTGAAGAGGGTTTAATGAGTTTAGCAACAGTTTCAGGATCGCCGTTAGATTGAGAATCTGACTGATCATTGATGAGGGTTTGATCAAAGAAACGGCGAAGGGTAGGGCCAAGGGACTTGAGGGAGTGCATATAAGCAACATGAGCATCAGCGAGGGCATAGCTTTGGTAGAGAGCTTCTTCAAGGAACTTACAGCGGTCATGGCATAGAGATACTGCAGGGAGCTGGTCAATTCTTGAAGGGGAGCAGCCCATGAAGTGAAGAGTTGAACCAGACAAGAAGAGAGAAGTCTGGTCTGATCTGAAGAGGGGAAGTGGATGTTTGAGGAACGTTATAAGAGGTTTAAATTTGTTTTAAGGGGTGTGTGCGCATTTAAGCTGCATCTATTAGGGAGAGAAAGAAAGAAAGAAAGAAAGAAAGTGGCACTGAATGAGCTTTAATGGCATGGTAGAGGAGAGGGGGTGGCTGGCTGGCTGGCGGGATTGGCATAACGTCTCTTTGGTATTTTTGAGGTTTTTGCATTTATGGTCCTTAGCTTTTTGATTCCCAATATTTACATTAGTGTCCATGAGGGTGCCTTAATTTCCCAATATTTACATTAGTGTCCATGAGGGTGCCTTAATTTATTTCTTTACATCTTTAGTTATTTCGTTGTCATAGTACCTTATCTAAGCCGGGTTTGAAATCAAATCATCTATAAAGTTTACCCAGTAATATTTAGGTGGCATAGTAGGTTAACTTATTATCTAGGGAACCTAAAACATTTTTTTTTCAAAATAATGTTATTTTATTTTTATTGAAAGTAACATTATTTTGAATAAAATTAATATTAAAAAAGTAAACAAATCCAGGTATACTAGTTAATTCAAGAGTTAATATGCCTAATCTAAACCGAGGCTTGTAACTATCAGTCTAATCATACCACAATGTTTTTGGTTTTTTTAAGGCATAATGTTAGAGTTACTTGTTAAACCATAGTTGAAGCATAGATTTGTTGGGTCAATTCCAAAATGATTTAATTTTCTTAATGAAATAATTTTGTTTTTGACAATAATTAAAAAAAAAATCCTTTTGGGTTGGCCTGATTAGGTCTCACTTGAATTTAACAAGATCAATCTCTAAACTACTTAAGAAAAACTTGACTCGAATTTAGTTTTAAGTAAGTAGGTTACCGGCTTGATTTATCAAACTGAGCAGATCTATTAACTTCTTATAAAATGTGGTTCATAGATAGATGTCAGAGTGAAGTAGAGGAGCGAATGTCTATCTTTTTAGGATGTAAATTATTGTTTTATTGTTAAGGATGATTGATTGGTAGGGGGTGCACGAGCAACGCCCCCGCAGTATAGTAGATGTATTATTGAAAACTACTAATACTTATTGTACAACTACAATTCACTTTAAATACATATTATATAACCCTAATTTGACATATAGTGAAATATAGCTTCTTACTCATGTGGATGTAGATATATTGTTGAAACACATTAATATGTGTTTTTCTTTTTTTACTATATTTATCATCATTATTATTGTAGTTTTCACAACAAAACTATGTTATAAATAGTTTCAAGAAAGAATAAAGATAAAAAAAAACAAAGAGAACAAACCATTTGGGAAAAAGGTACTATTGTGCAGATGAAAAATTATTCCACACCTTTATTTCAAAGAAATGGGATCAATGAATAATTCTCATCAGAGATCTAGAATATAGTAAAGTTTCATCTGTATACATGTACATGTATATAATATATAGTAATTTATACCCTTGAAACATTGTAGAGAAAAAAAAGAAATTATTGATACACTTGGAACTCTACTACGTTTTTATACATTGAATCCCGATATTATACAAGAATTGAAAGCACAAATATGCTTATGCTGAGTGTATAGAATAATTACGAACAATCATTTCTTTATTAGTAAAGGTGACGGCACTGGTCCCATGAGGATAGAGGTCAATGGATCTTCATTCCGTACATCAATACCAATATATATATATATTGAGAATTATCAGATGACCATACCATGCACATGATAGAGCAATTATACACTTCACCTCTCCACATAGCTCCTGCTATCAAGGCTACGTACAAGCCATCATAGAGGATTTGAAAAGCCAAAAAAGATGATCTTGTTTTCAAATCAAGCCATAATAGTAGTCATAATTGGGTAATGTTGTGTCTTTATGAAGAAATTAAATGGACAAGAACAATATTTCAACCCTTTAATTGATTGAAACTAACGTGGGTGGCTCTCTTTCTATATTTTTGTTTCGGCAAAAAGTGAGCGTGGAGGTCTATAAATGCCAAGATGAGACAAGGTTTAGTGTAAGTTGGTTCACTGGAGGGAATACATTTGAAGTGAATTGGGTGATTCTGTCTTATAAGTGGTCTGGCAATTGATTCTACAAAGCCATGCAAAGCGTTAGAAAAGTGAAGAAAGGGAAGGGGAATAATGCTTTCCAAATGAAGAATGCTGTGCGTTCTCCTTTTGAGCGTTTTGGATTCGGGAAGACAGGCAAAGGAAAAGAGTCACGTTCATGATGGGGATTTTGAATCTGATTGTATATGATCTTAAAAAGGAGGTTGGAGTGGAAATCCAACTCGATAAAACTTGTCTGTATTGTCTCTCCTTTTCCCTTGTTTTTTAATGCGTGAGATGCCATGAACCAAGGAAGAGCTGTAGGCATGGAAGCATGGTACTCCTCATTATCAGCATTCTACCCTATCCTAATTCCTAGGAAAGGCTACAACTTTTGGCCTTTGATAATGCCTAATAAAATACGAACGTAGGTTCTGGTTAGAAAATAAGTTGTCCCCCCCACATGATTCTAGGTTTGGCTTCGGCTAGAGGGCAAGGTCCCCTCCCATACTACGTTACCAGATTGAAAATTAACAATGGATAAAAACCAGCTGGAATTGTTACAGTAATGGATGAGTGAAATGTAATTAAGGAGTAAATATTGTCGGCAAATGCTGTTCACCTGGCCGGAGCTTATCAAGAATAACATCCAGTACTGGCCCATTTTGATGGGCAGTTTCCCTTTCGAATTCGAGACAAGTAGTGCCTCCAACGTCTTCGATCTATGCTAAAAACGAAAATACGTGCTCATTTAATAAAAGTTACGAAAGATGATGGAAAAAAAGAAAAGGTCACGAGCTTCCTGCACAAACAAGACAATGGTGATAAGCCTTCATGCAGGATAATGTTGCAACGGTCTAATATGAAATGGGTCCAGTTGCTTGGGTATCTGATCATTGAGTTCATATATATATATATATATATATCTTGGAGAAATTTCTCAACCATCTTAAAAATAATTATATATTATTCTCCAACATGTTTTTTTAATTAAAAATTATTTAAATTTAAAATGTATATAAACTCAGAC
>Ga0307515_10024804_pt1 | contig 10420 bp, 4 predicted proteins | sample 17_EM_MG_FD_194513 | JGI IMG/M metagenome (GOLD analysis project Ga0307515, IMG submission 194513) | Populus trichocarpa ectomycorrhiza microbial communities from riparian zone in the Pacific Northwest, United States - 17_EM | ecosystem: Host-associated > Plants > Roots > Unclassified | place...
ATGGTTGCATCAATTAGTCTAACCTTTTCACCTTGACATAATAAACTTAGCTAAACATAATGAAGAAGAGAAACATAAATAAACAAGATAAGAACATAAATAAGATATAAGTTAACTAAGTAAAGGAAACAAAATGAAAAGCATAAATAAGATATTAATATAAAAAAAAAACTTCAGCATTACAAACACATAAAGAGAGAGAGAGAGAGCAAGAACATGATCTTGATCTGAAAACCAAGATGCTTAAATGCATGGCAAATGCCTTCTTTTATAGGCCAAAATTTGAAACTATTGATTTGATGACTAATTGTTGAGTGGGTGGCCACATCTTGACTTGGTGACAATCCTTATCTTCTTGTCTGAGCAAAACATCATTGATAACATCAGAATTTGAACAAATTTTTGTCATGAAAGTTATAGGAAATTATCTCCGCTTTCCAACAAAAAAAAGAATCGGTGCATTTGGACTTCTAGAACTCGAGATATGGGTTGAACACTGAACAGTGTCTGGGCTGCATGACAGATTTCGACTTCTCAATTGTTGCTAAGATTTGGACTTCCAAACAGCAGAATTGAGTCTTTCACTCCCATGAATGTTTTAGGTCTATGTCTTAGCTTTCTAGCCATATAAACCAAATTGAAATCCAAGATGAACATTGACTAAACAGTGTTCCAGTTTGGACTGAACCAACATCTCTTTTCTAAGCTTAACCCTCTCTTTGTCTTCTCAATTTCAGTAGTTAAACTCATCAATCAATCATTTGATTTATGTGATAGGCCTGCATTTAAGATGAACATTTACCATAAATTTAAGGTATCTTATAGTATCAAACTTGTTATTATAAAACATGCTTTAGTTAAGTACTTCAAGTGCAAAATGATGATATAAAACCTTGATAAAAATACACTTTTAAGTACTAATCACTGCCTCACGATTTTAGAATAAGAAGGGTATGAAAACCCCAAAGTAGAAGGTTTAGTGTTCATGCACACATAGTTTCAGAAATAATTAAATGGAAGATCTAGGTGGAATGATGCATATAAGAACTCATGTGTAGACTCTTACCAAAGAAATCTAAATGAGTATAAGTGATTTTGAGGGTGTAAACCTAAGAAGAGGACCAACCAAGTTGGTGAACTAAGGCATAATTTATATTGATGTTAATGTTTGGACTTCCAATGAATGATTGATGAACTTGAATGAAATGCAGAATGAGATGAAGAAATGAAGAAATTATGATCTTGTTGAACTCTTAAGGACATACTTGAACTAAAACAGAATACATGATGGCGTTATTATCTTGATTCTTGCATGTATGATAGAAGAAGTGTTAGAAAGGGTTATGTACAAAATTGTGTTGTCATTGGGACCTTAGACCCTGCTGAAACCAAAACTGGAACTATGTTGGTGTTAATGACATAAATTTCTGCTTGTGTTTGATGAAATTGTATAATAATATGTTAAGATGATGTTATGTGCAGAGTTATGTTATCTGTAGTGAATTAGTTTGCTGCCGAATTGTGTGGTCTGCAGCGAATTAGTTTCGCTGCCGGTTTGTGTTATTTGCAGCGAAAGAATTTTTGCTGCTGATTTGTGTTATCTGCATCGAAGGAATTTTCACTATCGAATTGTGTTGCCTACAACGAATTAGTTTCGCTGTCGAGGGTGTTATCTGCACCGAATTAGTTTCGCTGTCGATTTGTGTTATCTACAGCAAAGGAATTTTCGCTGCCGAATTGTGTTGCCTACAACGAATTAGTTTTGCTGCTGAGAGTGTTGTTTGCAGCGAATTAGTTTCGATGCCGATTTATGTTATCTACAGTAAAGGATTTTCGCTGCTAAATTGTGTTGCCTACATCGAATTAGTTTTGCTGTCGAGGGTATTGTCTGCAGCGAGTTAGTTTCGCTGCCGATATGGAGTGTTTGTAATGGATTAGTTTCCCTACCGATTTGTGTTGCCTGCAGCGAACCAGTTTCGCCGTCGAATTGTGTTGTATGCAACGATTTAGTTTCGCTACCGAATTAAGTGGCCTGTAGGGAATTAGGTTTCGCTGCCGAATGGTGTTGCCTGCAGCGAAGGAATTTTCGTTGTCGAATTGAATTGTCTGCAGCGAATTAGGTTTCGCTGCTGAATGGTGTTGCCTGCAGCGAAGGAATTTTCGCTGCTGAATTGTGTTGTTTGCAGCGAATTAGGTTTTGCTACCAAATGGTGTTGCCTGCAGCGAATCAGTTTTTGTTGCCAAATCATGTTGTCTACAGCGAATCAGTTTTCGCTGCCAAAATTGTGTTGTTTGAAGCGAATCAGCATTCACTACCGAAATTGAGGTGTTTGCAGCGAATTAGCATTCGTTGCCGAAAGTGTGTGTTCTACAGCGAATATATGATTCACTGCCGAAATTGAGCTGTCAGGAGCGAATTAGCATTTGCTGCCGAAAGTGTGTTGGCTATAGCGAATCAGCGTTCACTTTCGAAGTTGTGTTGTCTGCAGCGAATCAGCGTTCGCTGCCGAAAGTGTGTGTTCTACAGTGAATCTGTGATTTGCTGCCGAAATTGAGTTGTCTGCAGCGAACTAGCATTCACTACCAAAATTGAGTTGTCTGCAGCGAATCTGCTGAAAGTGTGTGTTCTACAACGAATCTATGATTCACTGTCTAAATTGAGTTATCAGCAGCGAATTAGCATACGCTGCCGAAAGTGTATTGGTTGCAGCGAATTAGCATTCACTGCCGAAAATGTGTTGGCTACAGTGAATCAGCGTTCGCTGTCGAAGTTGTGTTGTCTGCAGCGAATCAGCGTTCGCAACCAAAAGTGTGTTGTCTATAGTGAATTTGTGATTCACTGCCAAAATTGAGTTGTCTGCGGTGAATTAGCATTCGCTGCTGAAATGCTGTTGTCTGCAGCGAATCAATGTCCGTTGTTGAAAGTGTGTTGTTTTCAGTGAATTTGTGATTCGCTATCGAAACTGAGTTGTCTACAGCGAATCAGCGTTCGTTGCAAAAAATGTTGTTCTACAGCGAATTTGTGATTCGCTACCGAAATCTAGTTGTCTGCAACAAATTAGCATTCACTATCGAAGTTGAGTTGTTCTGCAGCGAATCAGCGTTCGCTGCCGAAAGTGTATTGACTGCATCCAAATTATGATTCACTACTGAAATTGAGTTGCCTGCAGCGAAGTAGCATTCGCTGTCGAAAGTGTGTGTTCTGCAACGAATCTGTGATTTACTGCCAAAATTGAGTTGTCTGCAGTGAATTAGCATTCACTACCAAAATTGAGTTGTCTGCAATGAATTAGCATTCGCTATCGAAAGTGTGTGTTCTACAGCGAATATGTGATTCGCTGCCGAAATTGAGCTGTCAGCAGCGAATTAGCATTCGCTGCCGAAAATGTGTTGTCTACAGTGAATTTGTGATTCGCTGCCAAAATTGAGTTATCTGCGGTGAATTAGAATTCGCTGCCAAAATGGTGTTGTCTGCAGTGAATCAGCGTTCGCTGTTGAAAGTGTGTTGTTTTTAGTGAATTTGTGATTCGCTGCCAAAACTAAGTTGTCTGTAGTGAATCAGCGTTCGCTGCCAAAAGTGTTGTTTTGTAGTGAATTTGTGATTCGCTACCGAAATCTGGTTGCCTGCAACAAATTAGCATTCAATGCCGAAGTTGAGTTGTTCTGGAGCGAATCAGCGTTCGGTGCTGAAAGTGTATTAACTGCATCGAAATTATGATTCACTGTTGAAATTGAGTTGCCTGCAGCGAATTAGCATTTATTGCTGAAAGTGTGTTGGCTGCAGCGATGTAGCATTCGTTGCCGAAATTGAAGTGCCTGCAGCGAAACAGTTTCCGTTGTCGAATTGTGCGGCATGCAGCGAATCAGTTTCGTTGCCGAATTGTGCGACCAACAGCGAACCAGTTTTCACTGCCGATTTTCTACAATAGACTCCCTGGTCAGAAATGACTTAAATGCTTGCAACAATTTCATTGTATGATGGTGTAAAATGTGGAACACTTGAATGTGAACATATGGATTCTTGAAATAAGTATGGTGATGAATGTGATTTAATTGTGGCATTGATGTCTTAAATGGTGTGGCCGAGATCGGACCATCGTCAGGACAAGGACAAACCGCGGGTGAACAGGTAGGTGGTTCCCACCTTTTTCTCGTATGATGTTTATGTTTTGAAATGATTTACTTATGATGATATATTATTAAATCCTTGTTGAATGATGAAACGACGATGAAGAGTTTGATTGAATTCTGGATGATTGTCGAAATGACTATGAAATGTCGATTGAATTCTTGATGAATGTTGAAACAAAGACAAAAATGTTAATGTTCTAAAATGACCTGTTTGAGGTGGATATATTATCGTGTTGCGATGAATATTTAACCGACTATGAGATGTTGATTGGACTATTATGAATTTGGGCTGCTGACGAATGATTGTATGAGTATTACGAAGGACCTACTGTTGTATTTTATTGAGTGTAAAGGTGACAAATAGTTGTATGAGTATTATGAAGAATCTACTATTGTATTTTATGGAATGTAATTGTAACGAATGGTTGTATGAGTATTACGAGGGCTCTACTATTGTATTTTATTGAATGTAATTATGATGAATTTTTGTATGAGTATTACAAGGGCTCTACTATTGTATGAGTATTACGATGGATCTATTGTTGTATTGTATTGAATATTAACCATCATGAATGGTTGGATGAAAAATATGAAGGGTCTATTGTTGTGTTATATTGAAAGTTAAATTGTTATGGAATGTTTGTTGGTGTGTTACAAAGGATATAATATCTTGTTATAGTGATTACATAAACAACCTCTGGAACATTTATGGGTTAAGCTAATGGCATCCTAAGTGGATGACCAGGACTGAGAAATTATTAGCTTTGGCTAATGGCATCCTAAGTGTATGATCGGGATTGAACTGATAAATGAATAGCTGTAGCTAATGGCATTCTAAGTGGATGACCGGGATGGATAAATGATTAGCTTCGACTAATGGCATCATAAATGGATGACCGGGATGGATAAATTATTAGCTTCAGCTAATGGATGAACAAATGATTAGCTTCGGTTAATGGCATCCTAAGTGGATGACCGGGATGAAGAAATTATTAGCTTTGGCTAATGGCATCCTAAGTGGATGACCGAGATTGATAAATAATTAGCTTCAGCTAATGACATCCTAAGTGGATGACCTGAATGAACAAATGATTAGCTTTGGCTAATGGCATCCTAAGAAGACTGCTGGATTTTGGAGTTATGAGTTAGTTTCAAGAGTTGATACGTTCATGGGTACTATATTATGTATATACCAAGTATATGAAAGAACTACGATTGTTATATTTTAAATAGAGAATAATGTTAGTTCGGTTAACGGTATTCAAGATGGATGACTGGGTCTGAGTATTGTAATTAGCCTCGGTAATTGACGAATTATTAAGGGTGGTATTTACATAAGTAAGGAGAAATGAAAGAATTATGCTCTTTTGGTCCATGAGTGAAATGTAACGTTAATATTGCTTTATTATGTTTTTTTTTAATTTGCCTATAATGCCTGAAATTACCTTGTGTTGTAATAGGGACATCATACCAACATGGTGCGTAAGGAAATCTATTTCACGGCTCACTCATTTGAAAAGAATTATATATTCGCATGTTATGGGTGATATGAGTTCTGTATGAATAGACATGTAAATCGCTAAATTAGTCATCCGACCCCTTTTGTAAAGACTTGTAATGACAAAATGAAATGGAACACGGATGTGGATGTGCAATCATGTAGATATGATGTGTATGAATATACGTATGTGTTATTCTTTTTATAAGGATGTCATGTTGTGAAATTACATGAGGTCAGGATAACGTAAGTACTAGTTGTGTAACTTACTATTCGGCACTCTCGTATGAACTCGTGATGATAACGAGACTAGAACAGGAATGTGAATTTATGAGTATGTAAATATGATATATTGTAAACCTATGAGTATTAAAATAAAATATTATGAGCATGTGTATTGAGAATGTGTTTTATAAGAATGTTGATTTACGTTATCCTACGTGGATTGTGCTTTGTTAATGAATGAAATGAAATTATAAATTTGCAGAATGATATGGTGATGGTTTTGGGGCTGATTGTTTTCTTGTATTATTTTGAATATTTTACTTAGTTTTTATGTTGTTTTAAGTGTTATTTGAACCATAATATTTCAGTTTAGGTTTTTAAGTTCAGTTGGGTTTGTTTTGGCCCAAATTAAGTGTTTTAGGTATTAGATTTTTATTAGCTGAAAGCCTAATGGTTTGCAATCAAATATGGTTCCATTATGGTTAATTATCTTAGGACTATATAATGTTTTCCTTGTTGTGAATTTTAGAAGCTTTCATATTAATAATATTATTATATTTTGCTTAAAGTAAACGTGTTCTTTGCTGTGACAAAGAAGAAAACCTGACTTATCAAGGTATAATTGACCTTATGGTGTCAATTCACAAATTCCAATATCTCTTGTTCTTAGTTATAGGTTAACTTGAGGTCAAGGTTCTTAAACTTGATTTTCATTTTTTCTTGGAAAGCATCATCTTTATTGGAGGTTGCTACACCATGTGAATAAGAGATCTACATCAAAATATGTTTGACCTCACTCATTAATCAATTGGAAGATTCTATTTTATATATATATATATATATATATATATATTTCTTCCTTCTTATTATTATTATTATTATTTATTTTATATATATGACAATTGTTTTCTTACTTCATTAATACAAACTCTCTTAATTTTTAAACTATTTTGCTTATATTTGTTTTTTATGGTCATTGATCTTTTAATTTTTTTTTTATAAATTTCATAATATTTTGAAAACATTATTATAATTTGTGTGTAGTTTTTTTCCTAGTATATTTTATATAAATGAATTATATTTTAATGGTGCACTTATACAAACAAAAATCTTTTGTTATTAGAACAAAAATTAATATCTAATATGAAATAAATGAAAGCAAGTAAAATAAAATAGACAGCTGGTGTATAATATTTATGTTTGCATCTATCTTTTGCTTTTACTAAAAAGATTAACTTTCTACTTTATTATTTAATTAGGGTTAACACTTCTTTTTGGATTTATCATTTTCATTTCTTTTTTAATTTATTTTATTAAGCATAAATAACATCATTTTATTTTTCAATTAAAAAAATTCATGATACTAAAAAAACGCATCATTAACATCTATAATTTCTTCTTTTTTGTTAGAAATTAACTTGAAACTTTACCTGCAATACAACACTGGTTGGTATAACGTTAGGGATAAAAAATAACAAATTTTAAAACTTCATTTTTTTTATTTTAGTAGGTTTTTTTATGATTATATAGGAAACTAATGTGTGTAAGTAAAAAAGAAACAACATAAATATTCAATAAGAACAAAATACATATATTTTATTATTGCTATTATTGTCAATTTTTATATTATCTATGTAACATCCCCTTATCCGGGATAAAGCAACGATCTCATGTTAATTGATAAACAGAGTGATTAAATTTTTTTTCTATATCTATTCATGGTGTTTGTATTAAAGTCTACCGAAATTTCGACAGAGTCTCCCCTATACCGGGAGGTCCCAAGTTATCGACATACGACTTGTTTACACTTCTAATATACTGCATCTCCTAACTCAATTCAACCCAATCATCCTGGATCTCAATCCCACAAACATCATCATTCATATCAACCACAATGTTTATGATATACATTGTACAACAATTATCATTATGGATGGATAAAGATATAAACATGCATACATGGAACATGGTTATACAAACTACAAAATTAAATTCATCTATTCAATTTTAAACATCAATTATACAAATTGAGTTATATAAAGTTGTAATATTACCAAATACAAGGGTATACTCCCTAGAACCTAAATTACAAAAAAGTGAACCTAAGCTAGAATCTACTCCTGTCATGCATGCGATAGTCCTGAAAACAAAATATATATTATTGAAATATGAATATCACAATAATATAGCAATACAAATATCCAGCAATTTAAAAAGGCAAACATGCATTCATATTTTATTCATTTCTCCCTTTTGGTTCTCATTGGAAACTCTTTCTCCTTCAACTACTAAAACCATTTCATCTTCCATTATCAACCTTCATTCAAGATTTCATAAGACCATCCATGATTATTTCCGCTTAACACATTACCGATACCAATTTCACTGTTATCATCATCATCCCGTATGAGTCGATGCAAGGTGATCCCTTTGCCCGAGATCCTAACATACACTAAATGTATGCTAGTCAAAACATGGTGATCCCCTTGCCCGGGATCCTAACATACACTAAATGTATGCTAATCAAAACATGGTGATCCCCTTGCTCGGGATCCTAACATACACTAAATGTATGCTAGTCAAAACATGGTGATCCCCTTGCCCGGGATCCTACCATACACTAAATGTATGATAGTCAATACATCTTGATCTCCTTACCCGGGATCTTAACATACACTAAATGTATGCTAGCCAATACATGATTGATCCCTTTATCTGGGATCCTAATATACACTAAATGTATGTTAGCCCAAACATGGTGATCCCCTTACCCGGGACCCTAACATACACTAAATGTAGGCTAGTTCACGCCCCAAATTACACTTCTCATATTTCCTTTGTCAACGATAATTTCATCACTTGACAATTCACACAACAACCTTTCACCTTGAATACACATACATTCAGAATACTATCTAAAATATCGACATCATTACGCAAACTTTTCTCTTTTCTCCTAATATCCAACGTTCGATAATTCACATATTACATCAATAATATATTAAATCATAGAATTTAACTAGAAAGTATAGGTGCAGATCACCTACCTGCAGTAGAAGCTCTATTCGTGCTCCCCCGCTGCTGCCGCTGCACAACGCCTATGGTCCCTCCTGGTAATCACAGGCATAATCTCATAAGTGATCCTTATTCAAGGATACATTTCATATTAACCATATTAACAACCAATACAGGTATTTCTTTCAATTATTCCTTTCTTTATATTTTATGTTCTCTCATTTCATCTATTTATATCATCATTCTTTGTCCAACCATGGTTATTATTCTTTTCTTTATATTTAAATTGTTACTGTTTAAATCTCGAATTGTTACTGTCTAACCTCTCCTCATTTTTAACTATATCTAGAGTAATAGAAATTTGTTTCAAGCAAGATTGGTCTCGTTGGAAAGCTAAAACACGAGGCAACAAGTTCTTTGAAGGAAGGAGAACCCAGTTCTGCCTCCAAGATAGTCAAAATTGCTCATCAACAAACATTTGAACTGTTATTGTCTAGATATTGAACTGTTACTGTCCGACCTCTTCTCAGATTTTTAACTATATCTAGAGTTATAGAACTCCGTTGCAAGCGAGATTGTTCTTGTTGGAAAGCTAAGACACAAGGCTACAAGTTCTCTGAAGGAAGGAGAACCCAGTTCGGCATCTAAGACAGTCAAAAGTGCTCATCAACAAACATTTGGACTGTTATTGTCTAGATATTGAACTGTTACTGTTCAACCTCTCCTCAGATTTTTAACTATATCTAGAGTTATAGAACTCCGTTTCAAGCGAGATTTGTCTCGTTGGAAAGCTAGGACACAAGGCTACAAGTTTTTGAAAGAAGGAGAACCAAGTTCTGCTTTTAAGACAATCAAAATTGCTCATCAACAAAAATTTGGACTGTTACTGTCTAGATATTGAACTGTTACTGTCCGACCTCTCCTCAGATTTTTAACTATATCTTGAGTTATAGAACTCCATTTCAATCAAGATTGGTCTGGTTAGAAAGCTAAGACACGACGCTACAAGTTCTCTGAAGGAAGGAGAACCCAGTTCTACCTCTAAGACAGTCAAAATCGCTCATCAACAAACATTTGGACTGTTACTGTCCAACTGTTACTATCTAGATATTGAACTGTTATTGTCTGACCTCTCCTCATATTTTTAACTATATCTAGCATAGTTATTAAACCCGGCCCGGGGTTTGACCCGGCCAAGGGGCCGGGTCCCAGGTTTTGTGGGTCAACTAGGGTCAACCCGTATTAATGACACGACCAAAAGATTGATGTCTTCTCCCAAGTGTAGGAGTGTCGAAGTAATAAATAACCCGACAAGACCGGGGTCGAACCACATGAAGGTTAACTATATAAATTATAAATAACAATAATACAACAACAACGATAATAATAATAGTGATAATAGTAATAATAATAATAATAATAATAATAATAATAATAAAGAGAGCTTTGAGATGTGATATTGATATAAGGATTAAACAATGATAAAAACAATTGTCAAGGTTAGAGGATCCACTAATGGTATTTCAAACAAGTATAGTATAAACTCTTATT
>Ga0307515_10024806_pt1 | contig 10418 bp, 8 predicted proteins | sample 17_EM_MG_FD_194513 | JGI IMG/M metagenome (GOLD analysis project Ga0307515, IMG submission 194513) | Populus trichocarpa ectomycorrhiza microbial communities from riparian zone in the Pacific Northwest, United States - 17_EM | ecosystem: Host-associated > Plants > Roots > Unclassified | place...
TAGCATCTGTTCGGTGATCTGCCGCACCGTCACGGGCTTCGCCGCCTGTCCGGTGATCGCCGCCAGCGCCGATTGGTTGGCATTGGTGGTCAGCTGTTCGATCGGTTCGTCGAGCCCGTATTTCGAAAGATCGATGCCGATGGAGCTGGAATAATGGGCCAGTGAAGCCTCGATGCTGGCATAACGGCGATAGTCTTCCAGCTTGTCCTGTGCCTCCTTTTCCGTCCGCCCGACAACGACCGTAAGCAGGTTGAGGATGCGCAGGGCATCGCCACCCCGCCCGAAATCCTCCGCCTTCCTGCGCAGCCCATCGACGATCGGCCGGGCCGCCTGCGGTGTCGTATTGGCGATGAACACGCATTCCGCATGTTTGCCGGCGAAATCCTGCCCCCGCGCCGAAGCACCGGCCTGAAACAGCAGCGGCGTGCGCTGCGGCGAGGGTTCGCTGAGATGAATGCCGTCCATCTTGTAGTAGGGGCCGTCATGCTTCACGGCGCGCACCTTGAAAGGATCGGCAAACACACGTCCCATCTTGTCACGCAGCACCGCGTCGTCGTCCCAGCTGCCTTCCCAGAGCTTGTAGAGGACTTCGAGATAGTCCTCCGCCGCATCGTAGCGGGCGTCGTGGTCCGGCTGGCGCTCCAGTCCCATGCTGCGCGCTGCACTGTCGAGATAGCCGGTCACGATGTTCCAGCCGATCCGCCCTTTGGTCAGGTGATCCAGCGTCGACATGCGCCGCGCCAGCAGGAAAGGCTGTTCATAGGTCGTGTTGACCGTCACACCGAAGCCGAGGTTTTTGGTGACATGCGCCATGGCGGAAATCGGAATGAGCGGATCGTTGACGGGGATCTGTGCGCCCGTCTCTATCGTCGGTGCCGGGCTGCCCTTGTAGACGTCGTAGACCCCGACGATATCGGCCAGAAACAGTCCGTCGAGCTTGCCGCGCTCGGCCGTAACAGCCAAATCCGTCCAGTAGTCGAGGTCGGTATAGCGCAGCGACATGTCGCGAGGATGCGTCCAGAGCCCATGATTGATGTGCCCGACGCTGTTCATGTCGAAGGCGTAGATCTGTATGGTCTTCATTCCTGTGTCCTTCTCACCTTCGACACCGCCGCTGGCCGTTTCCGTTCAGTCCAGCGAAAACACCCAACTCTCCCGTTATTTTAGAACCACATTACGAAGGAACACCAAATGCGGGAATTTTTTATCTCTATAAATTCTATGAATTTTACAATGATTAAACAACATTCCACCGCAGCATTCGGCGCGGAATGCCCATTGAACCATTGCCGGGAGAGGGACATGACAATCAACCGCCGCCGCCTTTTGGGAACTGCCACCTTAGCCGTTCTCGCCTTTACAACGCACAGCAATTTTTCCTACGCCGCCGATGTCAGCGTCAATATCGGCTACCAGCCGATCGTCGAGCCGTCGCGCGTGCCGCAGGCCGACGGTACCTATGAAAAGGTCACCGGCGCCAAGATCAACTGGCAGAAATTCGACAGTGGTGCCGATGTGATCACCGCGATTGCTTCCGGTTCTCTCGATATCGGTTATGTCGGCTCGTCGCCGCTGGCCGCCGCTGCCAGCCGCGAAATTCCGATCGAGACGATCTTCGTCGTCGGCCTGATCTCCGAAGCCGAGGCGCTCGCCGTCAAGGGCATCGACAAGCCGGAAGATCTCGCCGGCAAGAAGATCGCCACGCCCTTCGTCTCCACCGCCCATTACAGCCTGCTGACGGCGCTCAAGCACTGGAAGGTCGATCCGAAGTCCGTCGAAATCCTCAACCTGCGGCCGCCAGAAATCGCCGCCGCATGGGAACGCGGCGATATCGACGGCGCCTATGTCTGGGATCCGGTCCTGTCGCAGCTGAAGAAAACCGGAAGCATTCTCGCCACCTCGGCCGATGTCGCCGCATGGGGTGGCCCGACCTTCGATGTCTGGATCGTCAGCAAGAAATTTGCCGAAGAGCATCCTGAAATCGTCACCGGCTTCGTCCAGGTGACCGGCAAGGCCTATGCGTCTTACCTCGCCAATCCGGACAGCTGGAACGCCACGTCGCCGGAAGCAGAAAAGATCGCCAGGCTCACCGGCGCCAAGACCGAGGAAGTGCCGGCGCTCCTGAAGGGCTATCACTTCCCGTCGCTCGACGAGCAGGCGGGCGCCGATCTGCTCGGGGGCGGCACCGCGAAGGCGGTGGCTGAAACGTCCGCGTTCCTCTTGGAGCAGGGCAAGATCCCCGCCGTCCTGCCGGACTACACGCCCTACGTCTCCTCGCGCTGGGGTCGTCGAAGCCGCCAAGGCTGGTCTGTAACCAACGAAGTGCTGGAACCCCTCTGGTTCCAGCACGTCAAACCATCGGGGTGGTCATGAGCGTGCTGTCGCTACAATCCGTCTCTCTCGCCTTTCCGCTCGATCGCGATGTCAGTCAGACACGGCTCGTGCTTGATGGCATCACGCTGCATCTCGCCTCGGATGAGTTCATCGCCGTCATCGGCCGCTCCGGCTCCGGCAAGACCAGTCTCCTCAATCTCGCCGCCGGTTTCCTGAAGCCCACATCCGGCCGCGTCTCCGTCGATGGCGTCGATATTACCGGGCCGGGCGCTGATCGCGCCGTAGTCTTCCAGGACGATGCACTCTACCCCTGGCTCAACGCCCGCGACAATGTCGCCTTTCCGCTGAAGCTGCGGGGTTTGGCCAAGGGCGAACGCCGGCTGCGGGCCGATGATCTGCTCGCCAAGGTCGGGTTGGACAATGCCGGTGCCAAGAATATCTGGGAGCTGTCCGGCGGCATGCGCCAGCGCGTCGGCATCGCCCGTGCGCTTGCGTCCGATCCGCGTTTTCTGCTTCTCGACGAGCCGCTGGGCGCGCTCGATGCACTCACCCGCGCCCGTTTGCAGCAATTCCTGCTCAAGGTCTGGTCGGACAGTAAGACGGGCGCGCTTTTGATCACCCACAGCATCGAGGAAGCCATGCTGCTTGCGACCCGTGTCGTCGTGCTGGCGCCCAATCCCGGCCGCATCGTCGCGGATATCCCGGCAAGCTTCGGCCGGCAGCTGCTTTCCGGCAAATCAGTGCAGGAAATCAAGGATTCACCCGAGTACAGGCGTCTTCACGATGGGCTCACAGGTCTCATCCACGCGGACGCGCAGGAGGATGCGGCATGACCATCGAGGTCGGTATCGTTGCGCCCACGGCGCCGATCGAAATCCAGCCTGAAGCCGGCAAGCCGGGGCGCAGCCGGGGCACGTTGCCGATCTCGCTGGCGACGATCGCTGTCATCATCGCCGCCTGGAGCCTGGCCTCGGCCTACGGCGTCGTCTCGCCGCTCTTCCTGCCGTCGCCGCTCATCGTGCTGAAGGCGATCTACAATGTCGCGGTCAATGGTTTCGTCGATTCGACGCTGGCCCAGCACACGTTCGCCAGCCTGCTGCGCATCTTTGCAGCGCTTGCCGTCTCGATCGTCATCGGCATTCCCGCCGGCCTTGCCATCGGCACCAGCCGCATCGGCAAGGGCATCCTGGATCCCATCGTCGAGTTCCTGCGGCCGCTGCCGCCGCTCGCCTATCTGCCGCTGATCATCATCTGGATCGGTATCGGCGAAGCTTCGAAGATCACCGTCATCTCGCTCGCCATGCTGCCGCCAATCATCCTGTCGACCGCAGCCGGGGTCAAATCGGCGCCGGCCGACTTCGTCAACGCCGCCCGTTCCTTCGGCGCCAGCCGGTTGCAGGTCCTGCTGCACGTGATCCTGCCCAGCGCCATCCCGTCGATCCTGACCGGCACCCGCATCGCGCTCGGAGCCGGCTGGTCGACGCTGGTGGCGGCCGAACTGGTGGCGGCAAGCCGCGGTCTCGGCTTCATGATTCAGTCGGCCGCCCAGTTCCTCGTCACCGACATCGTCATCGCCGGCATCATCGTGATTGCTGCGATCGCGTTCCTGCTGGAAATCCTGGCGCGGTTGCTGGAGCGCTGGTTCGTGCCTTGGGCTGCGCATCGCTGAGAAGCGACGATCAGCCTAAAGCATCGAGTGGCTGAGGCCGCCGTCGATCGGCAGCGCGATGCCGGTGATATAGGCCGCCTGACGGCTGGCGAGAAAGGCCGCCGCCGCACCGAACTCGGCCGGGGTCCCATAGCGGCCGATCGGAATGTCCGACTGACTGCGCGCCGCAACCGTTTCCAGGCTCAGCCCTTCGCTCTCGGCGTCCAGCCGGTCGAAACTGAGCGTTCGGTCCGTTGCCAGCCGGCCGGGCAAAAGCATATTGACGGTCACACCGTCGGCCGCCACCTCGCGGGCAAGCGTCTTCATCCAGCCAGCGACAGCGCTGCGCAGGGCATTGGAGGCGGTCAGGCCCGGGATCGGCTCGCGGATACTCGTGGAGGCGACGGCCATGATACGGCCCCAGCCCCGTTGCCGCATCGCCGGCAGCAGCCTGTTGGCGATGCGCATGCCCGCCAGCACCATCGTGTCGAACTGGGCACGCCAGAAGGCCGGATCGATCTCTGCCGCAAGGCTTTGCGGCGGTCCGCCACCATTCAGCACCAGGATGTCGATGTCGCCGAAGTCGGCCGCCAGCCGGTCCAGAAATGGATCGATGCCGCCAGCGTCTGCAAGGTCGAGCGCCAGTCCCATCGCCGAATCAGCGATTTGCGCGGCCGCCAGAGCCGCCGCCTGCCGGTCGCGGCCAGTCAGGGCGACGATAACGCCTTCGGCGGCCAGCGCTTCGGCGATGCCGCGTCCCAGCCCCTTGCTACCGCCAAGTACGAGCGCTTTCTTTCCCCCGATACAGAAATCCATGATGTGGACCCACTATTGCTTTGCTTGGAAACGGTTGAAGCGCCATGGCTGCAGCGCAGCCAATGAAGCCGCGAATTTTCAAGCAATGATATCGAAATCCGCCGCGGTCATCTTCAGGCCCGTGTCTACCACCGCGAACTGAACGGCTTTCAAGGAGCCCGTTCCATCGGCGTCGTACCAGAGTTTCCCCGACTTGCTGTCGTAGATGATCCGGTCATCGTCGTCGTGAGCGGCAGTTCCAATGTGGAAAGCCTTAGAAGATAGGTCCCCTACCTTGCCGGCTTTGGTGAATACGTCATCATCCAGCCAAATCGTATCGTCCTTCACAGAAAAATCGCCGAGGGTGTCAATATTTTTCGATGCGAGCGCCGTTTCGAAGACAAATATATCCCGGCCCAACGCGCCTACGAGCGTGTCATTGCCTCCGCCGCCGCGCAGTATATTTGACCCGCCATTGCCGGTAAGAATATCCGCGTAGTTCGTTCCCGCCAAGTTCTCGACCGAGAAATAGATATCTCCCTTGGCATCATTGTTATTCGATGTGGGGTTGGCCAGATTCGCGATCACCCCCCTTGTCGCCGTAGCGTAAGATGCGGTGTCGTTGCCTGTATCGCCGTACAACTTATCTGCACCGGCTCCGCCGATCAGTACGTCATCTCCAAGTTGACCGCTCAATATGTCAGCACCCAGCTTACCGTCAATTATGTTGTTCCCGCTGTTCCCTTGTATCTTATTTACAAGATCGTTTCCCGTGCCGTTTATTGCCTTGTTACCAAGTAATATCAGATTGTCGAAATTCTCCAGGAGTTCGTACGAGGTGGATATTTTGACAGTGTCCATGCCATATCCAGATTCTTCAAATATTATATCCTCAGCATCAATAATATAAGTGTCGTTTCCTTTTCCACCGTCAATGGTATCGGCGCCGGCGCCCCCCTTGAAAATATCGTCGCCGAAACCTCCTACAAACGAATCATCTCCGGATCCTCCGGAAATGATCATGGAATCTACCTTCCAGTAAAATAAAGAGAGACCCTTGAAATCAATGAAGCTGTTCAGCATGATTATCGGAGATTTTATGTCAGAAAAATCTGCTTTCAGCCGCTCAAAGCCATGTATCTCAAATGATCCTGATGTATGAGAATCAACGACAAGTGTATCTGTTCCTCTGTTTCCCTCAAAAGAACTCAAACTATTGTCATTAGTCGATCCACGATAGTAAAGAGTTGTAAATTTCATTCCTCTTGCATCTAGCGTGTCGTTTCCGGACCCAAAACCTACCGAAAAATGCTCGAAACCGCTGATCTTCGTGCCAACAGCCAAAGTTATTTCTTCAGAAAGCTGACTTAAGACGTTGAAGTAAACGTTATTCTTTACCTCCAGACCTAACCCAAGGGCATCGATACCGCTTCCTCCTCGCATTGTTGCCCCGAAGTGCCCACTGATTGCGTCGTTCCCGGAGCCGCCGTCGTACAGGTCACCTTTGTAAGAAGAAGCTTCGTCTCCGTTGCTCGACCAACCCATTGCGTCATTGCCGCCGCCGCCCCGTATCTGCACGACACCCGCTAAAGCAATGTTCTCGAATTCGTCGTTCCCGTTTCCACTTTCAATGTACATTGTCTGCGGCGATAAAAGCGCGTCGAAACCCGTAGATACGAGACGCGATCCATTCCAATCGACGGCGCTATCCAATTGAGAAAAATCGGCTCTAAGAACTTCAAACTGTGAAAAGGAGACATCGCCACTGGTCATATGGTCGATATAGACTGTGTCCTTCCCGCTGCCGCCGAAAAATACATCATGCATCGCGGTTTGGACGCCGAACGTGGCACCACGCGCATCAAGCGTATCAGCGCCTTCCCCGAATGTGAAACGAAAGCCCTCAAAACCGGAAATGACCGTTTGCGGCAATAACGTTACATCGCGCTCGGATTGCTCCACTATTTTGAAGGAAATAGGGTCTAGAGAGCCTTTTGCGCTGAATATCAACGTATCGACACCCGCCCCACCGCGCATCGTTGCTCCAATGGCGCCAGTAATAATATCGTTGCCTAAGCCGCCATCGACTATATCGCCGGGTAAAGCTGTTATTTTGTCATTTTGATCAGTACCGATTATCGAAGACTTCAAAGGAATTCCATTACCCATTGATATACTACGCCCCACCTAAGCTAACAAATTCACGCAACCATGCGTAGCATTGTGTCGATTGATTGGCTAGGGTTCTGGGACTGTAATAGGCTTCGCCAGGCTCGAGAGCGAAAATAAGCGGCTCGGGCGCACTTAATTAAGTTTTGACTAATATTCGGGGAGGTTCGGGGTTCTGGATATAACAGAACCGCCTTCCGGAGTGCCGGGTGATCAGACGCAAATCAAAGAGGAAAAAGATTTGGTGGAGCTAAGCGGGATCGAACCGCTGACCTCTTGCATGCCATGCAAGCGCTCTCCCAGCTGAGCTATAGCCCCATTTTGGGTCCGGCAGCGCCGGTTCCGGGAAGTCCGTCCGAACTGTTTGTCCGGTCGGGTGGCGGCTTCATACTTCTGCTTCTTGAAGATGGCAAGCCGAAAAAGACAATGGGCCATGTTTTTGTGAAATGAGCCCGGAGCCTTGCGTCCGCATGATGGATGAAAACCCCGCGCGGACGCCAATTGTTTGAATTATGTGAGGTTTAGACCTCGTCGTCGTCGTCCGAAACGCCGATCAGGTCGGACAGGCCGTCCTCGTCGTCCTCGTCGGCTTCGAGGAACGTGTCGTCGTCGTCGCCTTCGATTTCGACGTCGTCATCGCCCAGATCCGGAATGTCGTCGCCGCCGGCTGCTTCGCTGTCGGCGTCCTCGAGCGAAACCAGTTCGACCTCGGTGTTCTCGGTATCGACTTCCTGGACCTCGTCCTCCTCGGCAGCCTTCTCCATCACCTTGGCGACCGATGTCTCTTCGAAGAAGGACAAGGGATAGGATTTGCCGGTATAGGGAGAAACGATCGGGTCCTTGTTCAGGTCGTAGAATTTACGGCCTGTCTCCGGATCGATGCGTTTTGTTCCAAGTTCCGCTTTTGCCACAGTCAAGGCCTCTTGAATGGCCGGGGTTACCGGCATTTGCCGGAATACCGGCGTTGAACGTGAAAAGAATTAGCCGGTCCCCATAATGGTCTTGGCCTGATCTGTCAAAGCCTAACTTTCCAAGGCGGCTTTGGCGATTTTCTTTGGTGGATAGGATGACCCTCCAATCGCTTCATGTTAGGCACTGCGTGAAGGAAGCCCGCCGGGCCAAAGCCTCGGTAAAGTTCGTGGATTTGAGCACCGGCCTGGAGCGAGGGTTTACGTGAAGGGTGTTGAATCGGCTTGATTGTGGGCGTTGTCAGCGATGTGCCGGTTGGAAAACGTCTCGTGGCGTATGCGCGCAACGTCATGCTCTTTGCCGTTTTGACGTTGATCACCCAGATCGGTGGCATCGTATTTCTCGCGACGATCAGTGTCGACCATATTTGGAAAATCTCGGGGCGCTTGGCGAGGCTGGCGGTTTTTCTCGGCCTCTATGCGGCGGCGGCGGTTGTTTCGCATGCCGCCGCTCCCCTGTTCGGACGGGTTCCCCTGCCGTGTTTCAGCGGGGATGCGCCGCTCCGGCTTCAATCGCCTCTGTACTGTGTTCTCAATCGAAACTATGTGACCACCGATATGCTGCGAGCAGCAGACGCCCTGTCCCGGTACATGGCGACGGAGTTTCCGGGGACTGTGACTTTGGCGCTCGATGCCAACTTTCCGTTTCTGGATGGATTCCCCCTCCTGCCGCACCTTTCGCACAATGATGGACGGAAACTGGATATCGCATTCTTCTATCAACGAAAAACGGGTGAAGCATTGAGCGGGGAAACACGATCGCCGATCGGCTATTTCGCTTTCGAGCAGCCAAATGCCGGCGCACCCATGCCCTGCGCCGGACGCCGTGATCTGTTGACCTTTCGCTGGGATCTGGAATTTCTGCAGCCGCTTTTTCCCCACTGGGATTTGGATGAGGCGCGAACCAGAACGGCGGTTCAATGGCTTTCTTCTGAGGGTCGAGAGTTCGGCGTCGAAAAGATATTCATCGAACCGCATCTCGCAAAAAGGCTTGCCGTCGAGAACGATATTGTGAGATTTCAGGGCTGCAGAGCCGCCCGTCACGACGATCACATCCACTTTCAGGTAGTAAAATGACTTTCATCATCGCCATCGACGGACCCGCGGCTGCGGGCAAGGGAACCCTGTCGCGCCGCATCGCCGGGCAATACGGGTTTCATCACCTCGATACCGGCCTGACCTACCGCGCGACGGCCAAGGCATTGCTGGATGCCGGCCTGCCGCTCGACGACGAGATGATTGCCGAAAAGATGGCGCGCGACGTGGAGCTTGCCGGCCTTGATCGCGACATTCTCTCCGCCCATGCGATCGGCGAGGCAGCCTCGATGATCGCGGTCATGCCGCTGGTCCGCCAGGCGCTGGTCGAGGCACAGCGTGCTTTTTCGACGCGGGTACCGGGAACGGTGCTCGACGGTCGCGACATCGGCACGGTTGTCTGCCCGGATGCGCCGGTGAAGTTCTATGTCACGGCATCGGCCGAGGTGCGCGCGCGCCGCCGCTTCGACGAGATCGTCGGCAATGGCGTTCCCGCCGATTTTCTGGAGATTCTCGCCGATATCACCAAGCGCGACGAACGCGACATGGGCAGGTCCGACAGCCCGCTTCGCCCGGCTGCCGATGCGCACTTGCTAGATACGTCCGAAATGAGTATAGAGGCCGCATTCTTGGCGGCAAAGACCATCATCGATGCCGCACTGAAATAACGAAATAGTCCGAACCACCATCCCCGCGCCGGATTTGCTCCTCATCTGAATGGAGCGGATGGTTTTTGGACCTGTCAACGCTAACCCCCGGCGCCTGTGCCTCATGAAGGCACATCAGGAGTATTCATGTCTCAAGCTAACCCCACCCGCGAGGACTTTGCAGCCCTCTTGCAGGAATCCTTTGCCACGCAGGATCTTGCCGAAGGCTACGTCACCAAGGGTATCGTAACGGCCATCGAGAAGGACGTCGCTATCGTTGACGTCGGCCTCAAGGTCGAAGGCCGCATCGCTCTGAAGGAATTCGGCGCGAAGGCCAAGGACGGCACGCTGAAGGTCGGCGATGAAGTCGAAGTCTATGTCGAGCGCATCGAAAATGCGATGGGCGAAGCCGTTCTGTCGCGCGAGAAGGCTCGCCGCGAGGAAAGCTGGATCCGTCTCGAAGTCAAGTTCGAAGCCGGCGAACGCGTCGAAGGCGTCATCTTCAACCAGGTCAAGGGTGGTTTCACCGTCGATCTGGATGGTGCCGTTGCCTTCCTTCCGCGCTCCCAGGTCGACATCCGCCCGATCCGCGACGTCACCCCGCTGATGCACAACCCACAGCCCTTCGAAATCCTCAAGATGGACAAGCGTCGCGGCAACATCGTCGTTTCGCGCCGTACGGTTCTCGAAGAATCGCGTGCTGAACAGCGTTCGGAAATCGTCCAGAACCTCGAAGAAGGCCAGGTTGTTGACGGCGTCGTCAAGAACATCACCGATTACGGTGCGTTCGTTGACCTCGGCGGCATCGACGGCCTGCTGCAC
>Ga0307515_10024807_pt1 | contig 10418 bp, 6 predicted proteins | sample 17_EM_MG_FD_194513 | JGI IMG/M metagenome (GOLD analysis project Ga0307515, IMG submission 194513) | Populus trichocarpa ectomycorrhiza microbial communities from riparian zone in the Pacific Northwest, United States - 17_EM | ecosystem: Host-associated > Plants > Roots > Unclassified | place...
CCGTCTAATTTATTTAGTGTCATTGAATAATGTTTAACACTAGTTTTTTGAATAAAACACAATTAAAAATAAAAAATAAATTTTTGTTTTTATTATTTTAGCTTTGGACCGGACCCGGTTCAATGCATTTTTAGTTTTGGACCGGACCCGGTCCGACTGGCACGTGAATAGTGGAGCATGCCTCCACTGTTCACTGAACAATGTAGCCATGATCCACTGTTCACGTGGACAGTGGAGCATGGCTACATTGTTCAGTGATTTCTCCGTGCGCAAGAAGCAGCTGGTGAGGTTCACCCGCAACCACAGTTTTTCTTGTTTGGTTAAGTAAGAAACACAATTTTTTTGGTAGGACCCACCATTTATTAAGGTTGTGCCGCAGGTTTACCACAAGCTGTATTTTGCTGCTTCTTGCGCGCGGAGAAATCACTGAACAGTGGAGGCATGCTCCACTGTTCACGTGCCGGCTGGACCGGGTCCGGTCCAAAGCTAAAAATACATTGAACCGGGTCCGACCCAGTAAAATAAAATAAAATAAAAATATTTTTTATTTTTAATTGTGTTTTATTCGAAAAACTAGTGTTAAACATTATTCAATGACACTACATAAATTAGACGGAGATCGCTTGATGACGTAGCATTTGCAGAATTTGATCGCAATCCTAATTTTGTTCCGAATTATATTTTACTTGATGTTGTTGAGTTCTTAATAAACCAAGAAAACTGTAGTCATTGTTGGATGTATTTCATACGTGATGGAATTGTAGATAGTTTAATGGAACAATAAAAAATATTTTATATAAAGTATTATTTATTTCATGATGTAATAACAATAGTTAAATCTACAATATTTAAATTAAAAACCATCAATATATATATATATATATTAATTATTTTATAACCTCAATTTGAAAAGCAATTTTTTAACCAAACGCATTAAACTACCTTTTGTTCAACCTCAAATTCAACCACAGTTTTAACCAAACATATATAAATACCAAACCAACTTCAACTAAAAATACTTTTTATAAAAAAACTTTTTTCAAACCACAACCACAACAGCTACCGCAGTACCAAACACACTAATACCACCAAATTTATAGACAACTTAATATAATTTTTTTTTATTTTACAATACTCCCCTTCAAGTTGACTTGAAGATATCTTCCATTGTCAGTTTGCTGATTAAGTTGTCAAATTGTTTCTTGTGAAGTCCCTTTGTAAGTATATCAACAACTTGCTTGGTGGTTGGAACATATGACATGCAAATCATTCCACTGCCAATTTTTTTTTTGATAAAGTGCTTGTTAACTTCCACATGCTTTGTTCTATCATGAAAAACCGAATTATGAGCAATTGAGATGGCTACCTTATTCTTAGAGTGTGATGAGTTAAGAATCTTCAAGTCTTCTAAAAACCTTTTAATCCATATAATTTTACAAATCCTATGTGCAATTGCTCTAAACTTAGCTTTTACACTACTCCTTGCCACAACACTTTGTTTTTTGATTTGCCAAGTAACTAAATTCCCTCCAACATAGATGCAATAACCAAAAGTTGATATTCTATCAGTTGCACCTCCAATCAAATTTGTGTCGGTGTATACTTCTAAATGTAAATGTTCATGTTTCTTAAACAACAGACCTCAAGATTCTATTAACGACATCAAAGTAATGCATGAATTGGCTGACCATACTTACTACAAAGGCTATATCCGGGTGTGTAGGGGCCAAATAAATTAATATGCCATAAGTCTTTAGTATTGCTCTCGGTTCACCACTTTTTTAGTTTTGGCAGGATGGAGCTTCAAGTTGGCTTCAATTGGTGTTTTAACTGCTTTGCATCCCAACAACTAAATTAAGTAGATATTTATGTTGATCGACAAATATACTTTTCTTAGATCTAGCAAATTCCATTCCAAGAAAATATTTTAAAGCACCCAAATCCCTGATCTCAAAATTATCAACAAGTTTCTTCTCAAGTCTTTTTAGCTTGACATTGTCATCACCTGTCAGGAATATGTCATCCATATAAACAATCAATATAGCAATTTTACCTGTTTTTTAATGTTTATAAAACATGGTATGATCTGCTTGACTTTGACATAACCATGATGTTGTATAGCCTTTCCAAAGTGCTTAAACCATGCTCTAGGAGATTGCTTGGGGCCATATAAAGACTTTTTTAGTCTGCAGGCTTTATGTATGTTAATTCCCTCTTCAAACCTTGGTGGTATGCTCATAAAGACTTCCTCTTCCAAGTCTTCATTAAGAAAAGCATTTTTAATGTCCAATTGATGTAAGAGCCAGTTGAAGTTGAAATTCACTGCTAAGGATAATAACACCCAAATTTAGTTTATTTTGATTACTAGAGCAAATGTATCTTGATAGTCAATGGCATTTGTTTGTGTTAATATTTTTGCTACAAGCCTTACCTTGTACCTTTATATGCTTCCATTAGTTTTGCATTTAATCGTAAACATCCTTTTGCACCCTACTTTCTTATTTTTCCTTGGCAAGTCAACGGCTTCCCAAGTGCCATTTTTGTTTGGAGCATTCATTTCTTCCATGACTAATAACTTCTAATTCAGATTACCTAGAGCTTCTTGAATATTCGCATCGATCAATGGTTAAGCATATTTCAGAATTTTCAACCATGTATGCTTACTGTTTTTACCTACCATTGTACATGATAAAAAGAGGACTTGTGCAATATTACATCCTGTTTGATTAATAAATGAAGTGCAGGATGATGCTTCCATATCATGGAGGAAAAGGAAGAAGCATTTTTTTATGTTGAGTCATTCTGGAAAACCAATATATTCCAGGTTTGTTCCAAATGTTCACATCAGGAAGTACACAATTCTTATTCATAGTGATGCAAACAACAATAGTGTAATCTATCACCTTTTGTTTCAATGTTTGCTTTCCTGATCAAATTCTCTTATTTACCTCCAGATATGGAGATGAACACAAGCTAGCAGGATTTTCAGCTACACTGCAGGCCATAATTTCATTCGTGGAGAATGGGTACATGGATGAACTTGTGAACTCTCATTTTTTTCCATGAACATCCTTTGAATTGCTATTAATCTGAAGTCCATTCTATTGAGGACTTTAATAGATTTATTCATTATTTGCCTTTCAGGGGGGATCGTATCAAATTGGTTAGGGCAGGAAAACACCAGGTTTGTTTATATTTTATCATATGGCCTTAAAAAAATATTCTTATTCTTCATGTTCTAATCAATCCTTTGTTCTTTGCGACCTGGATTATAAAGTAGCACAATTTTTGTTCTCCTGTTATTTTAATTTGGGTAAGCTCATTCAATTTTTTTTTCAATTATTAAGAAAAATAAAAGAATAGCCCCTTAATTTTAGGAGATGATTTCAAATAGCTCCAAGTTAAGATGTTACTTCAAGGTTTTCATAGCAGTTTCTACAATCATGCTGGTGTTTTGTGGAAGTATCTTCTCGAAGCTCATTGGTTAGTGAAAAAATGAAGAGGATCTAATGCAAACAAACCTATTTTATTACTTTCATCTTCCTTTTGGAGTAATAGGATTTCTAATTAGGAGCATGAGAGAGATCTACTGAATTGACCGACTTGCAAACTCTGAATGTTTCTTTTTGGGTTCAGGTGGTTTTTCTCGTGAAAGGACCAATTTACCTGGTTTGCATCAGCTGCACGGAAGAGCCATATGAATCGTTGAAGGGGCAATTAGAACTTATTTATGGTCAGGTAGCAATTAATTCCACTACTTCACTTTTCTATGTGTTACCTTTTTTATTATTTTCTGACATTTTCTTAAATAGATCAAAAACTCTCATGATCTTCATATTTTCTCATGTTTTCCTCTAAATGGATGCAGATGATACTCATTTTAACAAAGTCAGTAAATAGATGTTTTGAGAAAAATCCGAAGTTTGATATGACGCCATTGCTTGGAGGAACAGATGTTGTCTTCTCATCTCTCATCCATTCATTAAGTTGGTTCGTTCTCTACTCTTTCCGCATGGCTCCTTTTGCTGGTGTTGGAAAATAAAAAAATATCTCTGCTTCAGGTGGTTGGAGTACTTTTTTTCCTTGGCTTGTTGATTTTGCGAGGGCCTATCTCATAGATGCAAATTTATTAATTAAGACTTCTCTACTTTAAACCCCATAACCTAAAGAAAAAACACATTGTTATACATTTTAATGAACAACATGACAAAAATGCAAATCATTCTCTTGTACTTTGTAATACAAGAAATGTGATAAAGACAAAATATCAACCTTATAAAACTAGTATATATTATACCTACCTAAAAAACTTTGTTAATAAGAACTAAGTTTGCTAAGTTTAAATAACCTATACTCAAAAGGTATGATTTGTACTTGTTTTGTTCTTTATACTATATCGAGAAATTCTAATATCTATTAATTATTACCATTAAGTAGCTAACAACGAGATTCAGTGGCCAACTGCATGGATTGGTAAGTGCTAGGGATGACAATATGTGCCTATGGGTTGGGTTTTTAATATATCTATATCCACATCTGGAACCAAGACCAATATCAATACCCCACCCACCCATTACCCAAAATGTAAGGAAATCGGATATCCATACCTAACTCATCGGATTTCAAATACCCATTACCCCAGCACTATTTATTATCTAATATGAAAATAAAAAGTGTGTGTATATATATATATTCGGGGTGTGTGTTGTATGGTAAAACTGCAAATATCTTTTACATATGTATGCCAATATATTTCAGGTCAGATTTGGATTGGGTTTCAAGTTAGTTTTTAGCAATATTCATACCCTATCAATTACCTAACAAGTATGAATTTTGGGTATCCATGTCTGATATGAAACAACAGCTATCCTAAAAGAAAACACCCATTTAAGTCGGTTCAGGTGGATTTCCATCGGGTTCGGTTGCCATCCCTGGTTTGAGCATTCTTAGTTGAACTATCCTCTCTATTTTAGTTTGACAATTTTGTTATATGTAAACTATGATAGAGGTTCTGTTCACCATTAGTTTTCCCTGGTCATATTTCTTGAGGTTCTCTGATTTCTCTTGTTATTGACCATCAGTGAGTTGAAATTCTTGTGCACCTTTTCTTCCCCTTTACAAGATTGTAATTGTCTGATATTTTCTTATTTTTTCTATTGATGAATTATTTAACTGATGTTTTCATTTCCTCTTGTTGTTAAATGAGATACGAAGCGCACGTCTTTATACCTCTATTTAAAATTGGAGGGTGCTGATGGGGTTTTTGTTGTTTCTCTTGTCAGGAATCCAGCAACTTTTCTTCATGCATACACTTGTCTTCCCCTTGCTTATGCAACGAGGCAAGCTGCAGGTGCTATATTGCAAGATGTTGCTGATTCTGGTGTCCTCTTTGCAATATTAATGTGCAAACACAAAGTTAATACCTTCTCTTTTCCCCCATTGTTCTTGTTTTCCCCCCTTTTTTTGGCTTTTAGAAACATCAATCTCTAAAAAACTGCATTTATTTTCCAGTTTGAAATTCCTTTAGATGCTACAGCTGTTTATGACTTGGGGCTTAATTTCAGGTCGTTAGTCTTGTTGGTGCTCAAAAAGCTTCTCTTCATCCTGATGACATGCTGTTACTTTCCAACTTTATAATGTCTTCTGAATCATTTAGGCAAGTAAAATTGACTTCCAGTGGACTTTTGTTGTTTCATAGTCCTCTCATTGTTGAGAAATCCTTTAGTTAATACATTGTCTTGCAAGTTCCAACTTTGCTAGGCTATTCTCATTTTCATTGCCATTACAAATGTGCTCTATGTCCCGATGGATGATTTAGCTTAATACTGCATAATTTTTTTTTAGTAGAACTTAGAAAATGCAAGAGTCACCGCAAAAAAAAAAAGGCATAGTTATCTTCTCCATTAATGCTTGTTATTGTTGTCTTAACCTAAAGATGGAATTTCTGAATTCTCTTTTGAAACTGTGGCCTGACATTCTTTTGACTTTATGCAGGACATCTGAATCTTTCTCGCCAATTTGCCTGCCAAGATATAATCCAATGGCCTTTTTGTATGCTTATGTCCATTATCTTGAAGTGAGTGAAACATGGTTTAGCTGCATTTCTGTTTGAGCAAATTCATCATACTCTTGTTTTTCTGGACAGTGATTGTAGAAGACAATCGATGACTGCAATTGTTTGATCCACATTAATAGTGTTTTTATAGTCCTAATTGTATAGCAATTGATGGGAATTGACATGAACTTAATTTTGTTGTAGGTTGACACATACTTGATGCTGCTTACCACTAGTTCAGGTGCCTTTTATCATCTTAAGGATTGCAGGTAAGATGATTGCCAATTTACTCAATGACTTGTCTATTTTTGTATTGAGAGAAGTGGAGGGGACCTTATTCTGGTATCTGAGTCATGAGAATTGTTGAGAACAGGAAAAAATGATAGATTGTTCGTCTCCCAAAGAGGAAATATATGGAGATGCGTGTTTGCTAACTTTTTGTTTTTTTTGTTTCACATGATCAAAATCTATGTGATATAGAATAATAGCCTAAAATGTAACTTTCTTTTGGACAAGAAAAGTCAACTGATGCATCTTTCAATAAATTCCCAAAGCATCAACTTAAGGGATAACCAGAGCAGCTTCTTATTGTCTCCTAATGACTGAACCTTTATAATATATATTTTCATCATAAATTACACGTTTGGATTTACTTGTACTAAAATAAATAAAAATAATTTTGGCTAAGATTTTTTAGTTAATACTAGCTGAAAAGCACATTGCTCATGCTCATTGCAAGTAGAGCCTTAAAATAAGGAAACAAATAATCCCACTAGTGTCAAGTCATTACTATTGTCATCACTTGTTTTAATTTTCTTATCATAGAAATTATGTTGAGATCAATAAAATTTTGCTTCTTATTCATAACTTCATATTTCCAACAATGTTAGGAAATTATTTTATGGGGCATGGAAGGGGTAGAGAATTCGAAATTACCTTGCATTTTCTATTTGAATTTCAGTATGCAATCGGTTTTTCTTCCCCATATGCTTTTTAATGAAATGAGCGAATGGTTCTTTTTATTTCTCTTCCATTCTATTTGGGACTCAAAAATTTAAAATTTGACAAATTTTATAGGATTCGTATTGAAATGGTTCTTCTGAAGTCGAATGTTCTTAGCGAAGTTCAGAGATCCATGCTGGATGGTGGGATACATGTTGAGGATTTGCCTGGCGATCCATTTCCTCGTTCTGGATCTGTTTCTCCTCGTTTAGGGCAGCATCAACAGCCAACCGATTCTCCTGAGAGATTCAGGGAACCATCTGTTGGGATTGGTGGTCCTGCTGGACTTTGGCATTTCATATATCGCAGCATCTATCTGGATCAATACATATCTTCTGAGTTTTCAGCACCAATTAATAGTCCAGGACAGCAGAAAAGGTAAAGCTGTGGAACCTTGGGGCCTTTTAGAGGTGAGCACTATTCGAAAATTCCGAGTTACCCGAATTAGTTTAAAACTAAAATCCTGTTTTGCAGATTGTACAGAGCTTACCAGAAACTGTATGTTTCGATGCACGATAATGGAAATGAGCCCCACAAAACTCAGTTTAGAAGAGATGAAAACTATGGTAAATTATTTTTTTAAAATTTCGATCATATCAAATAATCACAAAGTACAAAATTTCAATGTGTATTTAAATGCTCCATAGTTTATGAAGCCATGGAAGATCCATTAGTAAGCATTTCTCTGTACTAAGCTCAGATGAAGAATATGTTTCCTCATCTTGTTAGACTTGCTTGTGTATATGCATTTTGCATAGATATTCTTTCAAGTTGGCAGTGGCTGTAGATTTATGGGCCAAGACATTTATTATAGCGCACATAACTTAGAATTGAAAAAATAATGCTACGTATCTTGCAAAGTTAAGTTTTATTGTTGTTCTGTTTGTTATTTTGTTAAGCAAACCTCATTTGTCACTATCTAGAATTCTACACCATAATCATGTTCCTTGATGTTTGTTTCAATTTTTACTTGTTTAAAATACTTTCATGGTGAAATTGTGTCTATTTGTGTGACAGTTCTTCTCTGTTGGGTCACCCCGGATTTTGAACTTTATGCGGCATTCGATCCACTTGCAGACAAGGTTTGACATTTGCTGAAGTTCTTGGCTTTTGCGTTCTAAAAATGAAGTGAATAAACCATCATGTTCATCGAGGCAAGAAACCTTAGGCCCATGCAGCCACATAGCTAAGGCTAGCTTTATAAGCTGCTATCAAACAAGATTTTTCTTGGGCATATCAGATAACCTTCTGGGATCATTAATTGTGAAAGGCTAAAGGCCGAGCTTATTATTATTTTGACGTCTTCTTTTGATGTCCTCATAGTGTGGAGGGTGACCTATTCTCCAACTCCAAATAAATTGCGTATTCTCTTTTTATCACTAATATATATTCTTGTTTCATAAAAAATATTCAATATACTCTATCTCAATTATGTTGCCTTCTCATTTGATGAGACTAAATCTTTCTGCTGGCTGCGCTTCGTAAAATTACTCTACAAATGGATTGCATGATCGTTCTTGGTATCTTTTTGGCAAATAGTTTAGATGTGATGCTGAACTTCTTTTATTGTATTCAATTTGCAGGGTTTGGCAATAAAGACTTGCAACAGGGTCTGTCAATGGGTGAAAGATGTTGAAAATGAGATTTTTTTGCTGGGAGCAAGCCCCTTTTCATGGTGATATCGCAACAAAGCATGTATGTATACTAGGGTAGGGTTTGTTTATTCAATGAAATCCACATTTAGTTTTTTCAATCTCACGCTAATTTAAGCGTGCCAATAGTTTGCCAACAATTTTTTTTTTTTTTAAAAAAAAAACTTTTTATAGGTTTGCTTGCATCCAATCGTAGAGTAGTCATTGATTTATTAGATTTTGTTCACGGCAACTCGTGCAATATTAATTTTGATTTATTATTAAACTGGGTGCAAGTTGGGAAGCCAAAACTTCCTCTCTTCTTCTTGCAGCGTAGGCTTCCAAGCATTGTTTTCTTTGTTCTTGTTCTACGAAGGAGATTAATTGTGAACGTTATATTTGCTTTGCCCGGCTTTCTGATGATTTCTAGGTTTGCAGAACATGCGCGGATTGTAGCATAAAACTGCTATGATTGGGACTTGGGAACCTTATGGCCCGTCAATCTTCCCGCGTGCTGTTGGCATGGACAGTTTATTTTTTTCATAAATAATGCTAATTTATGATAAATGAGAGCAAAAATTAAATTAGAGCAATAAATATTTCCGACATTTTTCCTAGTTTTATTTATCAATAATTAGAGCAATGCACCCTTTCAGTTTAGTTTTAAACTTTAAACTGGCACATGCTATATCACCTGTCGTGTCAGAGTTTTTTTAATGTAAAAAAAAAGATATTCAGAAAATGATAAATTGAGTCAACCCTGAATAAAGTTAAGCTGTGTTAACTTAATTAATCCATGACATGGGATAAACCCAAAAAAAAAAGTGAAAAAAAAATCATAAAACTCATGGCTCAATAAATGATGAAATTTTAAAAAAATCAATTATAAAAAAAATCATAACTCAATTTTGGTTCACTTGACTAACCCATGATCCGAGTATTGATATCGGGATAAAAAAATAAATTTTAAAAAAAGTACAGAAAAAATATCGAAGTTAAATATAAAAAAACATAGAAAAAAATCCTAAGTTAATTTGATTAACTCGTGACTCGTGATATGAGAATCAAATCTGGTATAAAAATCACGAAGCAAAATTTCTAATCATCAAAATTAAAAAATAAAATAAATAAAAATCAAAACAATGAGGATCAAATCTAGTATAAAAACTAAATAAAAGAAAATAATTAAGGATTAAATTGAAAAATAAAATAAATTAAGAAAAAAGAAATGTTGGATATAAAAATTAAATCAAATAAAATATTGAAGGAAAAAATTGAAAATAAATCAAGAAAATAATAAGAAAACAGTAATCAAAAGACTGAGAACCAAAATAGATACAAAAATTAAATTAAATGTTTAGGGATGAAATTGAAAAATAAATAAACTATAAAAAATATTAATAACATAACAAATAGTAATTAAAAGAATGAGAACCAAATTGGATAAAAAAAAAACAAATGAAATGAAACTTGTGTTTTTCCAAGGAGAAAAGAGAGGAAATAGAGAGGAAAAGAAAAAAGTTCATTTGAGCCACACCATCAGTCCACCGTCAACACGCGCCCATCCATTGACAAGCCCTTGGTGTGCCGCTCCAAACGTCGTCATGGAAGGCGATGTTTGGCCACTGAAGGAGCCCACATGTCGTCAAAGGGCGTATGCTCCTTCCACTCGTTGGTGCATGCATTGCACACGTCATTAATTTTTTTGTTCTCTCTTTTGTTTTTTTTTT
>Ga0307515_10024808_pt1 | contig 10418 bp, 7 predicted proteins | sample 17_EM_MG_FD_194513 | JGI IMG/M metagenome (GOLD analysis project Ga0307515, IMG submission 194513) | Populus trichocarpa ectomycorrhiza microbial communities from riparian zone in the Pacific Northwest, United States - 17_EM | ecosystem: Host-associated > Plants > Roots > Unclassified | place...
TAGTTGCTAATTACTATATTTTTTAGTAGTGAAACTAATAATATATTTAATTAAGAGTTACTTTTAAACAAGTTTTAACAAAGAATATATCATTAAGCATGGTGTATTCTGTGAAGAAATCAATTAAGAAGTCTAACAAAAATATAAAATGAAGACTTAAAATAAGTGTTCATTTTAGTACTTAAATATAATTTTTTTTTTATCATACTTGATAGCACAATTAAAATGAATCCACACATTTTATTTTGTATGCATTAAATGATTGATAAATAAAATTTAAGATAGACGGTTCTAAAAATTCATCTAAGTTAAATTGTTAAAATCTCAAATTTTGTATGAACCAATCGACCGTTTGATGTTATCAAATAAACCGGTCAATCATCAATATTGGCCATAAACAACTAGTTCTATTTAGAAACATATATATAGCTTGTCAACATTTTCAATATGTATATTTTCAAGACTTATCTTTTTAAAATATCATTACACTTTTTCTTTTTTAAAATATATTTACTTAAACATCTAAGAATCCCCAAATTTACCAAAAAAGATTTTTTTTTATAGATATCAATCACCAGCCACTTTGACTAGAAAAAACTAATCAAATTACTAGAATCAAGAGTTAATTAATTATTCAATATATAAATCTGGTTACTAATCTACTTGAATTTTGAATTTTTTTAGATATAAAGAAAGAGAGAGATCCATGAAAATAATGATTGAGGAGGGCGATGGCTATATTTATTTTTTAATTTTATTATGGTAAATTTTTTTAGACACAAGAGAGAAAAGGGAAGGTAGAAAGTTGCAAAGAATTGTTTTAATTTAATATAGAAGATGTTGATGTGTAATAAGTTAATGAGATGTTATAAGTCTCCAAGCAATAATATTTACTAATTGCAACTTGAACATCTATGCACGTTTTCCTCCTTAAGATATCCAAATAAAGCCACCCCAGGAATGGACTCTGCGTAGCAACTTTTTAAACCCAAAAAAGTGGGAACAAAACAGGACTTCAAGACCCAAGCCTAGCCCTCTTTGTGCAGTGTTGCAGTGCTTCTGCTTGCCACGTGGCCTCTTACCTTTCATGTTTTTTTATCTTTTCAACTACTACTTTGTGCTGTCTATATATATATTTGCAGCAGATACCCTCACGCTTCACACTTCTCTGATATTTCTGCGATACAGACAAATAGAAAGAAAGAAATGGCAATCATTGCTGTTTCAGCGCCAAGAGGGGCTCGATTCTCTTGCTTTAATACTAACCCTCTTCCTCAGGTGACGACTCCTTTCTTATATCTTTGTTCTTTTAATGTCCAGTCTATTGATTCATGTGTGTCCAGAAAGAAATGGCAATAATTGCTGTTTCAGCGCCTAGAAATCTTGTCTTGATGAACTGCTGTTTGTTTCAAAAGTTACCAATTCCAAGCAGGAGATCAAGTAAGCTCAATTTTCGCTCAAAGGGTTTTACCCCTTTTGCCCGATATGCTCAAACACAGCAGGATCTTTTCTCTTCTCGTCTCCAAGGTATTTGTGCTTATCAATATGTTTGACATAATGAAATTATTCTTTTGTAACTCCCTTTCTATCAGATTTTGGAGCCCCCCCAATTCACCTTTATATTCCCCCACTGTAGAAAGACCTAATAAACCTCTTGTTACTTCTACTCCTTTTTGCTGGTATTATACTTCTTTATTGAAAACTTATATATGTTGATGCTATCAGATAGTATTGAAAACTTGCCCAAACTGGTGGAGGATATTGTTCAGACATCTATCAACACCGGTCCACGGGGAGCCCTAAGGCTAGCTCAGGGCGTTCAAGCATTTCTTGGAGGTGGTGGCGAATGGCTGGCAGATGTATCGAAGGTAGTTCGCGCTTCAATAATCTTTTCTCACCCCTTTGAAATCCATAACATTGCATTATTTTAACACAAATAAATAAATAAATAAATAAAACAGTTCCAGTCTTGCATACAATGTATGGATGAGTAATGGCGAGGATTATCTCGTTTGCATGCACTTCTAGTTTTCTGTATGATGCCTGGAAATATTTCTGTAGGATGGCTAGAAACATCAGCAGAGATGTAATTGCTTAGTCAATTGATCTCATTGTGAGAAATGGTTAAGCCAATGAGATTGTGCAAAATTGAACAGCGTTTTTGAACGTGTTTCTTTTCCTTTGGACAAGACTCTGGTTGTAGAGGTTGGAATTCCCGTCTTCTTGAACAGGAGTTAATTTTTGTTTCCTTTTACTGCATATTTATCTTTTAAATCCCATGTATGGCGGGCTTCCAACATACTTCAACCAAATTCTTCAGTGATTCCTGTCACCAGGACTGAGTGGTTGAAGGTTAATTTATTTAGTTGAATGGGATCAAGCATTTTAACATAGCATAGCTTTGAAGCATAGTGGCCATGGAATTATCCCAGGTTCAGTTCCTTCTGGCATTGCATCATTTAAAGCAAAAATATGATGCAGAATGAGTGTTGAAGATTTTCTTCGAAAATTATGTATTCCCAGGATGCAATGCTCTCTGGTATGATGAGGGCATTGGCACTTTATTTTCCTGTCCTGTTCTCAGAAGTTCTACCGTGAAAGACTGCTTCGTAGTTGAGATTTTAGGTGGGCCTCTCTTAGATACTTTTGCTAGTTTGTTTCTCTACTCTCTTAGGGTATAACTTGGATTCTAATTTGTTTTTCCCCTACTGAGAATAATTGTAAATCTTGAATTACATCTATATTTAGAATCCAATGATGCATATTATATTGTCTGTGGATGCTAGTGCATTAAACTCATGTAAGTTCTTTCACCCACTTTATATTGATGTCTGTACTGAAATCATTTTCAAACTCCATTAGATGGTTCCTTAAGTTAATGCCAGGGTTAAAAATTGAGGATTAGTAATGTGCTCTGACAGAGGGTTTATAAGACATCCCAAATGATGTGACTATTAGTGCTTACGAGTGTGATTTAGATGGGCATTTATCTAAAAAGGGTCTTGTTCATTTGGATCAGTTCTTAGAAGAGATCTGAGGATGTTAAAATTGTTCTATTTGTCGCATGCTTTACACACACACATTCCTTTTTCCTTAGTTTTCTTTCTCATGATCCCTATGGATGACATCACTATTAGTTTAAGTTCTGATGCAAGCCACTTTTTGCAACAAACAAGGATGTGGATGTCATGGCCTTTGCCAAAGACCTGGACAAGATATTTTCATCAATACAGGCAAGCATCAATACTCGAAATACTCTCTTTAAAGTTTTTGTAATATTCTGTATTGATCATTTGAAATCTATTGGAATGCTACTTTAAAACACGCTTTATTAAAGCCTCAAACACAGTTTATTACTCTAATGCAGGATTTGGATACTGAATTAATTGTTGCAACTGCCAGGGATACAACTACAAATGCAACCGCTGTATCTGCCAATGCAGTTGTTGATGAGAGGCAATTGAATGCACTTTTTCTTGATGTGGTAAGCTGATCTTTCTTCAGCCTAAATATCTAACGATTTAAGTTTGAACATTATGCAAATAAATGTAGTGCAAACTGATTACTATGTTTACTGTTTTCCTGGCAGTTAAGTTGTGATTTTAGGACACAGTGTGCATCGACCCATTGGTGATCTCTTAAATACAGTGATAAAAAAACACATAAACCATTCAAACGCCCACCTTTTTGTCAGCTATCACCGGGTTTGCAGATTGCTAAAAAAAATTTTATTGCTATACCTGTAACCCATAGGTAATGTTTGTGAAATGATAGTGTGCAGCCAGGATAGATGTTTATTTTTAATTATTTATCACAGGGGGGAAATTAGTAAACTTTTGTTTTGAGAAGCCAAAGGATCGGATTTATTTTGGACAAGAAAATTATTATGAATAAAAACACAATATAGAAAGTTTAGTATAGACTGAAGCTTGCTAAATTTGCAGAAAGTTTCCGAAGTATTTGGTAAGGGTAATTACAAATACCTAGAATTGGATGGGGAAGCTCAATCTTGGAAAAACCAGAGAATGGTGGTAGCCCGAGGAAAAGCGAATTCAGAAAGGAATGGTGTGGATTTTGACAGTGATGAAGAGAATGGGAATGGAGGAGGGGGAGGAGATCAGGAACCGTTTGATTGGGAAAAGGAGATGAGGAAGAGAGTGAAGGAGATTGAAGAGAGGAGAGAGTTGGTGAAGAAAGCTGAGGAGTTGCAGAACAGAATATTTGATGATAATAGCCAAGAAGAAAAAGAAGAGAGCGAGGAAGAGAAGAAGGAGAGAGTGAGAAAAGAGCTCGAAAAGGTTACACTACTACTATTTTTTTCTTCTAATTACTCTTTTGTATTTGTTTTCCTAGTTTTTATTGTTACCTTTTGTTTTCAAGCAGGTGGCCATGGAACAGGCAGAGAGAAGAAAGACAGCTGAATTGATGTTCGAATTAGGGCAAAAAGCTTATGGAAAAGGCATGTACGTAAGGGCTATTGAGTTTCTTGAAGCCTCACTTACGATCATTCCAAGGTCGACACTGTTTGGTGGTGAGGTTGGTAATATAGTTTAATTTTAGTCTTTGCTTTGCTTTCTTTCAACATAACATTTTGATCATGGAGTGAGAAATAATAGGTTAAAATTTTGTTGTTTAGATACAAATATGGCTGGCTATGGCTTATGAGGCTAATAATCGACATGCTGACTGCATTGCTCTTTACAAGCAATTGGAAATGAAGCACCCTAGTATTAGCATTCGACGTCAAGCTGCAAATCTTCGATATATATTGCAGGCACCTAAGCTTAAGATATCCCAGGAGGAGATGGTCACCATTCCACTCATTGGTTCAACATATGACAGGTTGTAAGTTTTTTCATCTAACTGTTCAAATTAATTCCTGTTTTCAATATTTTTAATGCTGCGATATAAGATTTTGTTATTAGAGATAAATTGGCTAAATCAATAATTATAAAATCAGTCAGTTTGATGATATCTGTTCATTTAGTTTGCACATTCCAAACAATATTTTCAACTCTTTTTGGCTTCATTTCATGTTCTTTTATACAAACAAAACCATGTAGTAAATTTGGTAATTCTTTTGAAGTTAGCTATAGAATCCTTTTTGTTTAGCCAAACTGCTGGAATCCATTTATACCTTCTAGTTGAATGATTTCTTCTGCATGAGTCTAACTTTCCTAGATTAACCGTTCTCTTGCTTATGCACATGCATTAAACACTGGTACAATACTTGTGCAATTATCTTCTTTTCTTTTTCATTTTTTTCTCTTTTTTGGGTGGGGAGATTCATATGTGCATTAGATCAATGAACGAAGTTAATATCAGCTAAACTTATGTTGCAACACAAAGAATGCCAAGTAGAGGTTAACAAAACTGAATAACAAATGACAACTAAAATACAACCTGAAACTAATTACAATGAAGACATGCAAATTGAACAACTACTAGCAAAGAGCAGACTGATCTAATCTACAGTTAAAAGCTAAACTTTGTTGCAACACAGAGAATGCCAGCTAGAGGTTAACAAAACTAAAAACAAATGACAAAAAAAATACAACCTGAAACTGATTACAATAAAGGCATGCAAACTGAACAACTACTAGCAAAGAGCAGACTTATCTAATCTTCAGATAAACACCAATCTTTGCTCTCTATCTCTCTCTCTCTATTTAAACCTTACATTGAAGATTTGCTGCATTCATCCTCATTTTTATAAATGAACTAATGAGGACAATGCTCTTCATAGTTTTAAGGTTGGAAGTGTGTTATCTCCAATTCCTTCCAAACCCAAACCTACTGGAAGGGTAAAATTATCTTGTAAATTCTGTAAAGCTCAATTGAAATCCTGCATCCAGTCCCTCAGAAGTCTGAATGTGCCTCAATTTGACTGAGCTTTCACCCATAGCTGCTTGGTATAGGACAGTAGAAGATAATGTGGTATATAGTCATACTGGCATTACAAAAGAGCAACTTAGGATCAATATTTGACCCCCAATCAACCTGTCTCTCTTTAGCAAAAGCTATTAAGAAGAGCCTGCCATGAAATAAAGTTGAGTTAGGTATTATACGAGAACCCCAAGGTATCCTTGGACTTTTCCATCTAACAAAAACCCAACCTTTGTTTATTGTTGACTGCTTATTAGGAGATATCTTTCAAAATCCAAGCCCTCCTTTTGCAGATTAGGGGAATAAACCAAACATAGCGGGTTAAAAAGAGGGATTAAATCATAGACCTGGAAGGAGGCCATTGCCAGTCACGGAACTCCATAGAAGCTGAAACTTTAGATTGAATTGGCAGATTCAAATAATAGACAATCCTATGTTAGTACAACTGCAAAAGAGGACCGTAAGGGTACTGTGAATCCCACCGCAAGTATTTCTTTCCAGTACTTTTATAAAATCTTTAGATTGAACTGGCAGATTCAAATACAATGGCCATCTCACTAGTTATTGGCCTTAGGTTCAAAATATTTTTCCTGTTTCAATGGCAATCATCTGGAACATTAATGCTCCAAAACCTTCTTTTATTTATGATATGGATCCAAGCAACCAGTAGAGAAGGTGATGTAGAATCTGTAGATGAATCGAATAGGAAAAAAAAAAAAAAACAATTTATAATGTTGTGGGGTAGTTGTGCCATAGTGGAGAAGGGAAGCAGTAGAGAGAGGCGTGGGAGGAGCAGACAATCTTGGTAGATGAGTGTGTCATAGGTGAGGACTATCATAGAACTTGAATGTCTTGCTAAGGTGCATATTCATTGGCACAAACCCAAAGAAATAGGAAAACCAAATCCGAACATGAATAGGAAAACTTGCTGAATAGGACATAACAGTAGATTCTTTATAAACCAATTTTAACTACTCAATTGTACATACTAATATCTCTAAATAGTACTAAAAATCTTGAAAACTTCTCAAAGTTAAAATATTAATTAATTTCCCTTGTAGTCCTTCATTCCCCAATATGGTGCCTTTAAGGAAAAGACTAAAAAAATATTCCTGAGGATAGCAGCTTGATTCCAATCAGAAATGATTCTAATACCCAGCCCACCCTCCTGTTTAGGTCTGCCTAACAAAACCCCAACCTGCTTTGGCTCCTTTTACAGAGCCTGATTTCTGCTTCCAGAAAAAGGCACAACATTTCCGTCTCACCTTCTTTATAAGACTCTTGGGAGAATTGGTATTCTGGGCCAATAACTTTGAGTGTTAAAGAGACCAGAAATCATAAGCTGAACTCTTCCAGCAAAACTCGAGAATATAGAGGTCCGGTTATCTATCCTTGCAGTGATACTCTCCTCAAGTGGATGACCAGCTGAATTAGAGGCACTTCCTGAAACCTCACTGGCAATTTGCCTACTTTGAATCTTGATTACTGAAGAATGTTTTATTTGTGGAAATAAAATCAAGATTAGTAGGTACATTTTACACATCAATGGATTGGTTTTGTCAGCAGGAGAACTGATCAAAGAGTTTTCCTTTGAGTACTAATCGATCCCTTTCAACCATTCTAGAAAGTGTACGACTCATCTTAAAAAACAGAGATTAGTCAACTTGCCTTCTGTGCACTTTGGATGATAGAGCATAGTACCTTCTAGAGCAGCCTTGTCTAACAATTTGTAGAGAATTTGCATTGAGATGATAGAAAGGTTAGGAGATAATGGATCCCATTGCCTTAGTCCTTTCTGATCTCTAAATCAGCTGCATAAACTTTCTTTGCTACAAACTGAATACCTGGGAGAAGTCACTTGTGCCTTAATCCATGAAATAAAAGGTACGAATAAGATTTTCCAGAAACAAATATCTTGTTTTTATAACAAATCTATTATTTGGAGCTTGCCATTATTACAGATTTCCATATGCTTTAGTGATCTTGAAGACCCCTCTATATTCTTATTGGATAATTTATATTAAGATGTATTAGATGAAGCACTAACCTCCATATCTTCATTTAAATGACCTCTGGACACCTGGAAATCTGAATTTCCAGATTTCCCTCTTTTCCTGCCTTACCTTACTTTAGAAACAGCTACCAGTGAGCTTGCTGAGACATTTTAGTATGTGATATGTACTAATGGATATCTTTCACAAGGAATGAGCAAGGATTACTCAATCACTCAAATGTGTTTTTCCCAGAGCACTACCAATACTGAGCATCCTTTCAGCTTCAATTGTCTCAAACTTGTTTGAAATCCTTTGGATTCTGAACTGAATTAGTTATTCTCATGTCCAATTTTGATCTCAAGTTGTTTGAATTGACGAGCAATTTATGACCCTTTATTGATCTCTACTTGTTTTTGAAAATTTAGTCTTGCCATCAGTTCATCATGTGATTGTGATTTACTTTTAATTCTTTCTTAGTCCTCACAATGGTAGACTGCTTTCCTGGAATTTCCACATCAAACTTGGCCATGCTGTGGTGTGTCTAGCTCTAGATGGTCCAGACTTGGACTTGATGGAAGCTAGCTGTGTATCTTTGCAGGGTTATCACCCATTTGCAGGCTTTAGTGATATTGGTGATGTCATTTCTTGGTTCTGGATGCTAGCTGTGTAGCTTTGCAGGGTTATCACCTATTTGCCTTGCTTTAGTGATGTTTTGTAATTGGTGATATCATTTTAGGTCATGGTTTTATAGAGATTAATAAGCATTAGGCTTCTCCAGAATGTGAAAATCGGTGGAAAGAATTGTAATTATAATTGATCTTAAATAATGGATGATGTAGCTGTCTTGATGAATTTTTTGTTGATCCATGAATCAGCTTTAACAACAGCTTTGAAACCCCATTATTTGATGCATATGCTGCGATTTAAGAAAAAAGTGGTGATCTCAGCATCCTGCTATCATTTCACGCGTCTTGAAGTTGTTTGGAAAGTATATCCATGTTGAATCACTCATCCGTCTTGTCTTAATAATCACGTACAACGTGTACATTATGTTTTACCAACAGTTTCTCTTCATTTGGTGCTTTGTTGAGTATTACTCTCCTTTTGGTTGATAAATTGTTTCCCCGTGCCTTGAAAATTATCTGAACGCCCCTCAATATCATCACTACTCAGTTGATTCCTAGCACTTAGAGAAGTGACAAGGTGGGATGTGTTTAATGCAGCTATGCGGCATCATGGAGTGATAAGTACAAGGAGAAGGATCAAGAGAGAAGTTGGACAACATCCAATCAATTGCCATCATCTAGAGATTTTATGGGGGACTTTCTGGTCTGGCGACCTCCAACTGGACTGGAGAAAAATCGAGCTTTTTGGTTTGCTTTAGCTTTGTGGATGGGATTGGTTGGAGTTGCCCTTTTTCTACAAAGATGAATCATACAAAACACACAATCACCATATTGTAACTATTGTACATGAATTGTTCGTTTGATTATATATGCATTCATCAATGTACCACCATGCCAATGGCATGTTGACATTATGGTATGTATGAATCAGTAAATTTGCTTGCTTATTCTTGAACACTATTTTTTGAAGCATGTTTCCTTGGCTGTATGAAATACAAGCCCCCCCCTCCCCATACTTGAAGGCGTCTTTTACCTTTCTTGAGCAAGCTTCTAGTGTTAAAATTGTTGAAGGATGAGGGCGTAGTTATGACCTCATTTGGCCATATGATAAGCAGGATAGCCAGTGATACATCATAACTTGTCCAAAAGTGTGAGTATAATGTGTAGAGGTTTTCAATGATTCATCAATGCTTCATAATAGCATCTTGCGATAAAACTAAGCTGTAAATGTGGTATGGGCGACAGTTAATCCTCAAATCCAGCTTCAATGCATCTGACCAGCACATATCAAGTTCCTTTCCATCAGGATTACCTTTCTTTGGATTTTACCTATCATTCAAACACTTAATCTCTAGATATTGATGTTAGCTTAATATGTTTTATAGTTAATTTATAATCGGATGGTTATTGGTGCTGTTATTATATTTATATAAATATATATTTATTATTAATAAAAACTTAATTTATTTTTAATATTAAATTAATGAATCTATAGTAAAGATAAAGCACATGGAACAAAAATATTTTGCAAAGAAAATTATAAAGTTTTTATAATTATGAAATTTATATTGCATCAAAGCATTGTTTCTAAAATGTTCTTTGTCGATACTCTTTTAAATACTGGACATTCATTATAGCCATAAAACTAATACATATTATATTCTTTTCTTCATGAAATGAAGTAGTTATTCTTATAAGTTGAGATATAAGGGATACCTAGAACTAATATCTAGATGCTTATCATAAGACATGTACACTGAACCGACCCGTATGAGAATTTCATATGGAGATATCATCTATGTCTATGGAAAGACGCATGTGACGATTGTGTAAGTGATCATTAGACTTGAGATCACTAAGTCATCTTATATAGAGAATGTTATACTTTGATCTTGTTATATGTTATCTTCGT
>Ga0307515_10024809_pt1 | contig 10418 bp, 8 predicted proteins | sample 17_EM_MG_FD_194513 | JGI IMG/M metagenome (GOLD analysis project Ga0307515, IMG submission 194513) | Populus trichocarpa ectomycorrhiza microbial communities from riparian zone in the Pacific Northwest, United States - 17_EM | ecosystem: Host-associated > Plants > Roots > Unclassified | place...
CAGCAGGTTGACGAACGCCTTGCCGCGACTGTTGGCGACGCCCTGCGGCAGACGCCAGACCTTCATCTTGTAGACCTTGCCGCCCGAGGTGAAGAACAGCAGCGGCGAGTGGGTCGAGGCCGAGAACACGCGGGTGACCGCGTCCTCGGTCTTGGTGGCCATGCCCGACTTGCCCTTGCCGCCGCGATGCTGCGTGCGATAGGCCGCCAGCGGGGTGCGCTTCACATAGCCGCCCAGGGTGACGGTGATGACCATGTCCTCGCGGACGATCAGGTCCTCGTCTTCCACGTCGGCGTCGCCGTCGACGATCTGGCAGCGGCGCGGGATGGCGAACTTGTCGCGCACCTCGACCAGCTCCTCGCGGACCACGGCCATGATGTTGGCGCGGTCCGACAGCAGGTCGAGGAAGCCCTTGATGGCTTCGGCCAGGGACGCGGCCTCGTTGCCGATCTCGTCACGGCCCAGGCCCGTCAGGCGCGACAGGGTCAGAGCCAGGATGGCGCGGGCCTGCTCGTCGCTCAGGCGGATCAGGCCGCCCTCTTCCTGCACGGTGCGCGGGTCGGCGATCAGGTCGACCAGCGGCAGCATGTCGCCGGCCGGCCAGGCCTTGGCGACCAGGCGCTCGCGGGCCTCGGTCGGATCCTTGGACGAGCGGATGATGTGGATGAATTCGTCGATATTGGCGACGGCGATGGTCAGGCCGACCAGGACGTGGCCGCGATCGCGCGCCTTGCCCAGTTCGAACTTGGTCCGCCGGACCACGACCTCTTCGCGGAACTGAACGAAGATCTCGATCAGTTGCTTGAGGCCCATCTGCTCGGGGCGGCCGCGGTTCAGGGCCAGCATGTTGACGCCGAACGAGCTTTGCAGCGCCGTGAAGCGGTAGAGCTGGTTGAGGATCACCTCGCCCGAGGCGTCGCGCTTCAGCTCGACCACGATGCGCATGCCGTCGCGATTGCTTTCGTCGCGGATGTCCGACACGCCCTCGATGCGTTTGTCGCGCACCATCTCGGCGATGTACTCGACCAGGTTGGCCTTGTTCACCTGATAAGGGATGGCCGTGATGATGATGGCTTCGCGGCCGGCGCGGATCTCTTCCACCGTGGCCAGGCCGCGCATGATCACCGAGCCGCGGCCCGTCAGCAGCGCCTGGCGCGGGCCGGCCCGGCCGATGATCTCGCCGCCGGTCGGGAAGTCGGGGCCCGGCACCAGGTCGAGCAGTTGGTCGGTGGTGACGTCCGGTTGGTCGATCATCAGCAGGCAGGCGTCGATGATCTCGCCCAGATTATGGGGCGGGATGTTGGTGGCCATGCCGACGGCGATGCCGCCCGCGCCGTTGACCAGCAGGTTGGGAATCCGCGACGGCAGGACGACGGGTTCCTGCTCCTTGCCGTCGTAATTGTCCTGGAAATCGACCGTGTTCTTGTCGAGGTCAGCCAGCAGCGACATGGCCGGCGGGGCCATGCGGCACTCGGTGTAGCGCATGGCGGCGGGCATATCGCCGTCCACCGAACCGAAATTGCCCTGGCCGTCGATCAGCACCAGGCCCATCGAGAACGACTGGGTCATGCGAACCAGGGTGAAGTAGATCGAGGCGTCGCCGTGCGGGTGATACTTACCCATCACGTCACCGACCACGCGAGCCGACTTCACATAGGAACGCTCGGGCGTCTGGCCCTGCTCGTGCATCGAGAACAGCACGCGGCGGTGCACCGGCTTGAGGCCGTCGCGCGCGTCCGGCAGCGCCCGGCTGACGATCACGCTCATCGCATAGTCGAGATACGAACGCCGCAGTTCGTCCTCGATATTGATGGGAGTTACGTCCCCGCGGGCAGCCGGAGAAGCCGGTGCGCCGGGGATAGTGTTTTGATCATCGCTCAAGGGGATTTTTCGCCGTCAGAATCGAACACGGAACCGTCAGAAACAGTTAGCATTCCCCTCGCCAAGACGCCACCTTCGCGGCCTCGCCCCCCATGTTCCTTGGGTCTTTCCAGGAGTTTCCCATGCGTTTGACCATCCTTGCCCTGAGCTTCGGCCTGATCGCCGCCGCAACGACCGCCCAAGCTTCTATCGCTCAGGCCGCCACCGCCGAGCTGAAGGGCGCGGACGGCAAGACGCTCGGGACCGCCACCTTGACCGAAGCCCCGCACGGCGTGCTGGTGCGCATCGAGGCCAAGGGCCTGACGCCCGGCTGGCACGGCCTGCACTTCCACGAGAAGGGCGACTGCGGGACCCCCGACTTCAAGTCGGCCGGCGCCCATGTCCACACGACCACCACCGTGGTCCACGGCCTGCTGAACCCGGACGGCAACGACAATGGCGACCTGCCCAACCTGTTCGCCGGCGCCGACGGCTCGGCGACGGCGGAATTGTTCTCACCCCTGGTCTCGCTGAACGGCGCCGGCGGCCGCCCCGCTCTGCTCGACGCCGACGGCTCGTCGATCGTCGTCCACGCCAGTCCCGACGACTACAAAACCCAGCCGATCGGCGGGGCCGGGGCGCGCGTGGCGTGTGGGGTGGTGAAGTAGCGCGGTCCGACTGACCCTCTGGTTTGGGACTAGAGGGTCAAACCCTTCAACCGCTCATCCCGGCGAATGCCGGGACCCAGATGGAATGGCTTTGAGGCTGACGCCGAGAGCTCTGAGCTTTTCCAATCAGCCACACCGCTAAGGGATCTGGGTCCCGGCATTCGCCGGGATGAGCGGAGTTTTGGCGGCTCTCGGCGCCTTTAAGTCGCCTCGCCCTCGGCCGGGACCACCTTCTTCGCCGTCAGCGCCACCAGGGCCACGCCCGCCATGGTCGCCGCCGCCCCGATCACCAGTTGCGGCGACAGCTTGTCGCCCATGAACAGCACCCCGATCGTGCACGAGACCAGCGGCGTCAGCAGGAAATAGGGCGTCACCCGGCCCGCCTCGCGACGCTGGACCAGCCAGAACAGCAGGGCGCTGGCCCCGATCGTCGAGACCACGCCGGCGAAGGCCACGCAGGCCCAGGCGATCGGCGCGGCGGCCTTCACCCGCTCCGCCACATCCGGCTCGAAGCCGAACGACATCGCCAGCAGGGCCGGCGCGGCGACGACCGCCGTCATCGCCTGGACCTTCAGCGGCTTGACGCCCGGCGTGCGGCGCACCAGCACCGTGGCCAGGGCCCAGCAGGCGGCGGCGATCACGCCCAGCACGATGGCCGGCAGGTCGGCCGCCCCGTGCGGGTCCAGGGTCATCCAGGCCACGCCGGCGAAGGCCACCACCAGGCCGCCGACGGCCAGGGGCTTCATGGTCTCGCCCAGCATCTTCCAGGCGAACAGGGCCGTGAACGGGATCCACAGCTGGCTCGCCACCACCAGCGGGCTCAACGACTTGGCCATGCCGAACGCCACATAGACGAGGCCGAAGTGCATGGGTCCCGACAGCAGGCAGATGGCCAGTAGCCGCTTGGGCGACGGAAACGGGCCTTTGAGGAACGGGAACAGGAAGGCCAGGGCCAGCGAGAACCGCAGCGCCCCGACCATCATGGGCGGCAGTTCGGCCGTCGCCACCTTGGCCGCGCAGTTGTTCAGGCCCCAGACCAGGATGATGGCCAGGATCGCCAGGCGCTCGAGGCCTGTGAGAGGTCCATTGTCAGGCTTGGTCGCGGACATGGCCCCGCTTGGATCAGACCCCGCCGCTTCCTTCAACCCCGCCGGACCCTACTACCTTACGGATCGCCGCGAACAGGATCTCCAGATCGGCGTCCGATGTCGTGAAGGCCGGCGTTAGATAGACCGTCTTGCCCATCGGCCTGATCCACGCCCCCTCGGCGGCGAAGGCCTCGCACAGGGCGCCGACGGCCACCGGCTGGGCGAACTCCACCACCCCGATCGCGCCCAGCACGCGCACATCGACCACGCCCGGCGCGCTCCGCACCGGCTCCAGGCCCTGTCTCAGCGCCGCCGACACCCGCGCCACGTTCGCCCGCCAGGCGCCGTCCTCGAACAGATCCAGCGAGGCGTTGGCCGCCACGCAGGCCAGGGCGTTGCCCATATAGGTGGGCCCATGCATCAGGGCCGCGCCTGCGTCGTCCGACCAGAAGGCCTCGAACACCTTGGTCGAGGCCACGGCGACCGACAGCGGCAGGGTCCCGCCGGTCAGGGCTTTCGACAGGGTGACGATGTCGGGCTCGACACCCGCCGCCTGCATGGCGAATAGCTGGCCGGTGCGGCCAAAGCCGGTGAAGATCTCGTCGAAGATCAGCAGCACGCCGTGCTTGTCGGCCAGGCGGCGCAGGGTCCGCAGCACCTCGGGCTCATGGAACAACATGCCGCCCGCGCCCTGCACCAGCGGCTCGGTCAGGATGGCGGCGATCTCTCCGCTCCGCTGCGCCAGCAAGGCATCGAGCGCGGCTTCAGCCGCCGCGTCCACTGGCAGGTCGGCGATGACCTGGCTGGGCATGACGCCGGAGAACAGGCTGTGCATGCCCTCCTCCGGATCGCACACCGTCATCGTCGCCAGGGTGTCGCCGTGATAGCCGCCCCGGAACGACAGGAACCGCGTCCGCCCCGCGCGCCCCTGGTTGATGTGGAACTGCAGCGCCATCTTCATGGCGATCTCGACCGCCACCGAGCCGGACTCGGCGAAGAAGGCGTGGTTCAAGTCGCCGGGCAGGATGTCGGCCAAGCGCTTGGCCAGGCGATAGGCCGGTTCGTGGGCCAGCCCGCCGAACATCACGTGCGGCATGCGCTCCAGCTGGTCGCGCACCGCCTGGGCGATATGCGGATGGTTGTAGCCGTGGCAGGCCGTCCACCACGAGGCCAGGCCGTCGACCAGCTCGCGCCCATCGTCCAGAATCAGCCGCGAGCCGCGCGTGGACACCACCGGCAGCGGCGGCCGGGCGGTCTTCATCTGGCAATAGGGCCGCCAGACATGGGGCGCGCCGGCCACCAGCCAGTCGGGGCTCTCAGCGGTCATCGGGGCGATCCTTCGTGGCGGGGCATTGCGTGCTCGGGGCGCACTGCCTATGCCCTCCGGCTGCGGGCGGCAAACAGGAACCTTGATGCACAGTCTCGACACCTACGCGGCCGACAAGATCCAGCGCCTGGAGGCGGCCAGCCTGCTGCGTCGCCTCAAGCCCACCCAGCGTTCCGCCGGGGCCTTCGTCGAGCGCGACGGCCGCAAGCTTTTGTCCTTCTCCTGCAACGACTATCTAGGCCTGGCCCATCACCTGGCGGTCAAGGCCGCCGCCCAGGCCGCCATCGAGACGCACGGCACGGGCTCGGGCGCCTCGCGGCTGGTGACGGGCGACCACCCGCTGCTCTCCGAGCTTGAGACCCGCCTGGCGCGCCTGAAGGGCGCGGAGGCCTGCGCCGTGTTCGGATCGGGCTACCTGGCCAATACCGGGATCATCCCGACCTTCGCCGGCAAGGGCGACATCGTGCTGGTCGATGAACTGGCCCATGCCTGCATCTGGGCCGGGGCCCAGCTGTCGGGCGCCAGGATCATCCCGTTCGCCCATAACGACACCGACCACCTGGCCGCCCTGCTGGCCGAGCACCGGGCCGGCGCCCGCCACGCCATCGTCGCCACCGACGGGGTGTTCTCGATGGACGGCGACATCGCCCCGCTGGACTGGCTGTCGGCGGTTTGCGAGGCCAATGACGCCTGGCTGCTGTCGGACGACGCCCATGGCGTCGGGGTGCTCGCCGAGGGCCGCGGCTCGGCCGCCCTGTTTCCCGAGGCCCAGATCCCGTTCCAGATGGGCACCCTGTCCAAGGCCCTGGGCTCGTACGGCGGCTATGTCTGCGCCTCGCAAGCCGTGGTCGACCTGCTCAAGACCCGGGCCCGCACCCTGGTCTACACCACCGGCCTGCCGCCGGCCGCCGCCGCCGCCGCCCTCGCCGCCCTCGACATCATCGAGGCCGACCCGGCCCTGACCGCCCTGCCCCTGGCCAAGGCCCAGGCCTTCACCAAGGCCGTCGGCCTGCCGCCCGCCGCCAGCCCGATCGTGCCGGTGATCATCGGCGAGGCCCAGGACGCCCTGGACGCCTCGCGCGCCCTGGAGGCCGAGGGCTTCCTGGTCGTGGCCATCCGCCCGCCTACCGTCCCGGCCGGCGCGGCCCGCCTGCGCATCGCCTTCAGCGCCGAACACCCCGACACCGAGATCGCCCGCCTGGCGGCCCTGGTGAAGCCCTACGTCAAGGCCGCCGCCTGATGCCCGCCCTGTTCGTTACTGGAACAGGCACCGACATCGGCAAGACCTATGTCAGCTGCGCCCTGATCCGCGCCCTGAAGGCCCGGGGCGCGACCGTGGACGCCTTCAAGCCGGTGGTCAGCGGCTTCGATCCCAAGGACGCGGCCGGCAGCGACCCGGCCCGGCTGGCGGCGGCCCTGGGCGCGCCCGGCGACGTCTTTCGCATCGCCCCGCGCCGCTACCGCGCCCCGCTGTCGCCCAACATCGCCGCGCGGCTGGAGGGCCAGACCCTGGTCCTGGACGACATGGTCATCGACGCCGTGGCCCGCGCCGCCGAGCTGCGCGACGGCTTGCTGCTGGTCGAGGGGGCCGGCGGGGTGATGTCGCCCCTGACCGATGGCGAGACCAATCTCGACATGATCGCCGCCCTGGGCGCGCCGGTGCTGCTGGTGGCGGGCTCATATCTCGGCACGATCAGCCACGTCCTGACCGCCCTGGTCGCCCTGCGCGCCGCCAAGGCCCGGGTCGTGGCCGTGGTGATGAGCGAGAGCCTGGACGCCCCTGACCTGGCCCAGACCGCGCAGGCCCTGACGCCGTTCCTCGGCGACGCGCCGCTGTTCCTCGCGCCGCGCGGAGAATCCTGGGACGCTGGCGCCCTGGCCGACCACCTGCTGGCCACGTTGGGAGCGCCATGACCCCCGCCCCGCTCCGTATCGCCATGATCGGCCTGGGCGACATCGCCCGGAAGGCCTACCTGCCCGTCCTCGGTCCGCGCCCGGACGTCGCGCTGACCTTCGTCACCCGCAACACCGAGACCCTGGCCGAACTGGGCGCGGCCTGGCGGGTGGATCGCCTGCACGCCGACCTCGACACCGCCCTGGCCCAGGGCCTGGACGGCGCCTTGGTCCACGCGGCGACGGCGGCCCATCCGGACATCGTGCGGCGCCTGCTGGAGGCCGGCGTACCGACCCTGGTCGACAAGCCGATCGCCGATACGGCCGCGGAGAGCGCCGACCTTGTCGACCTGGCCGAAACGCGCGGCGTCTCGCTGATGGTCGGCTTCAACCGTCGCTTCGCCCCGGCCTATCGCGACGCCGCCGCCCTGAACCTGCCGCTGGTGGTGATGCAGAAGAACCGCCCCGGCCCGCTGGACGACGTGCGCCGGGCGGTGTTCGACGACTATATCCACGTGGTCGACACCCTCCGCTTCCTGGCTCCGGGCGCGGACCAAGCCACCGTGCGCGGCCGGGTCCGCGGCGGGCGGCTGGAGCACGTGATGCTGTCGCTGTCGGGCGACGGCCGCGACGCGGTCGGGATCATGAACCGGGTCAGCGGGGCCAGCGAAGAGGTCCTGGAGGTCTCCGGCGAGGGCCAGAAGCGCAAGATCATCGACATCGACCAGGTCGTCGACCAGGGCGCGACCGAGGCCCTGACCCGGCGCGGGAACTGGACCTCGGTCGGTCGCCAGCGCGGCTTCGAGGCGATGTGCGAGACGTTCCTGAGCGCGGTGCGCGACGGCCGGCGGCTGTCGGCGCTGGATGCGCTGGAGACGCACCGGCTGTGCGAAACGGTGGTGGAAGCGCTGAGCGCCTAGGCGCCCACTACTCGGAAAGCTGGTGCGCCAGCCAGATGAAGGGAGGCTGGGGGCCGTAGGCGGCCTTTTCCTCCGGCGAGAAATTCTTCCACATCAACTTGAATGTGAAGCCGCCGATCCCCCTGCCCTCGATGACGTAGAGCCAGTCAGAGACACGCGCCTCTTCGATCATCACCGTGTCGCCTTCCGACACTTCATCGGTATAGACGGGGTTGGCGTTGACCACGCCCCACAACACGCCGTCCTTGCCGTGCACGTCACCCAGGAAAACGTGCTCGACTTCCGCGCCCTTCGTCTTGGCCGCAAAGCCATATTTGACGAGCGCGACCTCAATCGCCTGTTTCGGGCCGTCGGCGTGTCCAGTGACTGCCGCCTTGAACTGAGAAAAACCGGCCTGGGCTTGGGCGATGGCGGCGTTCATGTCCGCGTTCTCACCGCTGAACCATGAGATCGTCGGTGCTGTTCGTTTCCGAAATGGCCACATGCGATCACATCCTGCGAAACGGTCAAACGGTACCGAAGCGCGCTTATCCTGGCAACGCGAACCAGAAGTGTGACCTTGGCGGGGTGATCGCCTAGGTCCCGCCCGTCACAGCTTTCTCAGGCGCTCTGGCGTTCGACCGCGTCGGTCCCGACTGTCAGGGCGGGAGTCATCCCCGCGCGGCGGAACAGCTTGGCCAGCGCCACGAACAGCCCCTTCTCCTCGACCCGGTGATAGGGCGAGGTCTCGGCCAGCTGGGCCGACAGTCGCGCATGGGCCTTGCCCAGGTTGTGGTACGGCAGGCGCGGCAGCAGGTGATGCAGGGCGTGGTAGCGCAGGCCGACCGGGGCCCACAGGAACGGCAGCAGGGCCGGCGGCGGCACGTTCACCGAGTCCAGGAACTGATCCTCGAAGCTCATCACCTCGCCGTCATTGTGCCAGTAGTGCGCCACCAGGGTGCGCAACTGATTGACGAAGGTGGCCAGCGAGAACAGGGCGAACCAAGTCAGGACCACCCGCACCGGCACGACGCCGGCGACCATCGCGGCGGTCACGCCCCAACACCACAGCCAGCAGCCCAGTTCCTGGGCCAGCCAGTCGGGGCGGGTCTTGTCGTTGTCCTCGCGCACGAAGTCGGGATTGATCACCAGGGCCGACAGCTTGGTCTTCACGAAGCGACGCACGCTGGGCAGCACGAACGACAGCGGGATCAGGATCCCCGAGCGCAGGATCACGCCCAGCGGGGCCAGCAGCGAGATCGCCGTGAACAAGGCAAGCTTGAACGGCGAATAGCGCTCCAGCGGCAGGTATTCGGGGTCCTTGGCGGTGCCGAAGCGGTGCTTGGCATGGTGCAGGTTGTGAACGCCCTCGTACATCATCGACGGGGTCATCAGCGGCACGCCGATCAGCAGGTTCCAGCCCAGGCGAAAACCCGGCACGTCCTTGGGCCGCAGGTGGCTGATCTCGTGGATGAAGCTGAGGCCGCGATAAAGGGCCAGCAGGCCGACCAGACCGCCGCCGATCACCACGGCCGGCGCGTGAGCGGTGGCGGCCAGCCATAGGCCGACCCAGGCTGTCGTCGCGGTCAGGACCAGATCGGTCCAATAGATGACGCGGTTGGGCGTCGACAGATCGATCGTCAGGCCGTGGGCCTGGCGGGTCAGACCGGCCTCGTCTTTCGGGATGGATCCCACTACGTCCTCACGCCCAACTTCGCCTTCAGCGCCCCGACTTGGCGCCGCGAGTCCCGAAATTCAATCCGCGCGCGCGCGTGAACGAACGAAAGTCGCAAACCGCCTCTAACGCAAAACGGCCGACGTCGAAACGCCGGCCGTTGTCGCAGTGGCTTCGAAACCCTGATTTGGAACGGTTATGCCCGCCCGAGAGGGAGCATTCGCGGCCCTTCGCCGGCTCTAGCGCAGGGCGGGCCGCTCCAGCACGCTGGACAGGCCCAGCAGGCCGCATTCCGTCGCCGTGACGAGATACAGCCCGATCTCATCCATGTACGGGCTCATCGGGCCTTTGGCCTCGAAACGGGCGCGGCAGACGGCCCGGTCGAACAAGGCCCCCACGCTGAGGACGAGCGCGCTGAAAATGTAGACGCCGCTGCGGGCGCCCGCCGTGAGCGCCAGATCGCCGGACATCCCCCCCAGCCACCCCGAAAACAATTGAAACACCTCGCCGGCCAGCGGATCGCCCGCGATCGCCGTGTCGGCCAGGGCTCCCAGCTCGAAGGGCGGGTCGTCGCGCCCCTCCAACTGCTGCAGGGCCCAGGCGATGTTTCCGAGGCCTTCCTCCGAAAGGATACGTTCGGCCGAGACGTGTCCGTGCCGGCCGCGCAAGACACCGATCACGGCGGCTTCGCGATCGGTCGCGGCGGCCAGGGCGACGTGCCCGCCTTCGCTGGCCGAAGGCGTCCAGCCGACAAAGCCGTCCGGATTGAGAATGGAGACGCCCAGTCCCACGCCGATGCCGAGCGCGGCGGCGGGCGCGTCACCCCGCGGCGGCGAGCCGCCGATCTGCTCCAGACAGGTTTCCGACAGCAGCGGCACGGCCAGGGCTCGGGCCTGGAAGTCGTTGACCAGTTCGACACGTTTCGCGCCCAGGGCCTCACGCAGCTGTTCCCGATCCAGCCTCATCTTGGCGTGGGTCACTTGGATCACGCCGTCGATACAGGGACCC
>Ga0307515_10024810_pt1 | contig 10417 bp, 8 predicted proteins | sample 17_EM_MG_FD_194513 | JGI IMG/M metagenome (GOLD analysis project Ga0307515, IMG submission 194513) | Populus trichocarpa ectomycorrhiza microbial communities from riparian zone in the Pacific Northwest, United States - 17_EM | ecosystem: Host-associated > Plants > Roots > Unclassified | place...
TTTTATAAAATGTATATAATATTTTTTTTTTTTTTTTTTTTGTTATTTGAACAATGAAATCTCCTATATGCTCTTGGAGGAAAAAATTAAAACTAGAGGGGAGGGACACTTTTAGCATTTTTCATTTTGGTTGTATTATTAAATTAATCTTGAATTACAATTGTCTTTGTATTGTGTTAAGGGGTGTTTTTATCTTTTCACTTTGATATATTATTTTGTAGTTATCGTGTTTGAACAATAATGTTTTCATCGTCAAGGTGTCGCCTCCATTCTGTTAATGAACCAACTCAACCCAATAGTTTAAGCTGTTAGGTAAGGTCCTAGGATATGATTTATATTATGCTCACATTACCCTATGCTTAATTTTTATCAAATAAATAGGGATGGTGAGATTCGAACTCATGACCGCTTGGTCATCAAGGCTCTGATACCATGTCAAAGAACCATCTCAACCCACTAACTTAAGCTTTTAGGTGAGGATCCAGGATATAATTTATATTATTCTCTAACACATTCTTGAGCAGTACTTGTGACATATATATATAAGGTTTTGTGTTGGTGATTTTTTTTTTCTTTTCTTCTTTTTTATTGGTTTCAGAGCCAACCCTTGTATATATGATCTGAAAATTATTTGAAAATTATCTAAAGAGAAAACTATCTGAAACTTATTTTGGATTTAATTTAAGTAAAATGAAGAAAATCAGGAAATCTGAAATGCTCAAATTATATTTTTTGTTTGTTCATAATTTTTTAAAACTAACAGATTTCGTAATTCGTTCAAATCTTTCTTAGAGCTTAATTTTATCAACCGAGATATTTAAGATAAAAATTGGTAAAAAAAAAAAGGGATAATCGGTCCTATCCAAGTTACTTGAAATATAATTTAGGTAAAATATAATTGGAAGGATCAAAACTTTATTTTATATATATAGGAAGATTTGAAAAAACAATTGGGCAATTCAAAAAATTCTTCAAAATGGTTATTTTTTATTCGAACTGCCTGAATGCTCACCTCCACACTGCCACCAGCTGACCCGTGATATTTTCAGAATTTTTTTTTATATAAATACGTGGCCTAAGGAACACCTAGACGTTTATTCAAGTTAAACAGACCTTGCCGTCGCCAAAAAGTGTTTATAGATATGGTCCATATGGACTTGGTTAATTCCTATAAATGACCTGTAGTGGTCGAGTATATAAAAATGGTTCATCAGTATCTTAACGACGTGGCTCGGTCCAGGGCCATAACCATGAATCTCTGTGATTGTTTCCTCAGTCATTATCACCGTGCCCGTCTTTCTGGGAGCGATAGCAGGGCTTAACATGGGAAGATTATGTGTCGTTGCTAATTACAGTATGATTATGTATCAAGAGATGATTACTGATTAATTTGGATTAAGTGCTAGCTACTACGTACGCAGTAGCCCGTCTTTCTCTATGGGGGAAAGGAAGATAAATTTCAATTTCTCCAGTTCCAGTTCGGACCTCTGCCTAACTTAATCAAGTTTCCAGATATCTGTCTCATGCTAGCCCTAAATGTACTGTAGGACTGACGAAGAATGAAAAGCTGATGAATTCCAGGATGACATAAATATGAAGACTATAGAGAGCCTCGCGCGCAGATAGCAGTTAAGCTCCTAGCTAGGAGGTCTCGTATTTAAACCCTGTAAGGAAAATCCCCATGCACATTACGTATTTCAAGACTCATTGAGCTAGCATCCAATTAACATGGAAGAGAGACAATTTCAGATGAAAAAGAAAAGAAAGCAACGTCATTCATCAAGAGCATGAACAGCAGTTATATAGCGATGAGTTCAAGCACGAGTTCACGTGGAATGCAAACATGCAAAATACAGTAACGTTGGTGATTAATAAAAGAGGGCAACGTTGTGTTGGATCAGATATCTTGAACAAATATATTATATATACTGCATTAACTATTATTTTTAGATGGTTTTTTTTTAAATGGTTTTGGTTTGAAAAGATATTAACAAAACACTTTTATATGTTAATATTAAAAATAAAAAAATCTGATAAAAATTATTTTGATTCATTTAAAATAATAAAATTATTTACAAAGTATATGGATGAAGTCATGAAAGCTAACATGTGTTTCACATTATAGGAGTCACAAGACTTGAACTAATGTCTTTAGGTAGAGATAACAAATTTATCATGTTTTTAATGATTATATTTTTAATGAAAAATAGTAATTTGTATTTTTTTTCACATATCAAGACAAAATATTTCACCATAATATTTTTTAAAAAATTCAAGATTATCAATCAAATTAATCTTTCTATATTGTTAACTAACTTATAACTCTAATGTAATGATAGTTACCACCACTCTAAAAAATTATAATTAAAATGCATGCTAAACATTATATTTATCCAATCTTTGAAAAAAGAATTAGCATATATTTGGAAAGAAGAAAATATCTCTTTTTATAAGTCAATTTATTTTGTTGGTCCATGAACATTGCAAATTTGCAATACCCTTCTCATTTTCAATTTGGGCCTTTTAAAATCAAAACTCAGACATGGCTCGAAACATCATGGGCCCGTATTGTTGGATTCTAGAACAACAAGCACAAGCCCAAATGTCCTTACCCTTCGGGAAGAAATGGGCTCAAAACATTGTCCTTCAGAGGTTTTGGAAACAGAGGTAGCATAAGGGTTTAAGCTAATCTGCAGCAGAGAGAGAGACTGAAAGAGAAAGAAAGAAATTTGATCGAACAATTTGATAAAAATAGTAGGAAAATGCGTTCAGGGTTAAAGGGAATAGTAAAGAAAGGAATAGGAGAGATGGGTTTCAACGCAGGTGGTGGAGCCATTAACTGGTTCCCTGGCCACATGGCTGCTGCCACCCGCGCCATCCGAGACCGCCTGAAACTTGCCGACCTAGTCATAGAAGTCCGTGACTCTCGTGTAAGTATACGGGTTTCATTTCTTTTATTTTTTCCTAGGTAAAGAGCAACTTTTTTTACTTGTTTTTGTTTTTGTGTTTGGTAATTAATGTACAGATTCCATTATCGTCAACAAATGAAGACTTACAACCTCAACTTGCTGCAAAAAGACGTGTTATTGCTCTTAATAAGAAGGATTTGGCTAATCCTAATATTATGCATGTAAATTGTCTGTTTCTTGCTTCTTCGTTTTTTTTTTTATTGGAAAGGTTGAATTTTTAGAGTTGTTTGTTTTTTAAATACTTTTGTAAAGTTTAGAAAAGGGAAAATAAAATTTGGGTTTTGTTTGTCATGTTGAATTTTGTTTGGAGATTTGTGAAAGATTTCAATTTCAATTGATTATGTTACTTAAATTGGGATTTGACTGGAAATGTAGGTATTTTGTACCCTTTTGATCGTGTGAATGATAAGAATTTTGGGGATTTTTATAGTTTCGAAAATTTGTTAACAAAATAATTTGTCTCTGTGTTTGCATAAATTAATTGCATGATCGTTTGATTCCGGGAATTTGAATAGTTGTGCTGGGGATGCTATGTTTAATATGAGTGTGATGTTTTTATGTTTAATTGTTGTAGAAATGGATTCGTTATTTTGACTCGTGCAAGCAAGATTGCATTCCGATAAGTGCACACAGCAAGAGTTCTGTTCAGAAGGTTAGTTGATAAGCTAGATAAAGTGCTGTTAAAATTTAGTTTTCAATTTTGGTTCAAATATATTTATAGTTGCTGATGAAATACTGAAAAATAAATTTGCTTTCATCATAAGAAAACCTTAAATCTATGCTAATTGATCGAAAATGTTGTGTTTATTACCATTTCTCAGCAGTACAAAAAGAAATACTTGCATTTGCATTAATGTTTTCTTTTTCATTGGCTGAAAGAAAGCAGGTGGCCAGCCTATGCAATATTTAAAGTAAAATAGCTAGCTATCTAAAGAAAAGAAAACAAATGAAATCAAACACGAAACTGACTTGTGCTACAATTGCTTGACTTTCATTTGGTCAATTTTATTTGATTGACTCCATGTGCCTGTGTGTTCAATTAAATTTGAGTTTTTAATCTAATATTCCTGTAATATTTTCAAGTTTGTTCATAATGCTGTTTGTGATTCGTGTGCTGAAGCTTCTTGAAGTTGTGGAGTTCAAACTCAAGGAGGTGATATCGAGGGAACCTACTCTCCTTGTTATGGTGGTTGGTGTTCCTAATGTTGGGAAATCAGCTTTGATAAACTCAATCCATCAAATTGCATTGTCTCGCTTTGCTGGTAAGATGTTACCATATTTTGTGTAAACCATTGTTATGAACTATAATTTGGCTTGCATGTTAACTACCTGTCTTTATGTTCAAGTCATGTGTTGGGCAATGATGATTTGAGTTTTCTACATAGTGCAGGGGAAAAAGAAACGAGCTACAGTGGGCCCTTTGCCTGGTGTAACTCAAGATATTGCAGGATACAAGGTGAAGTATCTTGGTTGCCTCATTTTTTTCAGGCCCTGGATTATGTGATAAGTATTTCTGTCCGTCAACCTGCCTATCTGCATGCAAATGCTCAGTATGCTGTTGCACACCCATATACTCTCTTGCCATCCCCTACAAAACATGATAATGCACTGGATTTGCCATGTATAAATTCAATAGCATCACTTTCATATTGTCACATAAAAGCCTTTCTTTTCCAATTCCTTTTATTTATTTTTTCTCTTTAGTTCTTGCTGTGAACCTCAAAGACATTGTTTAGAGATCCATGTGTCTTTGCTCAGATGCTTTTTTTTCTCACTTAAAAATATATTTTATTTCTCTGCCAAGCTGCTTTTGATACCTTTATCAAACTAGAAAAAATTGATCCTCTCAAAATTCTGAATTATTTCTTTTATCTTTGTCTATTTCTGCCTATCGCTTTTTATTGTTTTCTTGATGAAATATTTTCAGGCACCATCCTTTTGTTTTGTTTGTGCTGTTGTTGATATCCTTTATCAAATGTTGATTACTTTGAATATGATTTGCAGATTGCTCATAAGCCTAGCATATACGTGCTGGACACCCCGGGCGTGTTGGTTCCCAGTATCCCAGATATTGAAACAGGATTAAAGTTATCTCTTGCAGGTTTAGACCTCTTTGTTTCCTTTTTAATTACTTGAGCCTGGCATTTCCAAAAATTGCCATATGCATATGCCCCAACAAGTTCAATACACTTGCATTAATTAATTGCTACCGTCCAATAACTATCGTCCCCTCTGCTGCATGTTCGCGTACACCTAGCAAAAATTATGTGTTTGAATGTATGAGCAGGATCTGTGAAAGATTCTGTTGTAGGTGAGGAGCGTATTGCCCGATACTTACTAGCAGTTTTAAATACTCGAGGCACTCCACTTCACTGGAAACACTGGAATAACAGAAAAATGGATGGGATTCGATATGAATCTGAGGAAAAACACAAATATGATCCTAAAGATCTTCGGCCAAATATGAGGAAGCCACCTAGTGTGTCTGATGTGGTGTATGTTGAGGTAACAAAATCATGCTGCCTCTCTGCTTCTCTCTCTATGTATATGTGTGTGTTTGTGGAATCCAGAATCTGAGGCTGTTACAAATTTTATTTGAAGAGATTCATTCAATTATCTTGATTAAATTATGATTGGGTGACAATTTGCAATTCAGATGTTTAGAATTCATCGGATCTTCATTCATTGAGTATATATAACTTCATAACTTATTCTGTCGACATTGGTATCGTTTCTAATTTTTTTGTCTCTGTTCTTGTTCACCTACAGAATCTTGTCACAGAAGTCCAATGTGCAATGTACAAAACACTGGCAGAATTCAATGGTAATGTGGAGGATGAGAATGATTTGGAGAATCTTATAGAGCAACAATTTGAGGTGCTGCAGAAGGCACTGAAGATACCTCATAAGGCATCCGAAGCTCGCTTGATGGTATCAAAGAAGTTTCTCACTCTTTTTAGGACAGGTAAACTTGGTTGTTTCATCCTTGATGATGTCCCTGAGACCAACACTGTATCATAAGATCTGGAATTTCAAAAAATTTCTTCTTTCTTTTCTCTCGGAGATATCCAAAGCTGCAACACCGCATATACTGCACTATCACCTGTAACCATGTGCTGTATTTTAATTTTGAACTCATTTTTCTTGTGAAAAAACTTGAGATGCCCATGTTCGAGTTGGTAATGAGCTTTCTGTTAACCTGTTATTGTTCCCTCTATTAGCCTCCGGTGATGCTGTTTGGATGTATGGTATTGGATGGTATCTCTTACTACCTTGGTGTCCTCTTCTGGTTCAAGTCTCAATTAAGCAAGTATAAAAATGGATTAGATCATAATCTGTGAAAATTGCACCGAGTCCAGGACTTCAGGCGGGGGCTTGATGAACCATATTCTTCTTCTAGGCAGTGGCATCGGCTAGGAGGAAACACGACAGAATTGAGAAACTAAGTTTGCAGAATGGTTTATGTACAGATGATGGGAATGTCTCGTAACGAAGTCCTTGTGTATTTACATGAATAATTCTCAGCTCAAAATGTTTTTTTAAATAACCAATTTTAAAAATATTATTAATTTAAACCAGTTTATTTTAAATTTCTGGAAAAAACAAATATAAAACAGGTATCAATAAAGTAATAGATCAGTTACCATTAGATGTCGGGTGGATGATTAACGAGTTATGCTCTCTTCTTGGTTGTCGGCGTTCAAACCTTAAAATCAGACACGGAAATAAAAAATCTGTAAGTCTTAAAGACGAAGTGAGTTTGGTGTGTTAAAGCTGACCCGAAGGAAGCTCCAATCTGAAAACCAGATTGGACTCGCTAGGACACTCAGTTGGGAAGAACATGGAAGCTGCTTAGGATATCTGTTTGCGAAATGCCAAGGTTTTCTTATTGTAAAGAGGCAGTGAGAAAACGAAATGCAGAAATCAGTGGCTTTTCCTTGCCGTGTACTTTTGAGAAATAACCAAAAATCATCTAATTTCCTCCATCATCTTAGTAGTATTCTATCTTACACAATATCAACATTTTTTTGTTAAAACTATTTGATGTGTGGTGATCATATATATTTGGAAGTGATGGAAGAATCTCTCTCTCTCTCTCTCTCTCTCTCTCTATATATATATATATATATGTTTGGCTCTGGCCGGCGGCTCAAAGACAAGGCCAAATAAACTTTATGACTAATTTATGCAGACAATACCCTTGGCAGAGACACCAAGTTAGCAGGGTCAATGGCTATAGAGGGACCAGCATTGTCCACAAGTAAAACGCAGGGCCTCAAAACTGGTTATGAACAATAATATTGTCCATCTATCAAGATGAAGATTCAAGAGAGGGAGAAGGAAGAGCAGTCGGAGTCCAGTAGTATTAGAGAAAAGAAAGCAATGCATACATCTGATATGGGAAGATGGAACCGTAGTACTGGTGGCTATCAACTTGAAAAGAAAAGTGGTGGTGCGCCTAGGAAGTTGCTAAATAGGCAAGGTGGTTATGCTGTACCTGATCGGATCACGGCCATTATGGGTCCTTCTGGCTCAGGCAAATCCACCTTACTTGATGCATTTGCAGGTGCCTCTCCCTCTCCATACATGTTAGTTTCTCCTTTATTTGTGAAAAATTATAGTAAACTTACTTACTTTTACAGTTCAAAAGATCGCACATATATTAATGGAAGATAAATGAGTATTTCCTTCCATCATCAAGCAGAAAGCACTTTTACTGCTTAACAAGTATTAAAAAAAAAAACATTCAAGTGGAGATGCGGGGTATCGATCCCCGTACCTCTCGCATGCTAAGCGAGCGCTCTACCATCTGAGCTACATCCCCTTGTTGAGACGTTCCGTTCTTTTTATATATTTGTAGTTTATTATATCTTGTTTTCTTCCCTGTTTTTGGATGGGATGGCATGGCATGTACAGCAGATGAAGAAATATAGATCTGGGAACAACTTTGATATTGTCATGTTAAATAATTAGTTTTAACTTTAGAATTTAAATCGTAGACATGAAAATATAACTTATATTATTTTTTTAACATGAAAAATATAAGATTGTGTTGAAGAATTCATATTAAAAATGAAATATGCATGATTTTTTATTTCAAGATGACGGGGATAATCTCACATTGTTAGTCACTACATCTATCATAAATTTTTATTTCAGTTAATTCTAATTTTTTAGACTAAATTTATCTACTTTGAACAATTTCTGGATTTTTGGTAATAAAAAAAAAAGTAGTGTTTTATTTGAATTTAGCATTCTAATTTTGCGGAGGTAAGCAAAATCCTTACCACCTTTTCTCAATCCTCATTATTTCATGTTTTGCAGGTGTTTTAGTGAACTCAAATATTACTGTTCTTCACCGTTAATGACTTCAATTTAGCCTTATGAAGAGCTATCTCATCATAGTAGGTTTTCAACCTCACCACATACACTTCACAAACATGAAAGAAGTCGGAGACGTTGAGATATTACCTATAATAATATTCTGGTGCAAGACTTAATGAGCTCGGCAAGAGAAAGATGATAACGAATTACATGATAGGAATTAAATAAATTCGAATATCTTTTAACTGGAAGTCTAGTGGAATTTAGGTATTTTGCTTTCTCACTTGTGGTACTTCTGCATCAACTTATTCTGCTACGTTGCTGGTTCAGAAGCATGCATATTGGTGGTTGGGAACTTGGGACACTGATATCCAATCCCTTTATTGCCATGGCAGCGGCAACTGCTGGTGCTGCAAGTTAATTCACGTCTCAGCATTGCATGGCTTAATTAAGTTATACCATAATCAAATAACAGACTAGAATATTGTCGTTCATAAAGTATTGAATCTGATGGCATCTAATGTATTCCAACGGCTACCTGACCTCCCCAAGATCTTTTGGCGCTACCTGGTGTGTTACATCAGTTATGCAACAAGAGGAATGCAGGTAATAGTATCATTGCAGGTAGAAGATCTCCAAGCGCGCAGTTCAACCAAATAGCTCATGCACGTCTAAAGATAGGAATACATCTGTACACGTTTTCATGTGTTTAACAGGGTCACTTCAAGAATGACATGATTGCACTTGAATTTGAACCTTTGTGCCTTGACATCAGAAGTTGAAGGGTGAGATGATCCTTCAGACAATTTTGGGGATCAACCCAGGTAGTTCCAAGTCGTGGGATGTGGCTGTTCTATTTTGCCTGCTGATATCGTACAGACTACTTTTCTTCATGGCACTTGAGTAAAGGGAGAGCTTGTCATCAGCACTGCACGGGCTTTATGCCAAAGGAATTCTCCGAAACACTATTTTCTGGATGATTGGTCATAATTGTTCACATGGAATTAAATAGAGAAAAAACCAAACTTCGAGGATCTAGGTCAAACTCGAGTTTGAACTTTGAATACATTTGATGCTTTGGGTAGACGACATTTTCTTCTTTCTAGAGCACCCATGTTTCAGGTCCTGGATTTGATATATCAACAAGCTTAAATTTTATGATCCGTAATTCCAAATTAATTGTATGAGAAAGTGGCTCTTTTCTCCTTTGGATGTAAGAATTCAACAAATGAAGCTGCAAAGGATTTTATATAATCAGAGGAAAACAGCTTTGTTTCTACCTTGCAATTCCAGTGTGTCCATTATGAATATCCAAAGTTTTATCCTGTTCCATGGGTGATTTTATTCCATATGATGCAGCAAAACAAGCACCTCGATGAAGGGTTTGGTGGAGGATGGCTACGGAATATATAACCTGCTTGCATCAGTTTGTAACCAAAAGATTACATTGGTTCAACTCCGCCAATCATACAGGTTGAAGGAAATAAAAGATTGGAGAGCGTAAATCAGTAAAAATTGCTTGGGAACTCTGCATGATAATCTGCAATGTGGTGGATCAAATACAGTATACCATTCTGTAAAAATATAGGGTATATTATTTGACTAACCAGTTTAATGGGGAACAAAATTGAATTACAAAATGATCACAACCGCCAGATGAATGCTCGATTATGCGCTCATTTATTTTCTTCAATGAACTCTTTGTACTCTTTCTTCATTTTGACCCCTGATACAGTCCTGCATGGCAAGTACAGGAAATTTGACATCAGAAAACTACCATGTGGACAACAGCTGCATGATCATTCATGCATCATAGAGAGAGAAAGTAGAAAAAATGAAATTTTCCAAACCTGATCATCTCCTTGTTCTTGAAGAACTGCACACATGGTGTGCCCATAATTCCAGCTGCTTCTGCTATCTCTGGATCCTCCTCGATATCAATTTCGACAAAATGGACATTCTGATCAAACTCATCAATCACCTGCCATTAACCATTGAAAAAAAAAAAAAAAAACAAGAAGAAGAAGAGGTGGTGGGGTGGGGTCAGATACACAGAAAGATGGATTCCCCAAAATGCAAACATATGAATATTATATAAATTATGCAAGAGAACCTCCAGTAAT
>Ga0307515_10024811_pt1 | contig 10417 bp, 3 predicted proteins | sample 17_EM_MG_FD_194513 | JGI IMG/M metagenome (GOLD analysis project Ga0307515, IMG submission 194513) | Populus trichocarpa ectomycorrhiza microbial communities from riparian zone in the Pacific Northwest, United States - 17_EM | ecosystem: Host-associated > Plants > Roots > Unclassified | place...
TAATATAGTCTAACTTCTTACTTAGTCGTTAACTCTTAAAATTTTTATATAGTAGCTATACTTTATCTCCCTCCTTAAGATCTAGTCCCTTAGATCTCTTAGTATTATAGTACTTTTTTATCCTTTCTTATACCTTTTTTGCTAATTCCATAAGGTCTATATAAAGATTTATTAATATCTTTATTCTCTTCTTAGCTATACTACTTATCTTCTTTGCTTATTATAATAATAACAATATTTTTAGCTTATACCCGTAATTTACCTTAAATAGTAATATACCTATTCCTTTTTATGGTATTATATTATATATAAACTATATAACTAGTAATAGTAATACCTAATTATTCTATGCATAATTAATATAATATCTTAAATACTATTCTAGCGTCTAATTTAATCTTTCTATTTAACTGTCCGTCTGCGGATAATATATAGTAAGAGTTGCTGCTCTAACTCCTTGCTCTACTAAGAATACTTCCTAAAATACTACTATAAATCTTAGATCCCTATCTAATATAATCTTATTTAGTGCTCTATATCTTATAAACACTTCTTTAATATAAATTCTAGCGATATCTTCTACTAAGATTTCTTCTATGTATGCTATAAAGTAGCCCTATTTAGTTAACTTATCTACTATTACTAAGATCGCGTTATATTCTTATCTAGTAATAGAATCTCTTAACTTTAGTAACTTAACGATAAAGTTCTATAATATAACCTCCTATAGTCTCTCTGGTATTTTAATAGGTTATAGCCCTCTATATAGCTTATATCTTATTAGTTTATTTCTTTAGTAATTTAAATACTCCTTTATTACTTTTCTTGCAATATTCTAGATTCTATTAATAATATATTCTTCCTAAAGTCTTAACACTAAGCCTATTGCTCCGTTATGTCCCTAAGTTATTCCCTTATAGAAATCTTCTATAAAATACTCTACTATGCTCTTTAGGATATACTTTACTTCTTAATTTTTATATATATCCATCTATAGATCTTCTAGCTATATTTCTAGAATTCTTTATATCTAAAAGCTTTTTAGTATCTTATAGACTCTTCCTAGTTTATTATTCTCTTAAGTTGCTATTAGCTTAGGGTAATTATATCTAATCTATCCGTCCTTATCTTTATATAGTATTGCTCCTAATAGTTTCTTATTATTTTATAATTTAGCTCTTCTACTAAGTGTATCTACTCTTACGTTCTTAGTCCCTTTAGTATACTAAATCTTAAAATAGTATTCTATAAGTATCTCTACCCATCTAACCTATCTGCGATTAAGTTCTTTTATTATTAGTGTCGGGACAATATCACGTGTGGTCACGTAGTCGTTACGTAGCGCCGCGGCACTAGCGCGGTAAGGAGCCTTAAGCTCCTTACCCTCCCTTATTCAAACATTAATTAATTAAAGAAGCTTTATTAACCAACATTACTATAACCTACTCAAGTAGTCGTTATTGGTGAGTTACCCTGTGTAACTAATACTAATTAGTGGTTGAATATACAGTTAACTATAGAGCAGCTAGGTTTTTAAATAGAAGAGACAGTCTCGTGCAAGGGTGCTATATGCGCTTATATGGAATAGATCCCGGCAATACTGTGCTACCTTAAACTTACGGAAAATTAGTAACAGAAGTGTTACTAAGTACTAGGAGATACCAAGTTGCGTCTATTACGCAGAACAACCGCGTTTACGAAGATTTGGTTGAGTACTTTAGGTCAGAAGTGTCACTAAACCTAGGGTCCTAAGTCAACGTCCAAAACGCGTCGAACAACATCTTAAATTGCCTACCTCTTGACAGCAAACCTACGAGATCCTATAAAACCGAAAATCCTACCTACCTTTGACGTACGACACCCCGTCGATTCTACACCTACCATGGCGTTAACCTACCCAAAAAAGTACAAGAATGATATTAACCTAGAGATATAGAATAAAGACATTAACCCTATAACCGCCGAGCAACAGGATCTAAATGGATTCCTATTATACCGTATGGCACACTACAAAGACAGCAAATATAAGGATACTATGCTATAGTATTATATAAAGGAGGACTTCGTTAGATGGATAAAGGAAACATAGGTTCTCGCAAAGAAGGTTATCGTACGAGACTTCTATAACTTCCTTCGGGAGAATAGAGTATTTGTCCCTATGGATGGGGGCATTATTAGAGATAATATTCAGGAGCATGTTATTAACGCAAAAGAAGAGCACGAATAGACTTTACAAGAGATTGAGCACCAGAAGAAGCTTAATTTACGCTGGAATCCAAGCAATATACCACTAGAGACGCTTTAACCTCCGCAAGAATCTCCGCAGTAATCTCTATAAGAATCTCTGCAGCAATCTCTACAAGAACCTCCGCAGCAACCACTATAGATAACCTCAGGCTATCAAACACCTTAAGTTCCTCAAGCTGCCGTATCTTAACCCGTGCCTTAAGCTCCGTCCCACCAGCAATCTCCGCAGCAATCTCCGCAGCAATCTCCGTAATAAGCTAGATCTGCGAACGATATCCTAACCCAGCAGCAGCCTCCGTAAGAACCTCCGCAGTAAGATTAGGTACCACGCCCTGTTCCATTGAGCTCTATATTCCCACTACAGCCTAAAATACAATTCCCGCCTCCTTAATCTCTAATGCAATTTTAACGTCGCCTAGTGCCACTTAAAGGCATCTTAAAGTTGCTTATAGAGCTTACAAAGCTCTATTCGGACCAGGAGAAGAAGCTTAGCGGGGAATTGGTTCGTATATTTAAGAAGTCAGGGCTAGTTATTTAAGGTTATAACGATGATGTTAAGTGGTATTTATATAGCAACCACAAAAAGAAAAGTTGCCAGCATTGGGAGTGAGACACGTGGTTGTTATATGGTACAGCGACACGAACCACGAACTAGACAACGATAGCGCCAATACGCCTACTATTACGAACCAACCCTATGATAAGACTCCGTGCCAATCTGCCTACGGAACCAACCCTGCGCTAGCACCGTACTACTATATACTATCGACAAACTAATAGCGCCGCTATGCCTGCTATTATAATACTAATCGCGCCGATACGCCTGCGATCTATTAACCGAATGATCGTGCCGATAAGAACGACCCGAACAGGACTAGGTAGAGCTTTACTCCCTAGAACACGACCCCATTGCCAGCATTATACTGCCGCCCGAACGACCTGTCGCTGGTACCGTACTGCTATTACAATAGACCCTTGCTGCCCTGCCTACAGCTAACCGACTTCTACTGCTTCCACCTACGATATTCTACGGACCCTGACTTCTGCCAACCAATTAGGATTTTCCATGCCCGGCATAGAAAATCGCTATTGGCTCGCTTATCACTAGCGCCTTGGCGGCCTTCGCAAGATATCCACCTACTACTACTTCTAAACGATTCTTTCTCCTTTCTCTTCTTCTCCTTAGTTTAGTATTTTTACTAAATAGCAATCTACAAGCTTTGGTTTAGAGGCATTTGTATGAGCCGCTATAAGAGGCAAATTTTCGGATAGCGAGACTTATATTGCAATGGCAATAGTAAGTAAGGAGGATTGATATTTGTTACGCTAGTCAAGCGGTATTTTATATGTAAATGGCAACCATAAAAGAAGAGTTGCCAGTGTCGGGACAATATCACGTGTGGTTACGTAGTCGTTACGTAGCGCCGCGGCACTAGCGCGGTAAGGAGCCTTAAGCTCCTTACCCTCCCTTATTCGAACATTAATCAATTAAAGAAGCTTTATTAACCAACATCACTGTAACCTACTCGAGTAGTCGTTATTGGTGAGTCACCCTGTGTGACCAACAATTAGGAACCCTATTAGGTTTTTATAATCTATTTTAACTATAAATAGTTTCTCTATATCTTATAAGAATACTCTTTATTCCTTAAGTGCTATAACTATACCTAATAACTCCTTAAGTGCTATAACTATACCTAATAACTCCTTATTATAGACGTTATAGTTTAACTCTAGTAGTATTATCTTTCTACTATAATATAATACTGGGTGCTATGCGTCCTTATGCTTTTATAGCAAGTATACTCCTAATACGTAGTCTAATATATCCGTTTCTATAACCATATCTAGTCCTAGTTAGTAGATCTTAAGGATTAACTCCTAGGTAAATAATTCCTTAAGTTCTTTAAATAACCTCTTTTATTTATCTCCCTATACCTATAGTTCCTCTTTTCTTATAAGCCTAGTAAATGGTTTAATATTCTTTAACTATTATGCTATAACCCTTCTATAGTAGTTACAGAATCCTAAAAATAATCTTAACTACGTTATATTCTCTAGTTCTTACCAACTTACTATAGCTTTAATTTTCTTTGGGTTTATACTAATATGACCTAGTTTAATAATAAATTCAATAAAATCGGTCTTCTTAGTAAAGAACTCGCATTTCTTAATTGCTACTAGCATCTATTATTCTTATAGTCTCTTTAAGACCTATTTAATGTATTCCCCGTGTTCTTCCTTAGTTATTAAGTAGATAATAATATTATTAAGGTATGCTATAATAAACTCATTAAGGTGTTCTCCTAATACACTATTAATCCTTTTCTAAAATATTATGGGTATATCCATTAATCTAAATTATATAACTAATAGTTTATATAGTCCTTCTCTTAACCTAAAGGCTGCCTTTTATTTATTACCTTCCTTAATTCTAATCTAATAGTATGCCTATCTTAGGTCTATCTTTATAAAGATTTATACGTTATCTATTTAATCCTAAATTTTGCTAATTAAGGGTAAAGGATACCTATCCTTTCAAGTAATGCTGTTTAACTATCTATAGTTAATACATAGTCTAAGTTTCCCGTTTTTCTTTAGTATAAATAATACTAGATAACCTACTAATAACTGCAATAGTCTAATGTATCCCTTTTATAGGTTTTCCTGGATAAACTCTTTAAGTGCGCTCGCTTCCTCTTAGGTAAGCTTATAGGTTAAAAAGAACCTTAGATTTATTTCTAGTTCTAATTCTATCTTATAGTCCTATGCTATATAATCTACCAGCTTTTTACTTTCTAGGCTCTATAGTTTCTTACTATACTTATAATATCTTTTTGGTATATAACTTAAGCTTTGCTTAGTCTCTTTATATATTACTCTAATTTAGTACTATACTAATTTAGTTTACTATTACGTCTTACGTTATTAAGTATCTCTAATATTAACCTATCCTATAATCCAATCGATCTTTAGATTGTATTCTTATAATTAAGGCATACCTAATACTGCCTTATCCTATCCTAAGGGTAGGATATTAAAAGACATCTTAATTTATCTTTTTTTAATGGTTACTTAAATAGGTCCTGTTTTAAGATTAATAATCCCTCCTCTATAGGTTATTAGATCTCCTAAAATCGTAACTAATAGGTAAGGTTGCTCCTTCTATTTATAAGATAATCCCATTCTCTTAATTACTATAGGTGAGATATAGTTTTGTGTTGCCTTACTATCTATTAATGCTTTAAACCGCTAATCTTGCCATTTAATTTATAGATTTAGGTGTTGTTTTTAAATTCCTTTAAGGGTCTAAGGCTCTACTACTAGCTCCCTTTAGTCCTATAGGCCTCTACTTTTCCTAACTATTAGCTGCTTAATCCTATTATACTTAGCTTATCCTTTAGCTAATACCTAGTTCGCTTTTTATCTTCTATATACTATAAACACGTATTTTCTAAGTATTTCTACTATTATTATCTATCTAAGCATTCTTCCGTAAGGAATCTTCCTAGTTAAAGTATTAAATCCCCTAATTCTTGAATTTCTATTAGATGCTAACCGTGCATATACTTAGTATTTCTATACTATTACTTATTTGGCGCCTAATATATCCTTATAGGGTATTTTCGGTTCTTTTTCTTTAGGTTTTTATATATCTTATATATATTATCTACGCATGCAATCTATAATAGCGTATAGTGTGCTAGGTGCTTTAGGTTAACTCTTAACTCGTCTTTATCTTTAAGTTTAAACCTTTATTATGCTAATTTAAACATTATAACCTTATTTATAAGTACTAAGATGCGCCTCTTGCTTCTCTAGTCCTCTAACCATTCCTTTAGATCCTTTAACATTATAATTAAGGCTCCTTTAATATAAGTTATAGCCTTCTCTATAATTAGGTGGTTTTAAATAACTTATTTATCTAACTATATATAGAAATCTTCCCACTTATTGTTATATTGTTACCTATACTACTTTTAGTATAGCTGCTAGAGTGTATACGGCTTGTCCGTAAGGAAGTATCTTCTTATTACTATATTATAATAGCCCTTTATATATCGTTTTTTAAATCTAGTAGGGATTCCTAGATCCTCTTCGTTTTCCAGTTTAGTAAGCCACTTATCTTGTCTTAAGAGTCTTAAATCTTACTTATCTTATCTTAAGAGTCTTATGTCTTTAGAAAACTGCGTCCTAAGCTTATTTATATATTACTAAACTAAGCCATTACTCTGTTCTATTGGTTATCGTCTATTATAGGTCCTTAAGCTTACCTCATCTTGTCTTAAGAATCTTAAGTTTATGGCCTTTTACCTTTATTAAGTGCCGAAGTAATTTACTATTTTACTTCCCTTACGTCTTATAAAGCGATAGATATTATATCTAGTAGGGTCTTAATTCTAACTAATATTCCCTATTCCGTAGTAAAATTATCCTCTACCTCTTATATAATATCTCTAAGGTCTATATACTCCTAGTAAACTACCTTTATTACCTTATCATTATAAAATGTTTCGCCTATATTAAACTTATTATCCTTAATATCCGATCTATAAACTAGTTTATTAGTTCCCCTATATTTTATAGGTTTTAGCTCTTATAGCTAATAGCTTACGCTATACTTAGCGTCTTTATAAATTTGGCATACGTTATTATAATAAAACGTAAAACTTTTAATTAAACACTCTTTTGTTCCTCGTAGTATATTATTATCCCTCTATATATATATATTGTCTACTAGCCTTATTCCTTTTACTACATAGTAACTCTACCTACTTTTATAGTCTTTAACGTAATAACTTTATTTTCCGTAATTTATATAAGCTCCTTTTTTAAACTATTTTTCTTGCTATAGAGTTCGCCTAAACGTCTTCTGCTGTTAAGATTTCTAGTTTGGCCTCTACTCCTTAAACCTTTAATTACTTAATCCTTATTCTTTAGGTTTCTATAGTTTCTTATTTTACTTCTTAGTTTCTTTAGTACTGCTTAGGTCTATTAACTCTGCGCTATACTATAGTTTTTAACTTTAACTTTACTATTACGTGCCCTACGCCTTATATAACTATAGAACTTTATCCTAACCCTTCTTAGTCTACTCTCTTTGATAGATTCTATTATTAATCTTAATTGCTTAATTAATTAAATTCCTAAGAGTATCCGTATCTTCTATTAGGATAATTATATCTTAGACTTTTACCTTAAGTCCCTGTTTATACTATGCTATAAGCGCCTTATTATTCCATTTAACCTATATTACTAACGTTTAAAACTACGTTATATACTTAATTACTAAAGTTCTTTATACTAGGTTTTGAAGTTTTCTTTCTACTATAGTAGTTACCTCTAGGTCTCTAAACATTTACATTAATTATTCTATAAACCTATTTTAACTTAAGAATATATACTAGACCTCCTGGTTAGTGGTTATTATACCATATTCTTGCATTTCCGTAAGGTAAGATTTAAACTACTTAAGTGCCCTTTCTATTAAGAACAATCCTATGTAGGCGACTTAATCTATAGGCATTCCTAGTTTAACTTCCTCCTATATAACCTTAAAGTGTATTTATATAAGGAATCCCTTAAGCTTTAATTTGTTTCCTAAGAATTGCTTAATTAAAGGTAACTTAACCTTAACTACTCCGATCCCACTAATCCTTTCTTTAAATATCTTATTATTGTTTATTAATTGGTTAACTATTTCTTATAGCTGTCTAATAGTAACTAGTTAAGAGTTAGTATCTTTTACTATACTGGTATTATTACCTAATCTTAATATAGTTGCTACCGTTAATGGCGTTATAACTAATGCTTTTAGTAGCATATTATTTAACTTCTTTACTATAACCTTGGTAGTAAATATGTAATAAAGCCTTATAGGAAATGCTACGGTGGACTTATTAATAGGCTGGGTATATAGGTATAGAATAGTTAATAACATAAATATAACTAGCGGAGTAGTTGCCTAATAGATTAACTCTAATTATATTCTATGATTTACTATAAAGGAGAGAACTATCTAGGTAGGGACTGTGGTCCTTTAAATACACAACCGTACTCCTAAGAAATCCCCTTTATACATAAGGTACGTATTATACGTATTATACATATATTCCCTTTATATACTGCGTACACTACATACAACGTTATATAACCTTAGTTACTATTCCTCGCTATATAGCTTTATTGGTTCTATTCTGGACCGTGCCTAAATTAACCAACTAGCTTCTTCTAACTCTTCTTTAAGTAGTTGTAACATTGTACTTAAAGCGTCCGTAATAAAGAACGGCTTCTTTAAAGGTTAGGTCTGCCCTATATTATTACTAAAATACCCGCGCTTTTAGTAACCCCTTAATTTCCTATTAGAAGAGGTCTAGTTCCTTACTATATCTTTAGTATTTAGAACTGCTCGTTTAAAATCCGTATATATAATAATCCGCAATAGGGCTCCTACGCGCTTTATTTTATTATAAATTACTAGCTTAATTTTAGCCTAGATAAATCTAATCTTCTCCTTTTTACAGATACTATCGTCCTTATTTTTAAAGGGCTCTAGATTTATCTATTAAGTATAAGTTTCTACAAAGTTTATATACTAGCGGAAGTTATAGTACTTAAGCTATATCCCATTCTAAAATAGCTTTATATTATTATATTATATAATATATAGATCTTAAGTCTATTTCTTTAAAAAGTTTTATAGCTATAGCTATATAGTAATTTACTCTTTATTAAGCTAATTAAGTGCAATCTAATTTAGCGATTAGTCTTTAATTTTGCTAATAATCCAGTATATATGCTCTTTAGTATTATTTTATATTATTAGCATCTTAAAGAAGTTATCTACCTTATAAACCTAATCGTCTAACTGCTAGGCGTTGTGTCTATAGCGGAGTTCTAAACTACTAGAGGCCTTAGCCAGTCAGCCTATATCCTTTTTCCGTTTATAGCGTAGATAACTCTCTAAGTCTTTTATATCTTAAGTAAGTACTAAATAGCTCCTAAAAAGCCCTTAGCCTTAGCTAGGTTATAAAAGGTTTTATTTAGCCTAGATTAAGCTCTACTAAATTTAGACCTACCCCTAAAGGTTTCTAATATATTTATTAGTGGCTCCTTCCCGTATAGCTTCTAAGAGCCTTATAGTAACTTCCTAATATCTATCTTAAAGAATATTGGTTTAGGGCTCTTAACTTTCCAACCTTAGCCTTAGAAAAGCTCTAGTTATAAAGGTAGTATTAATACTAGTAGCTAGTATAGATTTCCCTATAAGGCTTAAGTCTTAAGTTAATAGTTAGTTTAAATTACCTAAAGGGGTAGGCCCGCTTAGCTTGTAAGCAGTCTATATATTACTACTATACTAATTATAGGCTAGTAGTCTTCCGAGAGGGTTCTAGTTAGTTCCCTAGTTGGATACATTAATATATTCCTCTAGCATTTTTAGCTTATAGGAAGATCTTAGAGTTACCTTTAGCGCTTAATCTTCTAATTAGCCTAGGTAGGGCTAAAGGGGTTCTAGCTACTTTTTAGTAGTATTATAACCGTTATAGAGGGTGTCTGCGTTTTCCTTAGCGGTAACTATAGGTGTATAAGAGTCTTTAAGCTCCTAAAGCATCTAGGTATTAGGGCTTATTTAGCCGTCTTACCTAAAGGGTTGTATTGTTATAATCTCTCACTATTAGAGGGACCTTCCTGCCTTTACGTAACGGCTTTCTATAAGGTATTTATAGAGTTTCCGTTTAGGTCATTATAAGATTTTAAGGGAGAATGGTAGTTATAAATAAAAGATATAAATAAATAATCTAGTCCTTAAAGCCAACTGCCCTTCTAAAAAAGAGTAGGAAGGATTTAAATATAAGGGGACTTTATGGACAGGGGGCTATAAGGACACGATTGGAACAGGATAGATTAGTAAGAGAGACGAATCCTTAAGGAGGTAAGGCCTCTGGGATCATGGAGACTATATACTACGGGCACGTGCCTCCGCCACGTGACCGGCGACCATCCGAGGGGCGTCCGGGGGTTGTCCTGAGGGCATCCCGAGGTGTCCGCAATAATATCCTTACAATTATGGGGGTGTTCGGTTCCAAATCGCCTCCATATTCATAATCTGTCAATCCGTGCGCCTTTTAGTGTCACCCGTTTTGTAATTAGTGGCGGCTACCATTTAAAT
>Ga0307515_10024812_pt1 | contig 10416 bp, 18 predicted proteins | sample 17_EM_MG_FD_194513 | JGI IMG/M metagenome (GOLD analysis project Ga0307515, IMG submission 194513) | Populus trichocarpa ectomycorrhiza microbial communities from riparian zone in the Pacific Northwest, United States - 17_EM | ecosystem: Host-associated > Plants > Roots > Unclassified | place...
GACCGGCCGGGATCACGATGTGAGCAGAGCCCAACGGGCAAGCTGGTCACTTTCAACGTGAAGTTCGGAATGACCTTATTGCTGAGGACCCGCACGACCCTCTCGAAGACCATGACACCACCATTCACAACGAGACCGCTCGCGACGAGGGATCCATTATCCGGTTCGCCGAAGTGCATCCCCCGAACTTGTTTCAGCCTTGTATATGTAAATAATTGGTTGATGATCTGGAATTTTCTATCTGCGGCGTCGAGGGTGAAGGCAGCGATCGCGTCTCCCCTCGAGTCATCGTTTGGACCGGTGTTACGATTCGAGGCGTAGACCAGAGTGGAGGGGAGGCTGCGTTCGGAAAAGGGATCAAGACCTCCCCTGCAGCGAACCTTGCCCCTTTGAATGAAGTCTGGTCTTCCGGAACGATCAAAAGGTTCGAAATGATATCGGAACTATTCCGACCAAGAAGGGAGACACGCTGTGAGGTAATGGTATTTGAGTATTCGTGGAGGGTGACGAGGATGCCGTCGTGGATTACAGCGTGGCGTGGACCACTTCCGGTAGGCTGTGTAATATCCTCTAAACACGTTAAACTCACTAGGTGTGGTACTCTCGAGCTGGGCGGTTTGGTTTGGCGTGGGTATGAGACACCACTGGAGTCAACGGCCGGGAAGGTGATGAAAGTTGAGTCCCAAAAAGTGGACCCTTCGTTCTCCATGCGGACAACAACCCTGTTGCCTCCTCTGGACTGGTTTACGGGTGACCAGTGATCGGCCAAAGGCGGTCACAATTCGAGGTGTAGGTAAATGACGTTGCGAAAGGTGGGAGACCGTGCAACTTACTAGAGGATGGAAGAGTTCACAGCGTGTTTCTCGATTCAACCGGATATCTGTCCTCGCAGTCATGGATTCTGCCGGACCAATGTCAAGCTTCGGTTGACGGTGTCAAACAGGTAGGAAGTGATCAAGGCGACGTTACTGCCGGCAAGAATATCAGGCCTGGCGATTTTCCAGGTTGTGACCAAGCTAAAATAGGAAAAGGTAAGCTAGGGGTGGGGGGCGACGACCGGTAGGCATGACGGGTGTATTTATACTCGCCGTTCTCCCCTTTACACCCCCCTCGCGTGAAGTTGAATACCTTAGATCATCAGAATGGTCGGTGAGATAGCTAGTAGTTGTTCCGCGACGTTGGGATCCGGGGCAGGGGATAAGGTTGTCCTTCTCTACCAATGTTGAAACGCCCATCCTAGTTCTCCCCTCTAGCGGCGGATGGCTCTCCCTCAGGATGCCATGCCTGGGTTGGTACTATCGGGTCCCCCTGCGCAGTGAGACTAACGCGCCATCTATGGACCGTTGACGGCGTGGCGAGCCGCACTCGTCAGCTTGCCGCTCAATCGTGAGTATTTCTCCGCAAGCCCCCCGCCATACAGCTCCCTCATGACGCTTTTTCATTGATATTTGACCACGCCAGCCTGATGAACATAGCGCCTCCATCGTTATCCATATGTAGTGTTATACACACAATAGTCCGTGATTCGCTCTGTGCTCCATTATTTTTTGAATTCCGTGTGCGCGATCCGATGGGCTTTGTTCCTTGCCACTCTTGCGTGTTGTGGGAGCGAAGCCAGAGCGAGTGCAACACACCAGATGGCCGTAGTCGGCGTCTTGTTGCTACCACACTATGTAACCAAACCTTGCCGTTGCCAGGTCGCTCACCGCTCGCGTTCTCTTGACGGATTTTCTGGATGACATACGGCGCTTATTACGTTATATAATCTAGCCTTATGAACCTCAGAACTTGGACGCTCGAGCCTCCAGGTTCACGCGAGGCACCTGTACATCCCCCCCGCCCATTCACCAAGCCTTCCACGGCACTGGTCTAGCAGACATACATCATGAACCCACCCGATATCCTAAAGCAACTCCACGACTTCAACAAAGCTTCACCGGAGTTCCACAGGCACCTCAGCAATTTCCTTCGCAGCGAAGAGTATCGAAGAGTTGTTCCGAGCCTGCAAGGCGAATATTTGACGTGGCTCGTCGAGTACCTGGATAGTGTGAGCCTCCAAACCGTTTCTCCTTAACCCCGCGCCCAACACTGTCGTAGGTTCTCATGTCCATTTCGAATCATGCGAGCCCCGCATTCCAGGAATACTTGCACGAACTGAGAAATATCTGCGGCATCAACGAGGTCCTACCCAAATCTTATACACTTTCAAGCTCCCTCCTGGTCATCGACATCCCCTCAGTTTCTGGATCCGTGCATGAAGGGACCTTTGGGGGTTCGAAGGTACGGATTCAACGTGTAACAATGTACCCCAACGGAGACCCGCAGACATTCAAGATGGTGCGTATTTGATGGCACTTTCCCCCGTGTTTTGACGCTGGATAAATCCCCAGGCCGTCGCGTGGAAAAACTTGGTTCACCCGAACGTCGTCCCCCTCCTGGGTGTCACTGTTGACCCCATCCAACTCGTTTCGGCTTGGATGCCAGATGTCGACCTAACCGGATACATCGCGAGCCATCCAGACGCCGACAGATTGAGTCTCGTAGGTGTCCCTTCTGCTGTGCTGCGCGACGTGCTTACCCCTTCCCTAGTTATCTGATATCGCAGAGGGTCTGAATTACCTCCACTTCTGCAACGTTATTCATGGAAATCTCAGGGGGGTACGCGATCATTCTTGGTCGTTTTACCATTGATATATTGACACCCAACCAGTCAAGTGTCCTTGTGGACATTACCGGTCGTGCACTGATCACAGATTGTGGCCTCGCCGTGGTCACTCGGAACTTGGATTCAACACAGAGCGCTCCAGACGAGCACGAGCACAGTACGCGGTGGACTTCACCGGAGATCTTGGCCAATCAGGGGACATTTAGCAAAGAAGCGGATATCTTTTCATTCGCGATGGTCATGATCGAGGTCCGTTGCAGGTTCATGATTGGCATCTGGGGAACTTCATTCATCTGAGCAAAGGTTTTCACTGGTGCCATTCCGTTCAGTGACAAACCACCTCATGCAGCTATGTTGGCGACAGTTGGTGGTGAGCGTCCGCCACGGCCGATCCATCCAACTTTCACGGATGCGTTATGGACGATGATGCAGCAATGCTGGGGTCAAAAAGCTCATCGACGTCCACAAGCATTGGATATTCTGTGCAGCTTGTAAGTTTCGACCTCTCTGGGACCACGTATCTTTGGCCTGACCGGCTTGCTGCGTCACAGAATCTCTGCATGGAAACGCTCGATTGATCAGCCCATTGCTACGGATAAACGGATCTCCTTGATCACCGCCATCTTTTCCGGTCGTTTTGTGGCCGAGGCAGTCAAGCGTCTATGCAGAGACGACGCGCAGGCCTTTGTCGACGTGACAGACGAGGTATTTCCCCACTCTTTCATCCAAGAAAAATGGCTCACTGACCTGACCTTGTGCCGAGTAGACGTTGGACAGCCTAGGACCACCGATGAAGAGGAAGTGTCTGAATACTCTTTACAAAATATGTGGTCGCCGCGCTTTGCTTCCGAGTCTATTTCAAATCCCACTCTGTTTTGACCGATCAAACGGTCATGCGTTATACAGCGGCGGGTACGCTGATGTGTGGATGGGTGAGCATCGAGGGTGCAAGGTCGCAGTCAAGGTTCTGAGAGTATACTCAACAAGTGATTTCAACAAGATCATAAGTGTGAGTCACCGCCCAAGGCTCGGCAAAAGTTTTTATCGAAGATCTGATGATCGTTGCGATCGCACAGACGTTCTGCAAGGAAGTTGTAACATGGAAGGCCCTCTGCCATCCAAATGTACTTCCGCTGTTGGGAGTGACGATGGGGGAGAAGCTCTTTGCAATGGTCTCAGAATGGATGGTCAATGGAAACGTCAACGAGTTCGTCGAGGCACACAGGGATGCGAACCGGTTTGAGCTTGTAGGGTTTTACTCCCACCACTGGCCCCACCTGTCACTGATGAAATCACTCCTGACAGCTCGAAGGTGTCACCCAGGGGTTGCTATATATGCATGGCGAGGGGATGATACATGGGGACCTGAAGGGGGTACGAATTCGAACGCTAATTTCTACTCCACCACCTGAAGCGGGCTTTTTATCAAGGTCAACATCCTGGTTGATCAATATGGCAATGCTCGCCTAGCAGACTTTGGACTTCTCACTATCATTTTAGACTCTACATGCTCCACAAGCTCAAACACGCCTAAGGGTGCCGGCACAACGAGATGGATGAGCCCAGAAATCATCGATCCAGACCGGTTCGGCCTTGGGGACAGTCGACCGACGAGGCATTCAGATTGCTATGCACTAGGGATGGTGATACTTGAGGTGCTGACCGGCATGCATCCCTTCTCAAATTATAACAACTTGATCGTCACAAGCAAGATCATCGAAGGCAAACATCCAGGGAGACCAGAGGGAGAAGGAGGGGTGTGGTTCACCAACGATCTCTGGGAAATGTTGGAGCAGTGTTGGTCAACCCAGCCAGAGAGGCGCCCTGCAATCAATGCCGTACTTCAATGCTTAAGACGGGGGTCAACGACTTGGCAGTCGCTACCCCCTAATTCAGGTGATCGCGCTCAGTCAGACAGCGATGAACAGTCAGATTTCACATTGAGCCCCAGCCCGGGTATCGAGCCAAGTACGTTTCTTCATCCTGTCTTGAACCTCACTCGTCCTTGAACACCCTTTGTGGTAGACTGGATAGATTCATGGGATCATGACCGAGCTCCAGTCCTATCCCAGAATCAACCTCATAGTGTGTATGCGGGCCGAGATTCATACCAACCGCCTCCGCTGAGCAAACGGAGGGTGACCGAGCTACCCGTGAGTACGATGCCTGACATGGCAGATCTGTTTTCCCCGTATGATAACCTGTGACATATCTTAGGTGCTCTCCGATTTCAAAAATGCCAAACGAGCCGAACCAGCGCAATCCCATGATCGTCCCAGCGCTCCGAGCCCACCCCCGAATTCCGAATCCACGGCGTCGATCACTACTGGTTAAATATCACCCTGCGTTTACAACAAACCGCGTTCTTGATTACTGATTTGCTGTATTCATGTAGCCGAACCCGATGGAAGCGCGTCCCCGCTGTTTCTTGAAGATCTCGACCGGTCTACGTTGCCTCCAGAATTTAGAAAGGAAGGTAACGATTGGTCTGCCATATTCAACCCCAAAGCCAAACGAGTACTCGACGTCAGCTTAGTTCACACCCTGGCACACGAGTTAGTGGTGTTATTCGTTCGGTAACCTCTACAGCGGGAGTCGCCGGGCTGACGATATGTTTTCCACGTTTAGTTATGTTTGGTGTGTTCGATTTTCTTCGGACGGCAAGTACTTGGCGACGGGATCCATTCAGACAGCCCAGGTCTATGATACGGAGACTGGGGATCAAATATGGTTCGGTCTTTTCTTAGTGCATGTTGGCCGATGGAGCCCTGGCTCTGACACTGCCATTGTTTTGCAGTGTCCTGTTCGATGTAAATTATACGGGTGTTCCATGCATTTGGGATGTATGTTTTAGCCCAGACGGCAAATTGCTCGTAACTGCGGGAGAGGACGCGGTGGTCCGAGTAAGTTCTCGAACTTTTGTGTTGGTGATTGCTACCGCCGTGATCATCATTTCCGAACCGAATGCTCAACATAGGACAACTTTTGGTGCTCCTAGATTTGGGATATCGCCAAGAGGCGGATCTTGAATAGATTTCAGGGTCACACCTCTGAAGTCTGGTCGGTCGTTTTCTCCCCGGACGGGAGATCGGTCGTCTCTGGGTCGGACGATGGTACGACGAGGATTTGGGATATGATGGACGGGTCGTCAAAGATCCTTGCAACCCCGGCACCTGCAGCGGTTGCAGGCGTAGCTATTAGCTCTGATGGACGACTAGTAGCCGCCGGTAGCTATGATGGGGTACGTGATCTATCATCGTTTATTGGAGTGTATTCCGAATGCAATTCCTATAGGTGGTATGTATTTGGGACGCTCGCACCGGTGAACTGTCGAAGATGCTGCGAGGACACGGAGGTAGCGTGTACAGCGTGGCGTTCACCCCTGATGGGCGTGGATTGGTGAGCGGCAGTAAGGACAAGACACTGAAGTACTGGGATGTTTCCCACTCAGCAAATGGACCCAGCGGTCAGCCAAACTCACGGGGGACTTCAAAGCGCGACACCTTGGATATGGAGGAGGATGTTGGTACTCATGAGGGCTACAGTGCATGCACGATGAACTTTATCGGTCACAAGGTACGTGTCGAGTTTTCTTACCAGGGATGTGTCTAATCGTCGCGCACAGGATTGGGTAACTTCCGTCGCTGTCTCGCACGATGGCCAATGGGTGGTGAGCGGATCGTCAGACTGCGGAGTTCAGTTCTGGGACGCAAAGTCTGGGATCGTCCAATTGATGTTGGAGGGTCACGAGGGTTGGGGTTCGTTATCCCCGAGGTCGATCCGAGCACCTTGGCCTGACGGTTCTTCTGCTCTAGTCCACTCAATTGATCTCAGTCCCGCCGGAAGCCTTTTGGCGAGTGGTTCATTCGATAATACGACCCGCATCTGTAGGTCTCGTTATCCCCTGGAATTTTCATTAGCCCTGACTCGTTGATTCTTTGTCTATTTTAGGGAAATACACTACCATTTCCTAACAGCTGTAGACTCTGCATATGATTCATCCAGCCTGCTCTCTCTCTCTTTCCCGTCCCTCGTCTGGTACATTCGATGTCATCCATACCCCACGCATAAATTTCCGCTCCCTGGTGTTTCCGTTCGTTTTGGCGTTGAAAATATTTCTGTTCGAAACCGTTGCTTCGTCCCATCGATACCCTGGTTCGATCCCGAAGCGGTTCGGTGGGTGCGCCAGGGGCCTCCAATTGTTCCGTTTCTTCTAGGATGAATTTGATCGTTCATCTTGAGGACACCCGACAGAGCTGCCGTCGGCCTGGCAAGCTTTAGCTTCACTGATCCTGGTCACCCCAGCCGCGGACACGGATTTTGACCGGCCCAAATGTGTATATTTGAGATGTGATGTATGAGCGTGTGAATGACAAGGTCGCAGACAACGAGCCAAAAGTGAGAAAGAGTACTACACTGACAAGAGAGCGAGAAGCCGCTGGGAGAAGGCGGGCGTTCAAACGTTCATGTACGATTAGGAGGCAAATTGAGGTAAGAGACAGGAGGGACGAAATACAAGAACGCGCGGAGCACTAGGAGAGGGGAAATAAGACTCAAGGGAACGTCCAAGGTCCATCCAACAAGAAATTTCTATCCACATACACCTTCCACACCGTTCCTTCCTTCTCACTAATCTCCAAAACGCTCGATGCCAACGATACGTCCACGTCCCACTCCATTTTGCTTCCCGTCCGTGAGGCTCTCTTCATCTCCATCCTCCTCTTCGTCCGACCCGTCGTCCGCTTCTGTAGAGGCTGAAATGGGAGGACAGAGTGGAACAACCGTGTTGTTTATCTTCACCTCCTCACCAAACACGGCGTTCACCGGGGGTACCGTCGTGGTCGTCGGTGTGGCAGCAGCAGGAGGCGGAGGTGAACCTTGACTTTCTTCGGTCTCCCGACCTTTCCATTACCCTTGCCCTTCTTCCCCTTGACCCCACGCCTGGCCGGGGAAGATTCAGCCTCATAATCCCCATCGTCTTCGTGCTCTTCCTCGGGCTCCTTCTCTTCATTCATCTTCACATCCCCTCCTTCCTCTCTTGACCCCCGCCTGCCATTTCCACCTTAGCAGTCGGTTTGACGGTATAGCGGGGAGGAACATCGAACTTGACTCCACCTATGCTCAATCCCTTCTCCTTGTTCAACAACCTCACGCCCCACACTTTAGTTCCCTTCTTCTCATCCAGCTCTAGCCTCCGCCTGCATGCTCTCGTCGTGAGAAGCACCGTTCTGAACCTTCGCAAAGGCACAGGAACTGGGGTCTTTGTCACAGCAGGGGTTGTCACCGTATTTTCGTTTGCACTCGTATTAACGTTGGCGGTGGTTGTGGTTGTGCCAGTAGTCCCGTAGTATGGAGTCGGCGTAATGAAGTGATTGCCGTGGGGTAGGTCGCGTTCGTATACGAAATCCCATTTTTCGTCGAGTGAACCGTCATCCCTGTAGCCCCCGCCCCGAATCCCAGTCCTCCATATCCGTATCCGTAGTTATTCAGATTGGACAGAGGGTTTGGCAGAGTCACCGTGGTAGAGAGAGAACCTTGTGTTTGTGTAGGCGGGGTACGTCGGTAGGGTCGTCATAGGCGTTTAAAAGGTCGAGGTTGCGTGTCGGGTGATAGAATGAGTTGTGGGCGCTTGCCGGCTGGGGTCTACGGGTTATTGGTAGGGTACACTTGGGTAATGCGTGGAATAGGTCTGGACCGGGGAAGATTCAGCCTCGTAATCCTCATTGTCTTCGTGCTCTTCCTCGGGCTCCTTCTCTTCGTTCATCTTCACATCCCCTTCTTCCTCCTCTTGACCTCCACCTGCCGTTTCCACCTTGGCAATCGGATTGACGGTAGAGTGGGGAGGAACATTGAACTTGTCCCACTTACAGTCTCCGCCTACATGCTCTCGTCGTGATAAGCACCGTCCTGAACGTTCGCAAAGGCGCAGGGCTGGGGTCTTTGTCACAGCAGGGGTTGTCACCGTGTTTTTGCTTGCATTCGCATTAGCGTTGGCCGTGGTCGTGGTTGTGCCAGTAGTTCCGTAGTATGGAGCAGGCGTAGACGAAGTGGTTGTCGTGGTGTACTTCGCGTTCGTATACCAATATACCACTTGTCATCGAGTAAGCCGTCGTCCTCGTAGCCCCTGCCCCTCATCCCGGCCTTCCGCACGCGTATCCGTAGTTATTCGGATTGGACAGAGGGTTTAGCGGAGTCGTCGTGGTAGAGGGTGTGTACCCTGTGTTTGTGTAGGCGTGTAAGAGGTCGAGGTTGCGTGTTGGGTGGTAGATTGGGCTGTGGTGGCTTGTCAGCTGGGGTCCGTGGGTTGTTGATAGGGGGGGTTTGGATAATGCGTGGAAAGGTCTGAACTGGTGCTGTCTCGACCTGTTGAGCTATTGTTTGAACGGGAGTTGTCGTCGAGATTGTCCGGGCCGGTTGGGTCACAGTAGTTGTAATAGTCGGTATTGCGGTCTTCGATGTCGACGGAGTGGGCTGAATTGGTGTTGGATCCGCTGACTTTGAGCAGAAGTTGGACTTTCGGGCTCGGCTGGCATTACCGACCGTGCCTTCACAGGTGTAGATACCGTAGCACTAGTCGTACAGGTCAAGGCGGCCCCGGTGCCGGGGAGCCTCAGCGTGATCTTGGAGGTCCCGGTCGAAGCTGAACACTCAGGAAGAGAGTATGGCGCAGGGAGACCAGACATGAGCTGATACTGTAGTAGTCGGTTCAGCCTTCCAGAGAACGTGAGCGACCGCTTGAAAAGAGCATACCTTCAAAGTCTGCGCGTCTCCGTGGATCTGACTTCTTTTTGAGTTTGAATTCCATCGCGTTCGAAAAGACAAGCTGGAAATCCTTAGAAAAGTCGGCGCCCGTATGGTATTCCTTCCGTTTCAATTTTTCTGCGGTGAATTTCTTCGCTGGGGAGTTCCATGGATTCCGCAGAGATAACCCGTCCACTGAAAGATCGAGGTTAAAACACGTTGACCGATAAAAATGTAAGATGAAACGCACTCGTCGTCGGTCCTTTCGACAAGCTTCTGCAAACGCGACTTGAGCATCCAAGAGAGATTAGGTGTCTTCTCCCTCTCTCCCTTGCCTCCACCGGCGAGTCTCCCGTCAACTAGATGTATTCCTTGTTGGCAAGTTTCTGAGGGAGGTCGGTTGCGTCACTTAAATGACAGATTGGTGTCGCCAACATACGTGAAGGTGTTTGACATCCTTCCAGATTGGACTATCCTTCATATTGTACTTCTTCGCGTTCTTGAAGCAGAGCTCGAGGTCCTGTCCGACCGCGTCGATGCTGGCATACTTTTCGGTTCCCTTCCGAGACTTGGTCTCGTCGAGGGTGACCGGATTTTGGATTTGCTGGAATAGTCGGCGTAGTGACATTTTGACGGCAGACGCATGAACTCTGTAGAGAGTAGACGACCGCTGCAGCTATGGAACGAACGTGAGGACGGTTGGAGGCGTGAAAGGAGAGGAAAGCGCACTCTTCGTTTGTCGCATCCCTAATGGTCGATCAGAAAGAAACGGCATCCAGCTTGAACTTGATCGCGCTGGGATTCGACGCGACGTCCTCAAATTCGGATCCACTTATTCATGTTGTGCGCCTCCTTCGAAAGAACTCGATACTGCCCGTAAGCTCACCCCACCCCACATGATAGAAAATGTGGCTCCCATCGCACAGGGACAGACGGCTTGGTGCCGCGGAAGAGTTGCATCTCCAGCGATCGGCCTCATCTAGATCCGGCCAGAGAAAGACGCTCAATAT
>Ga0307515_10024813_pt1 | contig 10414 bp, 7 predicted proteins | sample 17_EM_MG_FD_194513 | JGI IMG/M metagenome (GOLD analysis project Ga0307515, IMG submission 194513) | Populus trichocarpa ectomycorrhiza microbial communities from riparian zone in the Pacific Northwest, United States - 17_EM | ecosystem: Host-associated > Plants > Roots > Unclassified | place...
TTGCATAGCATCAGCAAAATGTATTTTAGTCACTGGAAGCCTCCAGGAGTGTCTGAGAGGATGTGGAGTGTAAACTTAGATGCGTCAATTTCAGGAGAGTATCAGACCCTAGGAGGGCATTCCTGCCAGCCTTCAGAGTAACTGGGAGCGCCGATGAGAAGCCCGGGAGCACCTGGGAGCGCCGGGGACAATCCTGGGAGCACCGGCGACATTTCTTGGAGCACCTTGAATCACAGTCATGTATTCAGTTTGTAGTCTCATCTATGTATCTATGTATCTATATAGCTACCCATCAACACACGCTATATCTGTACTGGCTGCAGGCCGTGCTTGAGAGCAATTCGAGGTGCACCTGAAAATGTCGATTTAGTGAACTCAGAGATATACTCCAAGGCCATGATTGAGCGACATTGGAGATGCACTTGTGGCGGCCGTCATCGAGCAAGTTTGGAGATACACTTGGAGGCCATGATTGAGCGAGTTTGGAGATATGCAGCTGGAGGCCATCATGGTGCGAACTTGCAGGCCGTGATCGAGCGAGTCTAGAGATTCACTTGGAGGCCGTGACCGAGTGAACTTAGAGATGCACTCTGAGATTGTGATCGAGCGAGTTTGGAGATGCTCCTGTGAAGGCCGTAATCAAGTGAGTTTGGAGATGCACTTGGAGGCCGTGATCGAGGGAGTTTGGAGATATGCACTTGGAGGCCATGATCGTGTGAACTTGCAGGCCGTAATCGAGCGAGTCAGGAGATACACTTGGAGGCTGTGATCGAGTGAGGTTGGATGAGTACTTGGAGGCGGTCGATGGACGGTGCGCCGGGACTCGATTCATCAGTTAGTTAACTCGCGACCGTGGGAATGTGACAAGGTGACTTTACCTTTGAAGCTCTTATGGAGAACTGGCTGGTGGCGGTCGATCGGTAAGGAGGTACGCCGGTGTTACGGGGGTGCTTAACTCCTAAGTATCTATACTTATGTATATCTTCAGATACTTATAAGCAGATACTAGGTACACGGCCGTACATCCTATTGTAATTCCTTCAAGCGTATTCCCAGGCAAAACGTATTGGGAGTCTGTATAAATCGTATACGCAACAAGGACAAATATGTATAGTCGTATCGGAAGCTATCAGATGAATAGCTACCAGATCGTATCGTTGTGTAACACAATACTGGCAGTACATATAACTCGGATGGTTAATCTGAACTATTAACTTCTTAAATTAATCCTCGATAAATCTGGCGTTCAGATACTATCGAGAATATTACGTCTCCGCGTAATCTCCCTAAGCTTATATCACTTTTTCCTTGATTCCAGATACTTGGAGATCGTATCCTTTGGGATTGCCTGTAATCGATTCCATTGCTTCTTAGTTAACGGTTTCGCCAGAATCTTTCCTGATCTTGTGCGCGACAATGCACAAGGCTTCCATTCCAAAGCCCGTCTGTCTTTCCGGGATTGGCTAATAAACCTGCTTGCACTTTGTAGAATCAATGATGCTCTATCCAACTCGGGTTCACTATTCTCGACCTCGAAACTATGGTTGACTGCAGTGTCGAGTTGAGGAATCATATCTGGATGAACTAAGCCTGTTCCAAGCCCAACAACCGAGCAACTAGGAATACTCCGAGGCTTAACAGTTTCTTGGTTTTCTGGTTGATCCGTAATTGAAGTACTGACTGTCATAACTTCTCTTTGTATTCGTAGATTGTCAATATGCGTCGCTAGTCCTTCCGAAAGGCCAATAACAGAAGCTATCCACCAAACACTTTGTGCCACAAAGATGTACTGATGCTTCCGGGAGTAGCTAATGATTTTCTCTAACGCATACACTATAATATCTTGTTCATTCTCGAAGGTCAAAGTCATTCGTATAGGATAATACTTATCGAAGGTGCGGGGCTGCCGCTACAGAAAGCTAATAGATTTTATATATAATAATAGTAGGTATAGGTATCATAAAAACTTAATAATAAATAACGGGTTTCTTCCGCTGGTAGGTATCGCTGACTGTTTCGCTGCTAGAGCTTGTTCTTTTAATTGCCGGAACAATGTGACCTCTTTATAGAAAGTTCATCGGGATGTTACGCATGCGCACCCATATTTCCTTTCTATGATTCTGATAGCAACGTGCTTCTGCGTCTTACATTCCTTATCGTCCGCATGCATGCTTTGGCAAGCCGGCACTTGAATGCGCCTAGTAGAGATTGCCACGCATCCCTTAGGTTATCGTGTTCATGCCGGTGAGGTATTAAAGCGTTACGCTCCTGAAGAACTCAGGCCACACCCGCATAATATCATATATCAGGTCATAACTGCAGCTTGGACATCTCACACTCGTATGGTTCGGTAATCGGGAACGCTGCCAACATAGTGTACATACGCCTTCGAGCTAATCAATACTGTAGTATGATTGCATCATAGGTTTACGTGGCGGACAACCACTACTATGCCAATATAGATTAAATGACACGCACGTAGCGTTGCAGTTGCCATTCCGTCACAAATCACTGTGCGGGGATGCTTCGACCTCATATCAACAGTCATGCCATAATCTTTCAATCACGCCGCTGCTTAGGCCGGGACTATTCCCTTTGACCGGGGAGTGCCCAGGGCTCCGACATCACATAAGACATGGGCCTTAAGATCCCACGTAATAGCTTGCAACTAACGATTGCCGTGTCTGCGGATACGAACTCCTTTGTTCTACTCCGATCAGACATAATCACTCCAGCGTCGGACGTAAATCTGGTTAGAAATAACACGCTCGGCCGGGTTGTCACCCATTCGATCTGGCAGTGTTATTGCATCATCAAATCAGCTGCCGCAGCATTTTGCTTTCAATGAATCCGCTAAGCCTAAACTTATCCAATCGAGACGAGTACCACTCATACCCCGCTAAAGGTAATCGTGACTGAAAGTTCTGAGGATGACTAGGGTAGTCGTTTTGCAAGTCAGGTGGCCCGAAGGTTATTTCACTGACAAGTACCCATCACTGGTTATCTCAGGTTACATATACTCTGTTAGGGGAGAACCCCTAACAGCCGGAAGCTGAAGCTACATTCAGGGGTCAACTCGAAATTGTGAGAATGAAGGGACGACAGACAATCTTAGGTGTATGCTGTACTCGGTGTATGCTGCACTCAGTGTTAACTCATGATGATGGGATGGAGAGATAGAGAGGGATGACTTAACTGTGCGTTCTTGCGATGATGGTAGAGTTGTGGATGAGAAAGAGAGAGATGGGGGATGAAGATGAGAAAGATATGGAGGATATGAGCGGCTATGAGAAATCAGGAGTACGACTTGCCTGATTGGGTTTAGAAGACCTCATATCGGTGTAATTACCTGCCGCTTCGGGACTCCTACCCGCCGTATCGGAGATGGTCAATTGACTCGCACACGAAATTCTCTAAGTCCCCGTTTCTCATGCTGACTTCCCCCATCTCCTCTGATCCCCCTCTTTCTTGTGCTCAACTCTACCATCACCTAAGAACACGAAGTTAAGTCATCCCTCTCTATCTCTCCATGCCATAATCATGACTTAACACAGAGTACAGCATACACCAAGTACATTATCATCCCAGGATTGACAGTCGGCCACTCCCGGCCAGTTTCTCATCCGACTTGGTGGATGTTGTACTCAACTCTCTACATTCCCACAATTACAAGTTAACCAATGAATAGAGTCTCAGCTGCTGTTGCACCTCCCTCCAAATTGACCGCCTCCAAGTACTGCTCCAATCTCGCTCGATCATAGCCTGCAAGTGCATCCCCAAACTCTCTCGGTCACAGCCTCAGAGTGCATCTCCAAACTCGATCGATCATGGCCTCCAAGCGCATCTTCTGAGTTCACTCGATCTCAGCCTCCAAGTGTATCTCCAGACTCGCTTGATTACGGCCTGCAAGTTGGCACGATCATGGCCGCCAAGTGCATCTTCAAACTCACTCGATCCCAGCCTCCAAGTGCATCTCTGAGTTCACTTGATCTCTGTCTCTAAGTGCATCTCAAATATGCTCGATCAAGTAGATCTTGAAGGAGCGACGGTGGTGGTACAGAGATACAGGGGTAATGGAGGTGGACAGAGTGACGGGGAGTATATATTCGGCAGACCCCGGAGTAGATAGTCATCATCTCATTTCCATCTCCTCTTATCATACAATGGAAATTCACACTCTATCTTTCCCAACTTTTGGTCTCACTGGCTCTGTCTGAGATTTCATGGATCCATGCAATTCCGTGGATCCTCACAGCCGGGTAGTATCATATCTTCACACTTTATTTGTACGCTCCACAAGCTTAATGTAGAAGGAATGCGAGGAGAGATTTTCACAGTGTCACCCATTGCATTGCAATCCCGATGCAAGCGTGTACCCAATGAACCCATTCTGACGTATGGTAACAGTTGGCCACAACGCCAGAGTGTTTGTTGGTTATAGGAGACTGACAGACCGAGAAGAAATGGCGAAAAGGTGATTGGAGGGCAATATGCAACTCGACGTGTAGTATTGACGCCGGGAGCAGAGTAATCTGCCACTGGGATGTCTCTGGCGGCTCTGACGGAGTGCGTCCACTCTGACGCAGCCATTCTGCCCGGACGGAAATGTTTTTTGCTGATGTTCAATGATGTGATTGCGTTGTCACAACATTTCAAAAACTTGTTTAGTCATTTAGGCTAATTTACTGCACTTGTTTCTTTCACATTGGTCCTCTAGATTTTATTTGTTTCGATGGTTTTTTGAACTGTCCCATTGAATGCAACAATATTCTTAACTATTCAATCCGTTGAGACATCAATTATACACAAGCTTGCACAACTCCCATAACAAAAATTAAGACACCCAGAGTAAACACTCATCAGATTTCTATTGATCGCTGCAACGATTACTTCAAGTCTTGAATCGAATAATCTACATGTAAAACAAATTGAAAGCATTCAAGTCAATTGCATTACTCATGTACCACCGCGTGCTATCTGGCTGCGGCGCCAGTGACAGAAGGTGTACAGCCCCTGGGATCATCCTTATAGGGATGATATAAGTAGTTCGGAAGCCAAAAAGAGGATTACGATGGTAAATTCCATTGTGCAAGAATTTCATCGGAGGTTGATGTCTCTCCTCAATAATCACCATACCCGCAGTCTGATGTGTGATGCATCAGCCCTGTTGGAAACCTCAGAAACAAGGCAAGAAGCCCTGTAATGCTCAATTCAGCACCATCGACAATGGAAAGACACTTCAACTGTGCAGGAATCCATGCAGCAGTCGACGTAATGTGGCGATCCAGACTCGTCCCCATCCAGAGAAGCACTGTATTATGACTTAGTGGCTTATGCTTTCGCCACCTTGTGGACCCAGTGCAACCAACCATATGAACTGCCTGCTCGTCACATTGAAAAGAGCTCACCAGAATTGCTATGGTATTGTACCGAATGTATTGTGCATCATCGACACGACTGAAATACTGATCATGATTAGTGTTAGCAACGGTTCCAAATCCGCGGTTCGGTTCCGGGTCCGGGTTGGAACCGAACTTGAACCGTTGCAATGGGTTTTACCACATCAAAAAACCGAACCGCACCGAACCCACGGTTTTTTGGCTGGTTCCACAAATTCGCCAACTGCCAACTTTGGCTCCAATTAAATATTTGAGTTCTGATCATATCACAATATGATATATACGTAAAAGATGCAGTTTTGCATGCTCTTTCACCTCCTCTTCTTCAATTTGTGATCCAATCAATATTCGTTGAGTTGCTGCGAAAAAACGCCGAAAATTGGGCGTTTTTCGCAGTGACGCAACGAATATTGATTGGATCGCAAAGTGGAGAATAGGAGGTGGAAGAGCATGCAAAACTGCATCTCTTACGTATATATCATATTGTGATATGATCAGAACTCAAATACTTAATTGGAGCCCAAGTTCGGAGTTCGCGAAAATGAGGCTCTGCTGTAGGTAGAACCCGGCCAAAAAACCGCGGGTTGATGTCCGGTCCGGGTAACAAACCCGCCAAGACAAAGCGGGTCAGGTTTTTGGCCGGTTCTGGAACCGAACCGAACCGAACTGCCCGTCAAAACCCGGACCGCTGGCTGGTTACCCGGACCCGTTGCTAACACCAATCATGATTGATATAGTCTGTCAAGTTGGTAAATCTCTGGAAACACCAAGCAATGATTCTGTAGCTCCCCTTTTGGCATTGCACACCACCCGGCCAAGTCATCAAGGGTCATGGTGTCTGGTCATGGGTTTTTCGTCATTCGCTGGATAGGCACTTTGTTTAGAGGCATTTCATCATTGCGACATTGTTATGCAGCGTTTGCATTCAGCTCTGGATATTGAAATACCTCCTTTTGGGCTTTCGTTCAGACAATCTGGAAGTCATCCTCAGGATGATTCGAATCTCGGTATGCTTGTTTAAGATTGATAATTGCTCTTTCTGGGAGTTCAGAGCTTGCATTTAAGAGGTTGCCAAGCTGGCAGATATGGTCAGAGAAGTGTTTCTGGAGATGCATATTGACAAAGTTGAAATCCAATTCATCGACAGGATGTTATGCACTTTCTGACTCCATCTGCGATTTATCTTCATCAATACGACGACGCTGTTAGGGGGTCTCTTCTAGCAGCGGTAATGATTCATGACTAGTGTTAGCAACGGGTCCGGGTAACCCGCCAGCGGTCCGGTTTTTGGCTGGCGGTACGGTTCGGTTCGGTTCCAGACCCGGCCAAAAACCCGACCCGCTTTGTCTTGGCGGGTTTGTTACCCGGACCGGACATAAACCCGCGGGTTTTCGGCCGGGTTGGAACCGGACTGCGGTTCCAACTTTACACCTTTGCCTCCAATTAAGTATTTGAGTTCTCATTGTATCGTGACATGATCAGTATGTAGATTGTGCAGTTCTGGCCGCTCTTTCACCTCCCATTTTCCGATTTGCGATCCGACTGATATTCGTTGAGTGGCTGTTAAAAAAGGGCAAATTGTAAGCGAAATTAGCGGGTTTTCGATAGCGACTCAACGAATATTGGTCAGATCACATATCTGAGATCGGGAGGTGAAAGAGCGGCTAGAACTGCACAATCTACGTACTGATCATGTCATGATACGATCAGAACTCAAATACTTAATTGGAGGCAAAGTTGTGGTGTTGAAATGCCGGGTTTTTCGTGTGGTAAGACCCGTTGCCACGGTCCGGGTTCGGGTGGAACCGGAACCGGAACCGACCCGGGAATTTGGACCCGTTGCTAACACTATTCATGACTAGATCGAAGCAGGTACATGTGTGTAACACCGGGAGATTCACCCTAGGTCCTAATCAATGAAAGCCCCTAATGAATTCCAGACTGATAAAGAAAAAGATGATGAATAAGGCTTCACTCGGGATGCAGATAAGGATTAACACCCAAACAACACGAAGTGACTGTTCCAATCTCTGATCCCGATGGATAGTATCAACCAAAGAGTCTCATCTTAAGATTTGAAGTGCCGATGTGCACGACTTAAGGAGAGCCCGAAAGAAGCATCCTTGGAACCACCACACTATCGTGATGGCTCTCGCACTGCTATCGGATGGTAAAGTATTGTCCCAGCAACCGGCACTTATAATCGAGGACTGACTGTCCAAGAATGCAATGACTCTACATATCGAATTGTCTATAAGAAACAGCACAGTAGTTTCGCCTCAGCCGAAGGAGTAGTGCCGACTCAAGTGTATCCTAGCAGAAGTATCCTCTGAATCACCACGCTATTAGGCTGATTCTCGGACTTCCTTCGGACTCCAACGTATCTTCCTCCTCACTTCCCGATCACCGACTTGCTTTGAAGAAGGTACTCACAACAACCATACATAAAGAGGTGGGAGATATATCTGTGACTTAGAACTGAAAAAATGAACATACAACACTGGACTTCAAAGGAGAAGTATCATCGTTGACTTCAATGCAGAACTAATTGATAATACACAGGTATAAAGTTGAGGCTTAACCTCCAGGTCAAGAAGGTCAATAGCTATCCATAGATAGATCTTGTTGTAGATATTGGTATCTATGTCCTTCCTCCATGTCGGTATCGCTGACTATTTATCAGACAATCCACACCCTTGACATTCCTAAGTCTGAAAAGCTGCTTCAGAGTTCACATACGTTACTGCCTCATCATCCTTTGCCTCCACCATTGATGGTCGAGTTCTAACTCCAGGAGTATTAACTATGTCATCAAGATAATGTGCTCATAATGTGATACTATAGCTATTAGCAATACCTCATATGGATACGAGCTTATCTGAAGCCAATTATCAACAAATAGATTCCTGTCACCAAGAGCCAGTGAGAATGCCCACTCATATACCCACCGGGTACGTAACAATTTAACAATAGTGGCAAACGACACAACACTTCATTAGACTACGCTTTAATGGAGCCAAATATGAAGCGATCTGCAACTGAGTAGTTTTGCTGTATATCGAATGGACATTATTCCGTGCCACTCAGGACCTATGAATTCCAAGTCCTATTCGCCCATGCACAGAGAGTGTGGTCGAACTAAGGGTTCATTCATATAAGTTCATCCGGTTGAGAGGAATGCAATATATCAATTATTGGTTTATGATTTATCTCACATATGTGTTAGGGGTTCTCCCTTAATAGAGTATATGTACCTGGGATAACTGAAGATGGGTACTTGTCAGTGAAATAACCTTTGGGCCACCTGACATGCAAAACGACTACCCTGGGCATCCCCAGAACTCGCAGTCACAATTACCTTTAGCGGGGTATGAGTGGTGCTCGTCTCGATTGGTTAAGCTTAGGCTTAGCGGATTCATTGAAAGCGAAATGCTGCGGCAGCTGATTTGATGATGCAATAACACTGCCAGATCGAATGGGTTACAACCCGGCCGAGCGTGTTATTATCAACCAGATTTACATCCGACGCTGGAGTGATTATGTCTGATCATACTGAGGATTACCTCGACCTGCAGACACGGCATTCGATAGTTGCAAGCTAGTACGTGGGATCTCAGACAAAGAACTGGGCACTCCCCGGCCAAAGGGAATAGTCCCGGCCTAAGCAGCGACGTGAGTGAAAGATTATGGCATGACTGTTGATATGAGGTCGGAGCATCCCCGCATATTGAATTGTGACGGAATGGCAACTGCAAGAGCCTTTCGTTCAAAGACGAAAGAGCGCGTGTCATTTAATCTATATCAGCATAGTAGTGGTTGTCCGCCACGTAAACCTATGATGCAATCATGCTACAGTATTGATTAGCATAAAGACGCTGAACACTATGTTGTCAGCTGTTTCTGATTACCGAACCATACGAGAGTGAGATGTCCAAGTTAAAGTTATGACCTGATATATGATATCTTGCGAGTGTGGCCTGATCAGAGTCAGGAGCGTAACACTTTAATCCCTCACTTGCATGAACACGATAACCTAAGCGATGCGTGGCAACCTCTGCTAGGCGCGATCAAGTGCCGGCTTGCCTTAGCATGCATGCGGACGATAATGAACGTAAGACGCAGAAGCACATTGCTATCAAAATCATAGAAAAGAAGAATGGGTGCGCATGCGTAACATCCCGAAGTATTTTCTATAAAGAGGGCACATTGTTATGGCAATGAGAAGAACAAGCTCTAGCAGCGAAACAATCAGCGATACCTACCAGCGGAAGAAAACTGTTATTCATTATTAAGTTTTCATGATACCTATTTCTATTATTATTATCTATAAAATTTATTAGCTTTGTGTAGCGGCAGCCCCGCACCTTTGATAAGTATCATCCTGTTGAATGGTTATTACTTTTGAGAACAAAAACGAGGTTGTCGTTTATGCGCTCGAAAAGATTATTTGCTATGCTAGGAAACATCAGTACATCTTTGTTGCGCAAAGTGTTTGGTGGATAGCCTCCGTCATTGGACTTACAGACGGACTTGTTATTCATATTGATAATTTACGAGCACACGTCGAAGCTGGCAAAGTACCTTCGGAGATCGAGCAGCCATCCTCGGAAACAAGACAGTCGCCATTAACTGAACACCTTTCCAACCATACCCTAGGAAGAAGTGTTCATCCTGATAGGATACCTCAAATCGGAAATACAGCTGATAGCAACTTCAAGGAAAAAGATAGTGAACCTGAGACGAGTTGGGCTGCGTTGGTAATCCAAAATAGGGAGAGATTTATCAACCTATCCAAGAAAGCGAGAAAGGCTTTTAATCAGAAAGCTTGTGTGTTGTCACGCACAAGGTCGGGAAAGATTCCGGTTAAACCTTTGACTAATAAACAGAGAAATCGGTTACAGGCGATTTCCAAGGATACCCTTACTTCGTATTTGAATACAAGGAAGTAGCGAAGGAAGATTAGGGAGATTACGCTTAGACGTAATATTGCAGATAGTATCTGAACTCCAGAACTA
>Ga0307515_10024814_pt1 | contig 10414 bp, 9 predicted proteins | sample 17_EM_MG_FD_194513 | JGI IMG/M metagenome (GOLD analysis project Ga0307515, IMG submission 194513) | Populus trichocarpa ectomycorrhiza microbial communities from riparian zone in the Pacific Northwest, United States - 17_EM | ecosystem: Host-associated > Plants > Roots > Unclassified | place...
CCTTCAGGTTCGGGTGGATGCGTGCCTCGAAGTTGCGGTTGCCCGACAGCACCGCGGCGCAGACGAGATCGTTCTTCGTGATGGCCTCGTTGATCTCGGGCGTCAGGTCGCCGGCGTTGCCGATGCAGGTGGTGCAGCCGTAAGCGGCAAGGTTGAAGCCGAGCTGTTCCAGGTAGGTCAGCAGGCCCGCCTTCTCGAGGTATTCGGTGACGATGCGCGAGCCCGGCGCCAGCGAAGTCTTGATGTGCCGTTCGACCTTCAGACCCGCTTCCACCGCCTTCTTGGCCAGCAGCCCGGCGGCCAGCAGCACGCCGGGGTTGCTGGTGTTGGTGCAGCTGGTGATGGCGGCGATCAGCACGTCGCCGTTGCGGATGGGCAGGCCCGCGCTGGTCTGGAACGTCTGGCCGAGTTTCTCGGGCAGCTGGTTGAAGCCGTTCTCCACCGGCGTGGCCGAAAACAGCTGGCTGAACTTGGTCTTGACGTTGCCGAGTTCGATGCGGTCCTGCGGGCGCTTCGGGCCGCTCAGGCTGGGCGAGACGGTCGACAGGTCCAGCTTCACGAGCTTGGTGAACGCGATGTCGGCGGCGTTGGGCACGCCGAACATCTTCTGCGCCTTGAAGTAGGCCTCGAAAGCTTCGATCTCGCTGGTGGTGCGGCCGGTGCCGGCGAAGTAGGCGATGGTCTTCTCGTCGACCGGGAAGAAGCCCATCGTCGCGCCGTATTCGGGCGCCATGTTGCCGATGGTGGCGCGGTCGGGCACGGAGAGGCTGCGCGTACCTTCGCCGCAGAACTCGACGAACTTGCCGACCACCTTTTCCTTGCGCAGGATCTCGGTAACGGTCAGCACCAGGTCGGTGGCGGTCACGCCTTCGCGCAGGCGGCCGGTGAGCTCGAAGCCCACCACGTCGGGCGTCAGGAAGTACACCGGCTGGCCCAGCATGCCGGCCTCGGCCTCGATGCCGCCCACGCCCCAGGCCACGACGCCGATGCCGTTGATCATCGTCGTGTGGCTGTCGGTGCCGACCAGCGAGTCCGGGTAATGCACATTGCGGGCGTCTCGGTGCACGCCGCGCGCCAGGTATTCCAGGTTCACCTGGTGCACGATGCCGAAGCCCGGCGGCACCACGCCGAAGGTGCTGAACGCGCCCATGCCCCACTTCATGAACTGGTAGCGCTCCTGGTTGCGCTGGAACTCCAGCTTCATGTTCAGGTCCAGCGCGTCCTTGGTACCGTAGTGGTCGACCATCACGCTGTGGTCGACCACCAGGTCCACCGGCACCAGCGGTTCGATGCGCTTGGGGTCCTGGCCCAGCCGCGCGGCGACGTTGCGCATCGCGGCCAGGTCGGCCAGCAGCGGCACGCCGGTGAAGTCCTGCAGCACCACGCGCGCCACGACGAAGGGAATCTCTTGGGTGCGCGGCGCCGTGGCACCCCACTGCGCCAGTTCGGCCACGTGCTCGGCGGTGACCTTGTTGCCGTCGCAGTTGCGCAGCACGCTCTCCAGCACGATGCGCAGGCTGTGCGGCAGCCGCTTGACGTTCGGAAAGCGGCGCGCCAGCGCAGGCAGCGAGTACAAACGCCCTTCCTGCCCGCCGGCGATCGGGAAGCTCTGCAGCGTGTCGGCGAAGGGATGCGGGTTCTGGGTCATGGCGCGGTCCTCGGTATTGACGGCATCATGCTAGCGACGCGGTGCGCCGTGATGACAGGAGGGTTTGCCGATGCTTCGCCGCCACTTTGTCCTGGCTGCCGCCGCGGCGGCCTTCGTTGCGCCGGGCCGCGCCGCGGAAGACCCGCTGTGGTTCATCTTCCTGGAAAAAGGCAAGCCGACACCCGACGACAAGGAACGCGTGACGGCGATGCAGCGCGGCCACATCGACAACTTCAAGCGCCTGTTCGCCGCCGGCAAGCTGTTCGCCGCCGGCCCGCTGGCCGACCCGACGGCCTTCAAGCGCGGCATCGTCACCGTGCGCGCCGCGTCGCTTGACGAACTGATGGGCTACTTCCAGGCCGACGACTACGTGCGCGAAGGGCACATGGCGGTGAACGCCGTGCCGGCGGTCGCGCACAAGGCGCTGAACACCGAGGGCATCGACGCCAGCAAGGTGGAAGAGGTGCGCATCGTGCTGAGTCCGCGCGCCACGCCCGCGCCGCAGCCGGCGCTGAAGGCGCTGCTGGACGGCGGCACGTTCGGTGCCTGGTACACCTTGCGCGAAGGCCCGGTGGCCGACGTGCTGTTCGCGCGCACCACCGACAGCGCCGCGCTCCAGGCCGCGCTGGCCCCGCATTCGAGTGGGGCTGTGGTGTGGCGGCAGTGGCTCAGTCCCGGGGTCGTTCGGTAGACGAAACACCTTTTTCCTCTGCGAAACTAAGGGCATGAAAATGCCCAACCTGCTAGCCAGCCGCTGGGGCCGCCTGACGGCCTTTTTCTTTTTGTACGTGACCGAGGGCATACCGCTCGGCTTCGCGGCCACCGCCATCGCCACCCAGTTGCGGCGGCAGGACGTGGGCCCGGCCGAGATCGGCGCCTTCGTCGGCAGCTTCTACCTGCCCTGGGCCTTCAAGTGGGCCTTCGGGCCTTTCATCGACGTGTTCACGTCCGAGAAGCTGGGCAAGCGGCGCGGCTGGATCATCGGCACGCAGATCATGCTGATCATCACGCTGCTGGCCTGCACCGGGCTGAACCTGCCGTCGCAGCTGGGCCTCTTGACCAGCGTGCTGCTGATCCACAACAGCTTCGGCGCGATGCAGGACGTGGCCATCGACGCACTGGCGGTCAACACGCTGTCCGAGGACGAACGCGGGCTGGCCAACGGCATCATGTTCGGCGGTGCCGCCATCGGCACCGCAGTGGGCGGCAGCGGCGTGCTGTTCCTGATGCCCTACATCGGCATCAAGGGCGGCTTCGTCTTCGTGGCCGCCTGCATCGCGCTGGTGACGATCTTCATCGCGCTGCCGCTGCAGGAAAAGCCGACGCCGGAGGCAGAGCGGCGCGAGGCCGGTCTGGCATCCGCCGGGCGCGCGATCGTGAAGTTCGCAGACGAGACATTCCGCAGCTTCCACGGTTCACGCGGCGCCTTCACCGGCGTGTTCTTTGCGCTGCTGCCCGCCGGTGCGATGAGCCTGGGCCTGGCGCTGCAGTCCAACGTCGCCGTCGAAGTGGGGATGAACGACGATGAGGTGGCCTGGCTGAGCCTTTGGTCGCAGGTGATCGCCGCCGGCTGCATGGTGCTGGGCGGCTTGCTGTCCGACAAGCTGGGCCGGCGCCGCATGCTGGGCCTGTACCTGGTGCTGATGAGTCCGCCGGCCCTCTATCTGGCCTGGAAGCTGCAGATGCATGGCTGGGTCATGCCCAACCCCGCGGAAGGCAAGGTCGGACATCGCGAGGCTTCGCTGGTGCTGATCAGCGCGGTGTGGGTGTCTTCGCTGGCCTATGCAGTGGGCCAGGGCCTGATGTACGGCACGCGCACCGCGGCCTTCATGGACGTCACCAACCCGAAGGTGGCCGCTACGCAGTTCACCGCCTACATGGCGATGATGAACCTGGCGATCTCGTACTCGGCCACCTGGCAGGGCATCGCCGCCGAGGCCTTCGGCTATCCGATAACCTTGGTGCTCGACGCCATCACCGGCCCGTTGTGCGTGCTGTTGCTGCCCTTCATGGCGCCCAGCAAGGGCGCCGGGCTCGCCGACGACCGTGCGGCCGGGCGCGCGCGGCTGCTGGCGCTGGTGCTGGCCTTCGGCTGCGTCTGCTGGGTGGCGTACAGCCTGGGTGTCTTCGGGGCCGGGCCAGCGCGGCCGATGTGGGAGACGCTGTTCACGCTGGTCTCCATCGCCTCGGCGGTGTACCTGCTGGCCGGTGCGGCCACGCGTCGGGCCGAAGGCAGCGGGCTGCGCACCGCCGGCCTGGCGATGGCGGGGCTGCTGATCGTCACGTACTTCATGCGCAAATGGCAGCCCCAGCTCGGCGACGTGTACGCGGTGGTGGGCGTTGCCGCCGCAGCGGTGCTGCTGCTGACGGCGCGCCTGAGCTGGCACGAACTGCGGCCGGCGCCGGCGGCCGCGTAGCGCAAAACAAGCGGGCATATTGCACGCCGCCGGCCGAATGGCCGGCGATGTCCTCTCTTTTCCGGGTCTGTGGCATGGCTCCTGCAACCGATGCTTGGCATCAGGGTTGCCCCGCATAGGCGGATCGGCCCACGTGCCGACAACCGGAGCCTGCGATGCGTAAGTGCTTGTGCCTGCTGTTCAGCGCCTTCCTGTGGAGCCCGTTGGCGCAAGCCGAAGACATCGCCCAGGTGCTGCAACGGTCGCAGCAGTGGCGCCTGCAGCAGCGCCCGGGGCCGGACCCGAAAAGCGCCGCATCGGCGCGCGTGCGCACCAGCTTCGAACGCCTGAAACAACTGGATCCGCGCGCCGCCGATGTGCAGCTGAAGATCGTCGGCGGGGACCTCTTCGCCGAAGCGGTGTTCGGCGAGCGCACCCTGGTGGCGAGCGAAGCCGCCGGTGACCTGCCCGAAGGCGAACGCCTGCTGATGCTGGCGCACGAGATGGGCCATCTGATGCTGGGCCACTGGGGCGGCTTGAGTGCGCTGTATCGCAGCCACATTCCCGGCGAGGTGCGGCCGGATACCACCGACCCGGTGGCCAGGAAACTGTCTGTCGATGCGCAGACCTTGTCGCACCGCCAGGAGTTCGAGGCCGACAGCTACGGCTTCGCGCTGGTGCACAAGATGGGCTTCGGGCTGGACAACGCGTTCGGCCTGTTGACGCGGCAAGGGCTGCAGTTCGACACACCCACGCATCCGGGCACGCGGCGGCGCTTGGCGCAGTTGCGGGTGATGGATGCGCAGATGGTGCACCCGCTCGTGAGCCCGGGTGAGACCGACGCGGTGGCCTCGCACCAGGGCCGCGAAGCGCGCTGAGCCCGAAGTCGGAGCCGGCCCTGGCCGGTGCGTGGGCTGGATGCCAAATTGCATCGCCTATGATTTGCAAGCCGTTACACCAACGGCTGACGAAAAAGACCAGGGAGAAATGATGACCAGATTGGTTCTGTGTGCGGTGGCCATGGCCTCCGCACTGACGGTGGGCGGCTGCGCCACCGAGAGTTCGCGGGCGCTGCCCGTGGAACGCGTGCAGGCCGCGGCGACGCCTTATGCGGGCGCCCGGCTGCCGATCTCGATCGGCAAGTTCGATAACCGCTCGAACTTCATGCGCGGCGTGTTCTCCGATGGTGTGGACCGCCTGGGCAGCCAGGCCAAGACCACGCTCGTCGCCCACCTGCAGGATTCGCAGCGCTTCAACGTGCTCGACCGCGACAACATGGGCGAGGCCCGCCAGGAGGCGCAGCTGCAAGGTCAGGCCCAGGCGCTCAAGGGCGCGGCCTTCCTGGTGACCGGCGACATCACCGAATTCGGCCGCAAGGAAGTGGGTGACCACCAGCTCTTCGGCATTCTGGGCCGCGGCAAGACGCAGGTGGCCTACGCCAAGATCACACTGAACATCGTCAACACGCTCACTTCCGAGGTTGTGTATTCGGCCCGTGGGGCGGGCGAGTTCGAACTGTCGAACCGCGAAGTGCTCGGCTTCGGCGGCACCGCCAGCTACGACGCGACGCTCAATGGCAAGGTGCTGGACTTGGCCATGCGCGAGGCCGTGACCAGCCTGGTGGCAGGTGTCGACGGCGGCAAGTGGGGCGCAGCAGCGGTGCGCCCATGACGGGGCTGAGTGGATGGCAAGGGGTGATGGCGCTCTGCGCTGCGGTGGTGTTGGGTGGCTGTGCGCAGCCGCCCAAGACGCTGTACATGTGGGAGAACTATCCGCGCCAGCAGTACGAAACGCTGGTGCGCGAGGGCATGAATACGCAGGAGCAGATCCTGGCGCTGCAGGCCCATATCGAGAAGGCTCGCGCGGCGGGTGCCGCGGTGCCGCCGGGGCTGCGGGCCCATCTGGGCATGCTGCAGCTTGCCGAGGGCAAGCCCGACCAGGCGCGCGCGCTGTGGCAACAGGAGAAGGCAGCCTTCCCGGAGTCGACTGCCTATATCGACCAGCTGCTGGGCCGCTTGGATGGGCAAGCCAAGGTGGCGACGCAATGAAGACGACCCAGCTGATGGCCACCGCGACTGCGGCGCTAGCGCTTGCGCTGCTACAAGGCTGCGCCACGCCGCCGCCACCGCACGACTACCGCGCCTTCTTGGAGGCCAGGCCCGCCGCGCTGCTGGTCATGCCCCCGCTGAACGACAGCCCCGACGTCAAGGCGACGCCCGGCGTCTGGGCCCACGCCACGCGCCCGCTGGCGGAGGCCGGCTACTACGTGCTGCCGGTCACCCTGGTGGACGAAACCTTCCGCCAAAACGGCGTGCAGACGGCCGCGGATGCGCACGGGCTGCCGCCCAAGAAGCTGCGCGACTACTTCGGCGCCGACGCCGCCGTGTACCTGCGCGTCAAGCAGTACGGCAGCACCTATGCGGTTGTGGCCAGCGACGTCAAGGTGGAAGTCGAGGCCAAGATCATCGACCTGCGCTCTGGGCAGCAGCTCTGGGAAGGCAAGGCGATGGCCACTTCGGCCGAACAGCGCCAACAGACCCAGGGGGGCCTTGCGGGCCTGCTGATTGCGGCCCTGGTGAAGCAGGTGATGGCGTCGGCGACCGACTCGGCGTTGATCTGGGCGGCCGTCGCCAACGACCGCCTGCTCGGAGTGCCGCGCGCCAATGGTGTGCTGCCCGGGCCACGCTCACCGCAAGCGGGCCAGCCACCGGTGTCGCGCTGAGCGGCGGACCGCCGGCATGACAACGGCCCGCCGAAGCGGGCCGTTTTTGATCGCGCGTCGACCGCGCTCACACCCTTGGCCGTCTCCACTGCTCAGTGCGTGCGACCGCCGATGCCGGAGTCGATGATCGAGAGGCAATGGCGTCCCTGTATCCCGGTATTCCTCCGAGTCGCGATAGAGCGCAGGGCAACCCGCGCGTCATTCATTTGGGATCGAGACCCACACAAGGCGCGCAACGAATCAGCGCTCGTCCTGCTTTCCTTTCGCCACGGACCGCTGCTAGACTCCCCCACATTCGGCTGCAATGCAAGCCGTGAGAAATGAGCGGCTGATGCCGCCATCAGGGAGGGGGAACATGAGCCAAAAGCCGCCGTGCCCAGCGGCACGTGCAATATGGATTGCCGAGTTCGCGCCTCGGCGAACATCGTTCGCCCGGCTTCTGGTCTGCTCCATGTTGCTGACACTTGCCGCCGGCCCTGCGCACGCGGCGCCTCCTATTGCCGCCCGTGTGACCGCGACTGGGGTTTACGGCAATGGCGATGTCTACGTCATGCTGGACACCGAGATCGCCGAGCCCGCCTGCCCGATGGCGCGCTTTGACGTCCCTGGCAGCAGTCCGGCAGCCAAGAGCATCCTCGCCACGGCGCAGTTGGCCATTGCGACCGGCAAATCAATCAGGATTGCCACTTCTGGATGCTTTGGTGCGATCCCGACGCTGGATATCAGTCGAAGCGCGTTCTTCTACCTCAACGGTAGCTGACACCCGACCGGGTCGGGTGGTGGGTGGCTCCCTGGGGCTACCCCAGCCTGGATTGGCTTCCAAGTAAGGAGATTCGGAAAATGGCTGAGTCACCGCGCGCGCTTCCCCTGGCAGGGTCGCAAGTTCATTTGCAGCGAAAAAATTCAATGACCTCCGTCGCGCTCTTGACTCTTGCTGCATTGCAGATTGTCGCAATGCCGCCCGCCCGAGCGGCGTACGTCCGCGCGGACTCGGAGCCCATGCTGGTGAGCGACATCTACGCCAACGAGTGGGGTTCCCCGTTCGTTCGCTTCGTTGGTCCGGTGAACAGTGCTTGCGCATGGGGCGGCAATGGGTTGTATCTGTGGAATCTGGAGGCCATTCCGAATAGCCAGTTTCGCAACAGCAAGTTGGCGCTGTTGCTAACGGCGAAGGCTTCGGGTCGTCGGGTGCGCCTTGATTACTACTACGACGTGACGAAGGCTGGCTGGGAAGCCTGCTACGTGCATGGGCTCACGCTTCTGGATTGATCGAGCGGCTCAATCCGCGCGCCGTCAATTCGGTGCGGTGGCATAAACATCTGCGCAAGGACAAGAAGGGCAGGAGTGTGAAGGTGAAACTGCTGAATGTGACCGCTCATTCGTTCAAGGCCGCTTGGGCGTCCGCATGGGCGCAGGGCGCCATCAACCAAGGCCGTCTGACGCTCCAGCGGGGTGTCGTGTGGCTCTCGTGGCTGGCTTTGGCCGGCCTACCAACAGCCGCGCCGGCTGCGGGTGTGACCACGTCGTATCAATTTGCCGTCAGTGAGTCCGGGGCTGCGACGGTAACCGTGCCAATTCAGATCCCGCGCGGCATAGGAGGCATGGAGCCTCAGCTGTCTTTCAACTACTCAAGCAGCGCCGGCAATGGGCTTTTCGGATTGGGTTGGTGGCTGGGTGGAGTGTCTTCGGTAACCCGCTGCCCCAAGAATCTGGTGACGGATGGGGTGCGCGGGAAGGTCGGCCTCGCAGTTGGTGACAGGTATTGCCTTGACGGTCAGCGACTGGAAATCGAACCTGCGTCCGGAAACACTGATTCGAATTACGGGACCGCGGGGACAAGCTATCGAACGGCGAAGGAGACGTTCTCAAGGGTAACGGCGGTGGGGGGCAGTTACGGCACTCAGTCGACCGTGCCCAACGGATTCAGGGTCGAGACCAAGGCGGGTCTGATACTGGACTTCGGTCTGACGGCCAATTCCCAGGTGATCACCAATCGCGGCGCTGGCCTTGGCGCGAACACGATCAGCCGGTGGATGCTGCAGAGGATCTCTGATCGCACAACAGCCGGAAGCTTCGTTGAGTTCGTCTACTGCGCGGGCGAAGTTTCCGCGGACGGCGCTGCATGTGATGTCACAAAGTGGGCAGGTTCGGTGGCGCTGCAGTACGTCCGATACACGAATAGGAACGCGGCGGTCAATGGAGAATTCGCGGTTGTGCTCGGCTATGAGAGCCGACCGGACAGGGTGCAAGCCTTCAACCATGGTTCTGGGACGCGGCAAACTCAGCGAGTGTCAAGAGTATCCGCCTACCGTGACTTTCAGGGCGCGGGAACGCCCCAGGGCACGCTTCAACTCGGAACGTTGGTGCGGACGTATGCCATTGCGTACGAGCCAATAGAAGTGGCGGGGCTGAGCGTCCGGGCGACAAATGTCAGTCGGCTCAAAACCATTACCGAATCCGACGGTGCCGGCAATTCCTTGCCACCACTCGATTTCTCCATGGCGCCCGACTCCGTGTTCGGAATGTCGGTTCAGCATCGCTCGCAGTTTCCGCGCGGCACGCCTCGTACTCCTGACCCATGCGGCGGTGTCATGGCCAACAAGCTGGGTCTGCAGTGCCCCTGACTTTTCTCAAGCGAACCAGAGAAGGATCATCAATGTTGACCTTTCGCCTGCAAACCAAGGCTCTGGCGATGGCCCGCGTGTCACATGTCCTCGTCTCGCTCCTGCTGGTCCTGTTTGGCTTGCTTGGGAACACAGCATCGGCCCAAACTGTTCGGTTGGAAGGGCTCGCGGAATACGGCTATCCCTGGTCCAGGACATGGATCGATGTCAACGGGGATGGCAAGGACGACTACTGCATGATCGTGGGAAACGACGGCGAGCAACTCTGGTGTTACTTATCCGACGGAACCAAATTCGGTCCGGACAAGCTGTCGTTCATCATTCCTCCTGGTAGAGATCCACAATCTGTTTTTTGGCTGGATCTCAATGGTGACGGCAGAGTTGACATTTGCAGGAGCGCTGGGGTCCCGCAGACATTCAGCGGCCCACCCTCGGGCAGTCTTGAATGCCGACTTGGCCCCGACTTCGTCACCAACGTGTCGATCTCGATTCCGTTCCATTCGCTTGTTCCCGGGCGCCCGCCGACCCTGATGTCTGGGGGATTGAAGAGTTGGGGAGAAGTTTTTTCGGCAGATGCCGATGCTGACGGGCGCACCGATGTCTGCTATCTCCACGATGTGGCCACCTCGCCATCCGCCACGAACGCGAGTGTGCGGTGCTTGCTCTCGAACGGGGCTGGAGTGGGGCCGCAACTACCGCAGTGGATTTCTCAGTCGTTGAATGACGCGCCCGGCGAAGCCGACTGGCCGCGAGGCATGTTCGATTTCGACGGTGACGGCTTTCCTGACTATTGCCGGATCGCCCCCGGCCCCCAGGCTCGCTGCCTGAGGAGTGGGCCAGGAGGTTTCACCACGGCTGATGTATCCACCGGGACTCTCGGCGAATCAGCGAAGGAAGGTGCGGCGTTCGTGGACGTCAACGGAGATGGAAACGTCGACTTCTGCCGATACGTTGGCCTGTCGGGATACTATCGACTCTCGTGCCAGATCTCGAACGGGGTCGCTTGGCAGACCACCGAGTTGGG
>Ga0307515_10024815_pt1 | contig 10413 bp, 16 predicted proteins | sample 17_EM_MG_FD_194513 | JGI IMG/M metagenome (GOLD analysis project Ga0307515, IMG submission 194513) | Populus trichocarpa ectomycorrhiza microbial communities from riparian zone in the Pacific Northwest, United States - 17_EM | ecosystem: Host-associated > Plants > Roots > Unclassified | place...
CTGACAAAAAATGTATCGCATCGGTTATCACCATAATTGTATTGGCGGCCTTCCAATTGGTTTCTGGGTTTCTGGGTTCTGAGCGCTTCACCTCAACGCCCTACACTGCCTAACTCCAATCATGAGTAAACACAGTAGCATTGCGGACCTCTCGTAAAAATACCTCCGAAGTTCAGAAGCCGAGATGTCACGCCGCATGGCAGGCACCCAGACCCCTCATCCCTGAGAAGGGACGAAATCCTGGGGATCTTTCAGGCGATCTGTATGCTACCACCCTTTAGCCGGGATAGACGCAGTCGAGTTGGTTTTGGCTGATCTCATTCTACCTTCCCCCAAATTTCCAAAAAAAGAAAAAAGGAAATTTTGTATTTGTCGCCGGCTATCAGTGCAGACACCAGGCTGATATCATGGATCCAAGTCTCCCAGAGTCTCGGAAGGAATATGGTCCCAGAAACAGAACGTGTTGCAATTAGTCCGTGAGTTACATGAAGCGTCATCCTTTAACGTAAGTAGAGCAGGCAAAGTTCAAGTCAACGCGGGTCTAGGTCAGCGCTGACCGTGATCGATATACAGGAAGACAAAGTCCAATCGTGGCAAGTAGTCCGTGAAGAGGAGAACGTATAATCATAGGGGCGACTCATAGATAGTACGCGCCCAGAGTAAGAGCGAGGATGACGGCGGTACTCCAACGATGTGGAGTAGACGAGGGGGAGGACGAGCTCTTCGAGTTTGAACTGGCCTGGGTGGCGACGGCAGTATCCGATGTCACTTCACTGGTACTGCTTTCGGTCGCTGTCGAGGAGCTGAGGATCGTTATATTGGAGTTGTGCGGATACGAGGCAATCTGGTTCATAGGGGTGACCGGGGAAGCATTGTCCTTGGCGTTCTGGTACCAGTTTGCACCTGTAATTTCGGGGATCGACTTGATCACCCAGCCGTTGGACACCATGAGAGGGTAGGCATAGAGGAAGACCGTGACGTCGTCATCGCTGATTTCGTGCTCTAAGATGTTCAAACCTGGCGACTTAGGGCCCGAAAGCACCTTAGCGAAGTTGGCCTGTGCCGATTCGAGAGTGATGTCTGTCTGCTTTCCAATGTTCCAGTCGTCACTGTCATAATTCCATATGACCGTCGTGAGCCCGAAGATTTCCTTGGCGATGGCGCGGACACGATTGTCGGAATCCCCGTAGGGTGGGCGCCAGAAGGCTGGCACACGACCGCCGGTAGAATCATGGATTATCTGCATGCACCAGCCAAGCTCGGCAAGGATCTGTTCATTGGTGAGGGTCGACGTATGCCTGTGGGACCATGTGTGCACGGCAATGTGGTCTATGGAATTATGAGCACAAGAGCAGGAAAGAGAAAGAAGTGGTATACGGACTCTGCAGGTCGTTGAAGACCGTTAGGAAAGGTGCTGGGGCGGTGAGAATGTTCTCGCCTATCATGAAGTGGGTGGCCTTTATACTATTTGTTTTAATGAACTCGTAAAGGCGAGGAGATGCTTTCGCGTCTGTGACGGGCTGAGCATGGGTCAGTGGCTGGTCATGGGTGGCAAGGAGAGATGTACCCCATCGTCAAATGTGAGTCCGAGCTGCCCGTCTGGCATATCCCAAATGTCTCCGGGAGCGCGGCAGTTGAAGTATGAAGAGCAGATCTCTGGTCCTGAGGCATTTGCCGAACCATAATCGGGATCATTCAAGTTCGGTATAGTGGGAATTGGGATGGTTGGGATTTTGCCATCTGCGACTGCTTTATTTAGGGCCTGCAGCCACTCTGGGGGGATGGTTGTTTCGGGAGGGCCAACAGGGTACTGAGCCGTCCAAGCTGAATAAGAGAGAAGGGTCACCAATAAGGTTCGTCGTGATGATCAGCCTGTTGCGTACCGTCTGTACCGACTGCAGCGATAGTCGAATTTTGTCGTTTGAAGAGTTTGGCTACAGGGTGGCCGTCTGGGTGATACCACGCTGAGGGTAGTGAGCCCCGTTTGGAGTCATTATGTTCAGTGGGCAAGGAAAAAGTGAAGGTAGCCAAGGCCAGGAAGTGTAAAGAGAAAAAGAGGATGGCCATGGCGAGAATAGGGGTACGGCGAGCGCGTCAGATATAGGACGATGTCTTGCCAGCCGGCGAGCAGAGAGCTTGGGCGCAGGAGGGAAGAGGGGAGACCGCAACAGGGCGAATTCACGACGGTTCGAGCACTAAAACGGGACCGGCCTGCTGCCTCACGCGACGGAGCTGTGCATTCCTTATCAATCCAGTTGCAATTGGTTCGAGGGAGAACGTCAAAGCGACTGTTCGATCAATTCAAGGTCGGACCTTAGTCCTTAGTTGGGCAAGGCAGAAAGGACGTCAAAAATAGCGCCTCCGTGCCATGTAAATAATAATGATCAGACAATCAGAGGGAATGAATGAGGGACACTGTTTCAGAGGGCAGTCAGTGGGGAGGCAAGTCGACGGTGCGGCTGACGTAAGAAGCAATACAGGCGGCGTACCCTCGGCGTCTCTGGGCGACATTTAGGGCGATATCTGTGCGACATTTGTGCGACAATCAGGGCATCCACACATCCACATTGGCAGCAAACTGACTGGCAGCTGACAAACGCGGAGACTGGGCTGGCGTTTCTGACGGCGAGTCTGTGGTGGAGTCCATCATGCGTTCAATTCAACGAACCCGCGAACCCGAACAACATCAACCGGTGTGCCGGTTGGCCATTTCGATTTCTTCGCTTTCACCACTTACGGACTCTATTTCAAATATGTACACTATCACAAATTTGATCCAGCCAGCGCGAACCTAGTTTGATGGCCCCATCGTTTTCTCGTTTCTCGTAGCCCGTAGCTGACCGCATAGGTGTTTCCCACCCGTTGCAATCCGACTCTGCTTCTTGGCTTCTTGGAAGACAAAAATAGCGTGACTGCGCAGACCCTGACAATACATGCATGGGCATCGTACAAACCAAACAAAGTATGGAATACCTTAGAGTGTGCCCAGGCAGTCATCTAGAGAATCCCAGAGAATCTGGGCCAGTCGCAAGCCAAATGCATCTCGGTGGGACACGGTGTAATGGCTTACTGTGGGCCGCGACGTGAGGTTGAACGAGTACGATATGGTGATGGTGATATTCCTAAGCTTCTATTACAAAATAGATGAGTTATGGACTTACCGCAGAGGACGGCGATGGTAATGGCTCAAGTCGCGACATGCTGGAAAGTTGAACACCATGCGTGTTCCAAACACGTATTGGGTTGAGGTATTGCCCTAATGACAAATGTGCAAATTTCTAGAGAAAAGATATGGATAATATACTCCCAACCGACGCGCTCCATAACGTCACGGAAGTGCTTGCTGATCAACAGTAGCATACAAACCGCGAGTTGTGGACAGAGAACAACCACTGGACAACAACAAGACTTCCAAACTCCGCTCACATGACAAGTCATGAAGCGCGTTCATTGGTGCATTGGTACTCGGGTGCTCGGTGCTGGCGCGTATCAAAAATTTTACAGGGCCGCTGATATGAATTTTGCCCGGCTCGAAAATTTGGCCGTTAGCAGGTGCCAGGTGCCACAAGCCAGCCCATGGCTGCGTGGGGTAACGTGGAGTTGACAGGGCCCACAGGACCCAACAAATCCCAGTGATTGGGGTGTGATAGTGCCTGATCTCTCCAAGACCAAAGTGTCATATCGGTATAAACGCTCAAAAATAGACAGACGGCAGCGGGGGGACGAGCATTTAGCTCACCTTAAATATAGCACACTCGTCACCTCTCGTCACGACGAACCTCCTTGCGTCATCATTGGAACCAAAAATAACCATCGGCAGCGTTAGCGTTAGCGTTTCGTCGGCCCGCGCTTGGCGGGCTCGGCAGAGCTCCCAAGGCGTTTCGACGTGGGTGAAACGGTGTGGGATACCTGTGCCGTTGCTCTTACTCCTTCTCTTCATTATAGCACTTACTACACGTATTACACGTATTACAGTTGCCATAGGGAGCAAATGGCCAGCTAATTGGTGATCATCACTCGGCGGTCGGCCTTACTCAGGGTGGTTCTTGTTTTGGCCTTTACTTTAGGCGAGCCTGGACTGGACGGCGGTTGAGCCCACTCCGCGAAGCCCGATGAGCTGTCCGTGCAGGTTCTGTGGGCCCGCTCGCAGGCTCGCAGCAAAGCCTCCGAACCCAAAAATACCTTAGGTCACTCGGCCACTTATATTTAGATTATTCTCCAAGTTATACGGCACACTTCACCTCCTTTCACTTCACCAATGGAGCCGGCGAAGTGGGAAGTGGAAGAGGTCGGCGGACATCCAACGAACGCCGGCGGATGATGTGCAAACACCCGCAGCAAACGCCTGTTACCAAAAACGCCCGTGGCAAACGCCTGTAGCATCTCAAGTAGTAGGCACCGCACCACCGCACCGCCAAACCAGTGGACAAAACCAGTTGGATCCCTCATGTCCAGATCAACAGTTCTTTTCGTAATAAATCTGGTACTGGTACATGGCCAGTTCTCTTCGCGGCAAGGCCTCCAGACGACCGCCCTTTTGACATTTATTATGGGCGAGCTCGAAGAGACATAACGAAACAGACTAAAACACAAAATCAAGGTATCTATACCTAAGGCATGTTGATGGTGGCAAGTCTGCCAGGAAACTCGTGGCCGCACAAGACCGACATAAAAATAGCGCGAAGTGACGAGAAAAGGGATGTCATAGCGAAACGGGACTCTCGTGTTACAGCAAATTAGGTCCGTGGAATCACACGTAACGTGCCTGTTCAGCGACCGTGTGCGTGCGACGGCCCAGGTTGGGGTTGACGCGGGTACACGGCGGAGCCAGGTGGATGGGAAATAGGCGAGTATTGTGGTATCTTCGTTAGTAACACTCAATCCATTAGTGTGGATCTATCCCACTTTTCTTGCCCACTTACCATATGCGAGAATCTAGGGAAGCTCTTCTCGACTGGAGGCATCTGCGGGAGTCGATTCAAATTTGGAACTGGGTCTCTCTCCTCCTGCATGTACAGCTGATGCAACTCCGCCTCCGGTTGGTGCTTGGCTGGGTTCGAGAATCCTCTTGGTAGATTGCTCAAAAGCTTCCTCCACTCATCCTGCTCGCCGTACCCTCCTGCACCTCTGCTAGTACTGGCTGTGTGAAGACGCCCCTGAGTGGCTGGCTGCGGTCCGGTCACGTAGGCGGTCTGCCCATTGGTCTTGGGGTGTTGTGGTGGTGGCGCCACAATGACAGCAGAAGTGGGAGGTGGAATTATGCCGGGTGCGGGTGCGGGTGTACCAGCACTAGGGGAAGTCGGTGCGGTCCCGTCGTCGCTCCAGCCTTCGGGCGGTGGTTCAGGCCAAGCTGGCCCTGGGAAGAACAAACCTGGGGGGACGTGATCGAACGTGAAAGCTGCTGATATCTCCTGACCCATATGTGGAGGTGACTTTTGCCCAAGCCTAGAGTGATTCTCGTTGTTCCAATCCTCCTCAGGCATCAGGTACGGCATGTCCCCTTGACGGTGCTCCTCGTCCCACGATGGGAACGCCTTCTTCGCTAGGGCAATCATCATCGGGTGCGCACCTCCGTTTGCGTCCTTTCGCTCCCACCGCCAACGGAAGTGTGGAATCAGTCCGAGCGCGCTATACACATCTTCCATGCACACCGCCTTGGGGAGGAGTCTGTTCCGGGAGATGTAACCGAAGAGGATCGTCATTGCAGCGATATGGAGTGGCATCGGAGAGGTGAAGAAAGCAATCGTCGGAATATTGATCAGCTGGCAATGAACAATGATCACGTTGTGCGCCGTCTTGATAGCTGAAGGACATAGTCGTCAGACAAGTAAGTAGCATGATTTAACTACTTAACACTCACCATCGTCAAGCGCCTTAAACTTGACCCAGTCGACGATGTCGTTGTTGGTGAACATTGCGCGTAGCAACAACAACCGCGCAATTCCATATTTGAGGTACGAGAGCCCAATTTCCATCGTGAGCTCCCTCGCAAGCCTTCCTTTCCGCTCCTCGGGCCAATCTTGTGTGCCGTCAAAGTAAGGCGCATAGCCCCGCGGCAAGCTCTTAGCAAAGGTCGTCATAGAAAGGAGAATCCTCCGTGCGTGGTGCGTAAACTCTTCGGTGGACTGCGGCGCGGGCCGGTAGAGGGAGTTGATGATGTCGGCCTGGACATCGGTGAGCACCTTGCTGTCCACGAAATGCGCCGAGACGGTGGTGCTGACGGTCGGTGGTGGCGTGTCGAAGTCTTCTTGGGCAATGGCGAGCGGTCGACCGAGGAGGACGGATGTGCCGCGGTCGTGGATCATGATGATCCACCAGAGATTGATGCGCAGCTCGCACTCTGCTGGTGAGAATATCGAACCCTGTCGTCTGGGATCGTGGTGTAGGCCCAGTTCGACGGCCAGACGGACCATACTACCGACCAAGCGCCAAAGCGTTCGTTGGTGACGCTGGATTCCTGTCAGTGATAAAGAAGACTCACGGAGAGGTGAGCGGTGAGGACGTACTTCAATGTACAGGTACCATTGCAGAAGAATCAAGGCTTGCAAGCTTGACGTTGTGACCCTAAGTTCTGGCTTCACGACGAGTGCCTGCTCGAAAAACTCTTCGTGAGTCGGCCACCCGTCGATCTTCACTATCCGTTTAGGAGCCGTCCCAAACATCGCCTCGGCAGCAGGAGAAGAGTACAGGAATGCGAGTGTGCCAAGAGCGAGGATGAGGTATACGCTCAGTAAGAAACCAGGGTCGTCGTGAGGCGTGTTGGTCGAATCATCATAGAGTGCGTTGAGCCTCCTGACAAAGTTGGATTTCTCAAACACTGGCCGATGGTAGTTGAGCCGCTCAAAGTAGATGTCGACGATCTTCTGTGTGAACTCGCGGTCGCGGGGGAGGTGGACGTTGAACGACTGCGAGCCGACATTGACAGAGGGGTCGGGGAGGTGACCACGATTGAACCCGCGGAAGATCCAGTTGTTTTTGTTCCTTGGAGAACGTGCGTTGGCGATGGCCTCACGTCCTGAGGCTAAACTGATGGCGAGGTCTTCTCTATCTTCGCCGTTGGGGCTTACTATGAACGATCAGAGTCAGAAGGTGAGTGAAATATGCTGGCGTAGAATGGGCGCACTCATGGTCAGGGCTGGGTCGCTGGTGATAATGGAGGACACTTGGAAACTCTTGAGCACATTGTTAAGGTTGGACATGTCTCTTCCTTTGGGATCCTGGCCTGGCACGCTTGACACACTCTGCGCTGAGTTGGGGCGCGGCGGACCTTGTGACGAGTCATAATTCGGTGAGGGGCCGTATGCAGGCGGAGGATGTGCCACCATGGGACTATCTCCCGGGGGATAATAGTTCGCCTGGTGACTGTATGGGTAGCGCCCGCTTTGGGCAGTGGTTGGAAGAGTAGGTGAAGAACTCCCAGGACCAACCTCGCGCAGCGGGAATGACCTATTGTCAGGTACGTGCATTACAGACATAGGGTAGATAGGGGAGGGGGGAGGATAGCTGGAGTTGGGAGGAACCATTGACGGGGTGGGTAGATCCGACGAAAGACCCTCACGGGTGAAAATTTGTTCCAGCTTATTGAGCTCAAAATCTGGGATATATTTTCTGAGAAGACCTTCGCATTGCGAAAGCTGCCTTTCTAGGCGTTCCATGTGCCCACGGGGCATAAAAGTGTTACTGGAGGGCGTCCTTGTGAGAATTGCTGCTTATCTACTCCGAAAATGATACACGTACCGATGGCGATCTTCTTGTTGGCAAACGACGCCTGCAGCAGCACAGGAACCGCATCGTGGATGGAGCGAGTCACACTGGAAAAGACGTTGTGAGTATGGTAAAACAAATGAGGGGTGCTCGTTGTAGAATGTAATATGCCAGGTGCATAATAAACTTGCGGTTTATGTATTTTTGCGGGAAAACGACGCGAGGAGCCGTGAGCGCGGCAAAAACCGACGGGCGACGCCGGACGTCTGCGAGTATCGACGATGGGTGCGATGAGCTCACCTTGATCTTCTTCGCCCGGCACCGCGCACAGGCCTCGTGGGAGCGTCGCAGCCGCCGTGGCTCACCGCCGCCGTTCCCGCTGCCGGTGCCCCCGCCGTCGCCCGATGCGCCCACGTCGTCGGTTTTCTTGCGTTTTCTGCTCGGTGCCAGGGCAGCTGGAGGCGGCGGCAAGGCGAGGGCTGGGGACATCAGCTGGTCGTCTTCGCCGCTCGAGTCAATCTTCATCGCCGGTCCAGGCATTACGCTGCTGCCGCTCGGTCCAAGTCGTCTCTGGTTCGCATTCGCATTGCTCCTTGGGGGAAACACATCGCCCATGGCCACTCGTTCTCGTTCCCGTACACGGTCCAGACTATCGTCTTAGGGTTTGCGGTTTGCTTAGACCCATCACCTAGGCCAGCGCCCGCGTTTTATCGTTTCTTTCCTCAGCTCACACGTGTCCAAGGGCAGGCCCGGCCCCAGTGCTCAGCAGCCTGGCCATAGTCTATTAGATACATACACCTCAATATCACACCACCTCTACTCTTCTATCGTCCATCATCCCCTCTTGCCCCGCTCTTTCATCTTCAGACCCATCGCCCGTGTCCTCGACAGCCGACGAGCGATCCTCGCTGTCGCTCAGCAACACGAGCTCACCATTATTCCGGTTCTCCTCCACGCGCTCAACCTCCAGTGCGGCAGCCTCCTCCTTGGCAAACGCCCGTCGCAAGACCATTGGCAGTGAGGCACCCAACGCAATCGCGGATAGTCCGAGAAAGTTTCGCCACGACACGAGGTGAAAGTCGTCCGCTGATGTCATTTCGTCAAGCTCCCCTAACGGTCCAAATGTGAGTGGTCTCGCTGGCCCTCGTGTTAACAATCCGCCGTACCTCCAATCGTGGTATGGATTACCGTAACCCCAAATATACCAGCAGCTGCGGATAACCAGAATATCCCCAAGCGAATTCCCACGTGCGGGCACATGATGTTAACCACCCAGTGAGGGGGCAAGGGGGCCAGTCTGCAACGTTACCTCATGAGCGCTTTGCCAATTTTGAATACACCCTGCACTCACCGTATGATAACTAAGAACGTGAACAAATTATGCTGTTGGCTCTGGACCTTTGCACGCCATGTATCCAGGCGTGCATGCCACTTGGGCAATGTGAGGAGTGCAGGGGCAAGAAATGCCGAAATGAGATAGCAGAGCGATGCACCAGTAGCGACCAACTATCAGAATAGCCTCAGCGTGATCGCGCCTAGATTCCACATCCACTGGAACCCCACTCACCACACACACGAGTGGCACAGAGCGGACTACGCCCCAGATGGCGCCCGCAAGGATGCTCATATACATTGAACCAGGTAGGGAGAACGCCTGCAGACTGGAATGGGTGTGGGCGCTCAGGATCCTACTCGGTTGTCTGTGGTGTACTGGAAACTCACTACAAGTACACACATATGAAAGAGATGAGAATGCGGTATGGATTGATATCTCTATATTTCTTGAGCAATGTATTGAGGGTCTTGAGATCGTCAAAGTTCTTCGGGATGCGGAGTTTGTCTGTATCTTCGCTGTCACATGAAATGAAAATAAGCGCGAGGTGGACGAGGGTGGCAGGTCTTACTCTTGCAGCGTTGGACAGGCGAGGTAGAGGGTCCCGCCAAGGATGAGGGTTACAGCGATGAAGAGGGTAGCCATCTTCAAGCCGGCGATGGCGAGTGTGCGCCGGGTTGAACCATGTCCATTGGCGCCGCCTCCGTGCCTCCTGTGGTGGGAGTGACCATAACCAGCTTCGGTGAGTGGCGAGGTCGTACTGTTTATTAACGGTGCACGATCGATGTCGTCGTCGTTGGGAAACGTATCGAGGGTGTATGTCGACGCATTCGACGCGGGCGACGGCTCGAGCGACGCGCTGGGGGGTAAGAAGGGAGCAAGGGAGGATGGTTTTTTCGACTTGTAGGATTGCCTTGGTGCAGTATTACCGCTCCCTGTCGGTCCGGAGCCTGAGCGAGTCACTTCAGCCATAAATGGTTGGTCATGGAACAAGCTTATGGAGGCTGGGCCAGCTTCCTCGGAGGTCCACCACCACCGACATCGCCGTGTAGATGCTCATAAGCTATACAAGGCGCGCATAATATGACCATATATGCAACTTCTAATTGCTTCTGGATCCACGAGGGCTGCCTCATGAGATGCCACCGATCCATGCGTAGCACGCTCCATTCCAGATAGATGACATCTGCAAATGTGGAGGTTGCCCAATCTGACCCATCCTCGCCTTCCATTCGATTCTGCACGCCGACACCCTTATTGCCAGTTGCCTCGTTGGCACCAGAGAAAACCTTGAGATCCCTGGTCACACGCACGGGATACTTTTATTCAGTGGAAGCTCGATGCATGTTCCTTGTTCGATCACGCGGTGCAATTAA
>Ga0307515_10024816_pt1 | contig 10413 bp, 4 predicted proteins | sample 17_EM_MG_FD_194513 | JGI IMG/M metagenome (GOLD analysis project Ga0307515, IMG submission 194513) | Populus trichocarpa ectomycorrhiza microbial communities from riparian zone in the Pacific Northwest, United States - 17_EM | ecosystem: Host-associated > Plants > Roots > Unclassified | place...
GTGGTTTGCCGAGAAAGGTGGAAGGAAAAATAAAATTCGAGGAAGAAAGGTAAAAGAAATAAAAGAAACAGAATTCTCTGGCCTGATTCTCGAGATGGTTTTTATGGAGTTATGTTTCCGCACAAGAAACGGAAACCATAGGCATTAAGTTTCCTGTTTCTTATCTCCCCTTTTAAGTTCCGTTGTCAGTAACATCACTGCTATTTATTTATTCATTTTTTCTTCTAATGATGAGAGATATTCATTCTAGGAAGCTCAATTATTGGGTTGTGTTTCCATTTATGTTTAATGCAATATGTTCTTATACTTAAATGTTATTGCTCACATGTTTTTTCTGCTACTTCTTTTTTCCTGAAATAGACGCGCAAAATAAATTATAAGCTTGTTTGCTGGTTTCGTGAGTTTTGGAAAATTGAACTGAACTCGTTTTTCTTCTTCTTGTTTTTTATTATTCCTTTGAGGCAGATGTTTAATAAGTGTTCCTTATTCAGTTGTTAAATTAATCATTTTGCATTTTTACATACTGTCTGCAGTTATACATTTGTTCTCCTGATGGACTTCTGGAGTTATGCTTCAGAAGGAAAAGGCCTTCTGTTCTCTGATGAAATAGATTTATCTGCTGATGCATTTACAAGAAGTAGAAAAGCATCGATAGGATGCGATACAGAAGCGGCTGAGAGTGCAGAGTCTTTAGATCTTGGTTTCTCTGAAATCCCAAGAAAACCCTTTCATGGTAGCAAAACGGGTGCGGGGATGTTTGGTGGTAGCTGTGTTGGTATTGATTCAAGTAAACTAGTAGTAGGCTCTCCTAATTGTATGATTGCCTCCAATTCGTCAATGGAATCTAGGTCCAATCATTCGAATTCTCTCATGGAATCTAATAGTCAGGATTCATCACTATTTGATTTGAAGCTAGGGAGATTGGCTGATTGCATAGATGCACAGAATAGTAGGTTTTCGAAAGAGAGATTTTTGTTATCTTCAGCAAGTCCAACTACTCAGGCAAAGCGTGCTCCAATGGCGAGTTTGCGCCCTCGGATTTCCTTTTGCCAGGTCTATGATTGTAACAAGGATCTTAGTTCCTCCAAGGATTACCACAAGAGGCATAAAGTTTGTGAGGTTCATACGAAAACTCCTCAAGTTATTGTTAATGGCAATGAACAGAGGTTTTGTCAGCAGTGTAGCAGGTTGGTTTATTTATAGTTATTTTTTTTCCCGATCAATCATGGTATTTATCTCAGTTCTTAGTCAAGACAATATTTTTATTGTCGCTTTGCTTATAGGGTCACCAATAAGGTAATTTATGAACTTAATATGGCAATTCTACATGAATAAATTTGGATGATTGTTGGTTTACTGGAAAGGGAAATAACACCACAAAATGGAATAAAAGTAGGATGTTAGTTCACGCTTTGAGTTTCACAAGACGATGAGGTTTTGGATTTTCAGTGCATATGTCGGTTTAAACTGCCATGACAATTATGCATCAAGTATGATAAAAAAGAAGAAGAAGACACTAATGCATCAAGTATATGGCAGGTTTATTAGTATCTTCCTGTACACCCCCCTCTTATTTTTTTGAGTAAGCTCAATGTCTTCCTAATATGAATCCTGATATCTTGGATTATTCAGGTTTCACTTGCTGGTTGAGTTTGATGATGGTAAGCGCAGTTGTCGTAAACGCCTGGCAGGCCACAATGAACGCAGACGAAAGCCTCAATTTGGTACCCTCTCTGTCAAGCCTCATAAGCTACTGCATCCATTTCAAAGTATTTACAGCTCGTACTCATGAATCAATCTACTTAGGAAATGTAATTCAATTTTACATTGAGGCCAAATGAACAGACATGAGCTTCTCTGCTTCCCATGGAAAAGTAGGAAAAACCAATTTTCTTTAACTTCATATGATGCTTCTTAAAGATCCATGACCTCTAGAGTGGACATTTTTGCCCTATAATAATTTTTCCAATTTGCTAATAATCACTGAATATGCATATTCTTTAAAGTATTTTATCGGGACTATCTTTTCATTATTCTTCTGACATGTTTCTTTGATGGTTGATCTAATTCTTTGAACTATTTTATCCGCGACAGATAAAATTAAGGCTAGGCCATCTCTTAATGCTTGTCTTGTTTCACAAAAACTGTAAAAGGGCCTGTTTCAAAATCCAGGTTTATGTTTCATTGTTTCATGTATTTTCAGTTATCCTAGCAGAATCCGACACTTATTGTTGTTTTGTTTTTTAAATGACGTCTTAGTTCAATGACTAAGTAATTGGACGGTACAAACAACTCAAATAAGTGGAGATATGCAATTTTTATTTTATAAAGATATTCTGAGGCTAATCTTTGCACTAATGTAACTATTGCTTCAAAAACATTATGCTTGCCTAACTTTTTAATTTCATTCAAACTTAAGAGATATGTTATCTTGTTTCTGACAATATTATGGATTGAGCAGGCACCAAATTTCTGGGGACTTCCTTGGCAAAGAGAACATCCTTTCTTTTTCCAAACATGCTTCCAGGAGGTACTTTTTGTCCACAAAGTTATGAAGAAGATAATTGGCGTAAGCATGTTAAATTGGAAGAGAATTCAATTTACAGCTCTCCATCGGCAATACCCATAAGAAATGGGCAGTTGCTGCCAAGGTCATTCCTCCATTTGCATGGCAACAGGATACAAAAGACTTGTGGAATTTCTCCACTGGACACTGAGGACCTCACTATTTCTAACACAGCAACAACTATTAATGAGTTAGCTGGGGTGTCGCACTCTAGCTGTGCTCTCTCTCTTCTGTCAGCAGCTGAATCACAGGACTTGAGCCATTCTGCAGGAAATATAATGGTTAGGCCCTTGGTCAGTCAAGCGGGTGGTGCTTGTCAGACCTTGGGTATTGCTAACAAATCTTTAGGGGTAGGCTCTTCAGAAAAGTACGTGCCAATTGGAATTAATTCATTTGGAATGAATTTCATTGAAGTTGACAATATGGGGCCATTTGGGGTTTCTGGTTCTGGTCATGCTGCCGACCTTAAAGTTGAAACAGATGGATTTCTACATCACTCAGATTTCTTGAACGCCAAGCATTGTGTTTCTCCAGCAAATGAATCTACTGTGGATTGGCTTCAACTGTCATCCCATCTTCAGAGGGTGGAGCAACAGAGGAACTCCATGAAAGTGAAGCATGAAAATGAAGATTTCTGCAGTTTTGGTGCCACTTATAGGGTGTGAGAGTAAATAACTTGGGCTCTCCGTTGTGACTTTCCAAGGTAAACAACGTAAGATGTGGGAGATAGCAATGAAGTGCCATGGATAATGCAGATGTCTGTTTTTTTTTTCTTTTGACCAAGTGTACTACTCTCTTTCTTGATGAGAAAGTGATAAATCCAGCGTTGATGCAGAGGAGAGAATTGGTGGCAATCTGCATACCAGCATCAAATATAATCACTAACTTCATTGATGCAATAGACAATGAGCCTTTAGAGACTTCAGTTAGCGTTTGCAAGTACATTCCTTTACTTAAAGGGTATATATAACACGAACAGTATATGGATTTTCAATTATTGTAAGGGGATGCAAGTTTGATGTTGCTGGTTGCTTTAGAGATAACATATTTCGACTTTCATTTGCAAATACTATGCTGGTCGAGAAATTAATTGCTAAATTATGTACAACTGAGTATATCATTGAAGAATTGTCCGCTTCTGTTCATTGACCCTTTGCATTTTTAAGGGGCAAATGTGAAGCGACAGAAAGGGCTGTTGATATTTTAATTAGAAGAGATCATACACTTGATCCACTAATGTCTTTGTTCTTTATTTAATTAAATATCCTCCTCCTTTGGTGATGGGGATGGAATATCAATTTGGTCAATGATAACTCCTGCAATTCTTTAGTCATTTGAATTGAAAAAAAAACTACCCCAAAGCTCAGGGAGTTCTGACGCAACAATCAACATGCTTTGGAACAGAATGCTTTTCCATTTTTGGTATTATTGTTTTCTCTGCTCGACTTTCCATTGAAAGAAAAGGGGGAGTGGCCACCTCATCCTCTCATCTAAGAGAGCTCTCCCCTTTTCCTCATGGTGGTCTGTGGATTGTGGACAGCGAGTTGTAATAAGGAACAGAAATTCAAAAGTCGAAAGAATCAAGCCATCTACTACCCTGCGGAATCCTGTTTTTTATATTTCCAAGGGTTGCAACTTGTTCTCGAAAGTAGGATGACCTTTAGATTCAGCATGCCTTCGTTGTATATGAATATTATGTTTAGACCCTTAAAAAACTGTTGTCTTGCTGCATGTGTCCAGACAATTGAGGCCAACTTGTGTTGCCATTTGGTACAAGGTGGTCTCTGATCTAATGATGTCACTAATGACGCATGCTAATGGCACTTGATAACTACTTATTAGTTCCATATTTTAATCAACTTGAATAATTAACACTATTTAGTCTTGGCTTGATCTTCTATACAGTGCGTCTATGGCGCAGTTAAGATTTGATTTCCAGAAGATATCCACAGAGGTGTTTCTGGGTGTAAAATATATAGATAGCTTGCGTCTACTGATTCAGAACAAGGTGGATTGCGGATCCAATTAACAAATTTTTTGTTTCTTTTTTAACGTGACAAATGGGAACGTGCATCATTTGCCACGAATTTTGGACAGCAATCTAAAAGGTAGCTCAGTCCAAATAACCAGCCAGTGCATTCATGAACATGGGTTCTGTATTTTAGGTCCAAGGTTTACCAGATTGAGCTAGCTCTCCTGCGCGAGCGCTTGCCAAAATATAAAATAATAACCTTCAGTGGGAGGGTGTTGAGCCAATTGGTAGAGTCTCGAACGGTCCAGCTCCGGCCTGGTTTCTCGAAAAGCCTTAAACACACTGTCACCCACTAAGTCTAAGGACCGGCTGACGGTCTATGCATGTTGATATAGTTATCAGACTTGGTTTTTAATCTGAGTTATAGGCTTATCAGTTTTACTAGTGGGTTAGAGGATATCTATTCCAAATTAATGTGATTTTAATTTTAAAAAACTAAAATAAAATTATTTTAAAAAATATATATTTTAAAGTTCATTCATTTAGGTCTCACTTGAGTTTAGTTCTATCAATTGAATGATAAATTGACTTTCTAGGTTACTCAGACTTCAACCGAGTTAAATTCTAAAACATTTTAAAAGAAAATCAAATCAAGATCATGTTTAATTTGTATCAAATCCAACAAGACAGATACATATTGATAACAAAGGACTGCAATATCTGATTACTTTCTAGTAGAAATTTGTACCCAAAAACAACTTAAGAAATTACTAGCAACATTAAATATTCTAGGGAAACCACCTCTTTACACTTTTCATATAAACAATGAAGCAAGTCCCTCTTTTCTTGTTATTACTTTAGTTTTTTTAATTATTTTTTTTTAATTTTATCATTTAATAATTGATTTATTTTAAATCAGTTTTAATAATTTATTTCGATTTACTTTATATAAAGTTATTGCAGTCTCAAACAAATATCTTAGTATTTGGTTGGTGTTCAAATCTATAAATATTTATTTTTATTATCATATAACTAAGTAAAAGATTGTTTAAAAAATATATTTATTAAACCCAGTGAATTCCATGAACCGAGTTGCAAGTTTGATAAGTTAAGCTGTGAAGTTTAGGTCGATCTAACATGTTATCGTCTCAATATTAAAAGAAAAAAAATATATCATCTTGATTTTTTTAAAAATCAGCTCATGTTTTTTACCAGTAATCCTGATAGTCTTTGGACATGTCAAGTCAATTAGATCATGTCAAGTAAGTTTGAAAAGAAAAAACTCATAAACCTAGAGAAATTCATGACACGGATCGTGGGTTAAAACATGATACCCAATTCGATTCAATATGTTACCTTTTTAATATCAAAATAAAATATTTTCTTAAACTTTTTAAAATACAACCATGTTTTTAACCTTCAAAATCCATACATGTCACCTTGTTTGATGTTGTTAATGTCTCAATGAGACAACAGCCTATCACTTTCTTTTTTTCTTCCTTTTTAGAGGGAACTATTGATTCTTCAGTGATCATAATATTCAGGACACATTATCTTCCAGGAAAATTTATTGAATTTCTATAACTAAATTTTATTTTATTTTCATCGATCACATAATAATAACAGGCTCTTTTTATAACGGGCTGAAGCACTTTGTAGTTTGTCGTGGCCGTAATGGCACTAATTACATTAGCATAATAGTAACAATCGCGACGACTATATTGTGTAATCTAGCTTTTTCTTAATATTTGTATGATATTACATACTTCATAACTTTATAATTAACATCTTCATATTATTAATTCTATATAATTATCAATCTTGATGGAGTTCATTACACTGTTGGATTTATAAACATGCACGATTTCAAAAAAAAAAAATTGATTGCAATTTAAAACTATTTCCTCTCACCCACAGAAAACACTAAATTGAAATGACTTTTACCGTTTGCATGTATTTTGTTTTTATATCTCGAGGGCTTTAATATAATATTGCTCAGATTATATAAATAAATCCTCCTACTATTTACTACCGTGACTGATGTTATTAATTAAATAAATAATCAATTAATGATTTGAAGAAATGCATGATTATTTTAATAATTGAAGCTAATAGCCTCCATGCTTCATGAAAATCAAAGAACTTGAAGTCAATACAGAGAGATTAGACAGCCAGTACTTCATGTAATTATTATTACTACTACATATGACTCCATCTGGATCGAATTCTCAGGCGGAAGTTCTTTTAAGGAAAACATTCCAACAAACAACACAAAATAAAACGACAAGATTAGAAAGTATGAGACATGAAGCTAAACCAAGGACCTAGTTAATTAACGAACTGCTCTCTAGATCCCCTCTTCACGCCTCAGATTTCCTTTGCACATCTATCCCTCGATCATCGATTCCTGCAAAATATAAGCCCTAATTAAAAAAAAAGCAACCTTGCAGCCAAACAATCCTATTAATTAATTAAGCAGCGTAGGAAAAACACATATTTTTCTATGTATATATATAAAAGATCACGAAAGGAATATTAATATCGTTTAATATTTATATTACCTGCATTAATTAATTCTTGCTGCCACCAGATCCAGCACCCGAGTTTGGAAGGTACCTAGCCCACTGTAGCAAAACAAAAAAAAATTTCAGAGTGCCAACAAAGATAGATCCATCGGAGCAACGATACTAATTTGTAGCAAATTAAAGAGAAGCTTACATTCTTAGCTGCAGTGCTAAAAGCTTCTCTGTGTGGTATCTCAGGATTGGCCGCTTTGATGCGCTGTATCTCCTCCCTGGTACGAGGGCAAGGATACTTATTTTATACTAATAATAATAAACATGTTGAAAAATATTTGTGTGCACCGTACGTGTTTTCCCAAAACTGATAATGAAATTAATTGGGTTTATATATATATAAAACATTTCCATCGTCAAAACAGTGAAGGCTCGCAGGAGGCTTAATCTAGCAATATATATACACAATAATTTGCAGAAACATGTGTTCAAACAGAAAAATATCTTCTCTCTCTTACTTCATAAACCTATTGTAAGTAGATGGAAGTCGGTGTTTCTTCTCAGGCGCTGCAAAAAATGAATAAAAATTAAAAAGACAGAAAATCCATATAAATTTATGGGGAGAAGTAGCAAATGTAAACTAAATTAATCTATTGTTATATATTCAAATCAAATCCAAATTAAGTTGGGGTTCCTACGCTTTACTACGAAAGGTACTTTGGGCACCAGAGGTTCGCTAGAGGTCGAAGAGGATGAGTATTCGCCTTTTCTGAAATCAGTGCAAAACCCTTGCGTCTCCTTGAATAGCAACTTTTCATTACTAGAAACTCCCTTCGCAGTACACTATCATTCACGTAATTGTTAGAGAAACTGTTTGGGAATGGAAATAAATAAAGATTTAGCTTAGAAGTGTGAAAAAACTCTATAAACCTTTTAAATTTATGAAAGAATAAAAAAATAATGATAAGAAAAATGAGTTTATAAACCTGAAATATTATGATTGCTAATGAAACTATATAATTGTTAATGAAACAATTATATTTTAAATTAAATTAAATAATTATTATTCAAATAAACTCTAAAGAAAATTAATTTTATTGGCATATTAAGTTTCAAATATTATTTTTTATACATAAATATTCATATAATAATATTAAAAAGTCCGCTAAACAGTCGATTTATCGTAACTTTTACCTAATTTATTGCATAATAAAACCCTAGACTGATATACACCTAAGAGAAGGGGATATAAATCATTTCCTTCTCTATTTAATTACTTCCAGACTACAGTAATTAAATATATTCATTTTAAGATGGCACGATTGCATGTTGTAAAGTTTTACCGCAGAGATATAGCATGTAATTTACGTCAACCGATCATCCAAGAGAAAGAAGAAGGCGATTACCGATTTACCATGAGTATTTTATTTATAATGGATAGAAAAAAAAAGAGTTTTGATATTTAACTTTATGATGGTGATGGGATCCTGTATTCAATTTAATCATCGCATATGTCATATAAATCTACCTGAAGACTCAGATGGTGGTGATCAATATCGAGAAAGTTCCCTAGGTTGGGAGATCTGGTGCTGAGAAACGAGAGATTATTGCAATGACCACATTTGACCGTCACAGTGTCCAGCATCCTCTTGAATGGAATCCGGACCTGAACAATTGAACAATATTGGTAAAGAAAACTTCAAATTAAATTTGAGTGGGTACGTATGGCGCCGGTGCAACCAACAATCTAGCTATTATTAGGCTGCAAATGTTCAATCACCCATGAAATGAACTAGAACTTGTTGTGTAGAGTATACATGTAAAAGAAACGTAGAGCCACATTTTGCTTTCAATACATGTGGAAAATTATTTGAGGTCATGAGGTAATTGAGAAGAATAGATGTAAAATGATACCGCAAGAACAGTGTTGCAGAAGTTGCAACGGACATAGGAAAGATGATCAGATGATAGAACATCTGTGTCGATCACTTTCTCTTCTAGGTTCATTGTCAACCAAGAAGAAAGAACAAGATTGCAGAGTAGAGATGGCTGATTGCAGTGGAGGGTTTCTTGAGAGGCAGCAACAAGAAGTCTGGCTAGGGTTTGTGAGTATATAATAACAAGTGGGGTGCTTCAAAAATGGGAAAAGAAATGGCTAAGCGTCAAAAAGAAAATCTATTGCTACTAATTGTAGTCATAGGCTGATGATAGTACAATTACCAAATCAATTAACCTCAGATTTAGGTAGATTTGGTCGCTGGAAAAGTTTTCTTTCATTTTTAAATTAAAATCTTAAAGCAGTTATTACTCATAAAAACTTATATCATGAGCTAGTATCCATAAAAATTAACCATCCTTAATATATCATAGCTATTTACAGAGCCGACAAAAAAATAATAATTAACAAATACCAAATCAAGCAATTTCGTTTATATAAATATATCGTTTTATTAATGTTTTTTGATAATATATCGTTGTATTAATGTTGGTGCAGTTTTCCATGATGTTGTCGAATCAATTCTCCCCTCACTTTCTTGCCTTTTGGTTTCACAAAAAACCAACACCACCGTCCACGACGACAAAATTGAAAATTGATTTGCAATAGTTTCTTGTGTTCCAGAGGTTGCCGTGTATTGTGAAAGTTGGTGAATCTAGCTGAAATATTAATTTAAAATAAAATAAATATTAATTTTTTAAAATACAAAAACATACAAACTACTGAAATCCAGCATATATATATCTATCCCACCTCAAGCAAGAGCTCAAAATATTTAAAGTAAGCATAATGGAATATCAACTAAGGCATGCCCGCTGAGCTCGAGGGTTATATATATAAAATGGATCGATAAGGAAACAGCTATTTAGCTCGTGTAATTGGTAGATTTATTAAGGGATCCTTAGTTCGAAGAGAGATATATCGTGCACTAATTAATGATTAACTCTGGTAGAAAATCATGATATTGGAGATTATTCTCCTTTCTTTCTCTGTTATCGTTTATATTATTGTCCCATTTCCTATATCTTGATGTCAATAATAACACATTTGTCCCCTATGAGGCACCGGCCCCTGAACATAATGCATTAACTATTTATTAGAAAATATCTTTGTCTTTAATTATTATTTATTTTGCATCTTTTTGAAAAAATCTTTAAGTTCGAAAAACCTAGCCCTTTTTTTTTTAAGTTTGGTGGTTAATTTAAGTTAGAACTCATAAATTAAGTGGTATGGTAATTAAAAAATATATATATTATTGGAAATAGTTTTGGAAGACTTAAATAATTAATCACCAAACTACATCCCGTATCCTAAGTAAATTTCAAGAAAATAAATTTTAAATTGGATCTCCAACGCATTAACT
>Ga0307515_10024817_pt1 | contig 10413 bp, 6 predicted proteins | sample 17_EM_MG_FD_194513 | JGI IMG/M metagenome (GOLD analysis project Ga0307515, IMG submission 194513) | Populus trichocarpa ectomycorrhiza microbial communities from riparian zone in the Pacific Northwest, United States - 17_EM | ecosystem: Host-associated > Plants > Roots > Unclassified | place...
AATTTTATTAAAAATATCATGTTTAGGTGTGTAAAGTTTTAGAGTTGTAATGGTAAAAAAAGTCTTTCTTATTATCGCTCGCTACAGAGTATTACAAGAGATATATATAGTATAAGTGTAACAAGAATTTAAAACTTAAGTTTACATTTAAATACACTACAATTACGGTAACTCTCTAATATCAGAAGATTGGTCTCAGAAGATTAAACCGTGTATCACTCAATAGTTTGACGAACAAATCTGCAAGTTGATCTTTACTTGAAACAAATTTAACTTGAAGATAGTTGTTCATCACTTGATCTCGTACAAACTGAAAATGGATCTTGATATGTGTTTATGTGTGCATGAAACACTGGATTAAAAGAAAAATAGGTTTCACCTAGGTTGTCACACCATAATTTTGGTGTTGAAGAAACATTAATGCGTTACTCGGTCAATAGTATGTTAAACCATTGAATCTTTATTGCAGCATTTGCTAGTGATTTATACTCAGTCTCTGCACTGCTTCTGGCAACTATTTTTTATGTTTACAGCTCTAAGAGATTAAGTTGTGGCCCAAAAATACACAATATGATCCTACAGATCTTTTGTCATCAAGATCTCCTCCCCAATCAACATCCGAAAAACCATGAAATGAAAATTGCTTAATATGTCCCTATGGACGTGCATCCCTGTCCAATACTAGTATCTATGTCCGAGCCTATTGATTTTAATTAAATTCTACCTTTACTTAATGGCATTAAATTAATTGTTTAATTTTTTTTTGTTCTTTATAGGGTTGTGATGGCTCCATTCTGTTGAATCATGATGGAAGTGAGAGAAGAGCAGAGGCAAGCAAGTCTCTTAGAAGGTTTGAAGCAATTGATGCTATCAAAGCTAGCTGAGATAGAGGAAGAGTGCCCAGGAACTGTATCGTGTGCTGACATTCGTGCCGCAGCCTCCGGAGATGCTACCGTTCTTCTTGGCGGTCCATACTGGGATGTCCGCATGGAAGGAAAGATGGGAAAGTTTCTATTGATAAAGATGTTGATTTAGTGCCAATGGGCCGGGAAACATTGAATTGGTTTGAATGTGCTTGATTTGGTCACTCTTTCAGGAGAATTAATTAGCAGAACATAATTATTGGTGTTTAACTAAGAAATCAAGAACCAAATGTGGATATGGATTTACAGTAATTGTATGTTAATGCTTCGTTTTGTCTTCGGCAGGGGCCCATACAATTGGCTGGGCTACATGCAGTTCAGCACAGCGCATAGGCTGTACAACCATGCAGGAATCGGCAGACCAGATGAATCCCTTGATTATAGATACGCAAACTTCTTGGCAAAAAAAGAAAGCAGATGGGCCTTTGAGTATGTTGATCGAGATGCTAGAACCCCGCAGACTTTTGACAGTGTTTGCTTCAAGAATCTCCAAGACCACACGAGGCTTTTGTCCACTGATCAATCCCTATATTCTGATCCAAGGACTTCTCCAATTGTTGATGCATCGGCTGATGGACCAGAGTTCTTCAATCACCAGTTTGCAGTGTCCATGACAAAGCTCGGCAATATTTTAGTCCCTACAGTTCAAGACGGAGGCGAAATTCGAACTAGATGCTATTCTGTCAACTCTAATTACTGAAAGATTTTGTTTCTGTAATGAAATAGTTTGCTGAGTTTAATTTGTTCTCTTTAATTTCCGTGTTTTGATTTTTTTTAATGGTTTTTTCTTTTTTCTATGTAACAATTTCCAATCTATGATAGCCTTTGATGCAGGTCAAAAATATTTTGACCATATGTTTAACCCGTAATTGTTCTGCAAGTTAATTTACTATAGCTAGAGGATTGCAAGGTGATATTTTATTGATCCAAGGCATTTCATGATGTTTTCAAGTCTGGTTCGGTCGTTGAACCATCCACAAAAACAAGAGGGCCAGGAAATAATTGAGGCTTAAACAAGATTTAATTGGAATCTGAATCGAGATCCATAACAAAGTTTATGGTATCATTAATTGAATATCTTATGTAACGGTGGATTGATACAGATGCAAGACAAAGTTCTGTACTAGGCTCCGAGCAGTTTTAACGGGCCTAATATGTTCAAAACTTGTCGAGGATCAGCCCATCCTTTGTTTGAACTTTATTTATTATTATTGTTATTGTTATTATTAATTTGTTAATTTGTTTAATTTTCTTATATATAATTTCAACAGAAGGATTGACAGGACTTGGCCTCTGTAAGCCCGACCTTCCGGCAACACATTTGCTTCATCCTACAAAATCTTAACACGGAGACTTCTTTATCCAGTTTTGAATCTTGAATTGTTTGCTTGTGCTTTTGTAATATAAAGTATGTTCCTTCATCCCTTTCAGGACCCACTTGGTCTTCCTCCCAGGAGACTATATATAGTTTGCTTCCAATTAAACGCTCCCTCACTGCCATAAAGGTCAAGTACGTGGTAAACGAAAAACACCAAAACACCCCCCTCTCCCTCTCTCTCTCATACGCAAAAAACACGTTATTTATCTAGTTAGACGACATTACTACTTTGCATATTTTCACCGCCATTGGATAAAGGACATTGATAAAGCCACACATTGCTAAAGCAGTCCACCATCCTTTGCTTTCCTTCTTTTTAGATCTTCTTTTAGCTAACTCCTCTCTCTCTCTCTCTCTCTCTCTCTCATTTAAATTCTTATAATCAAGTCCCTAGCTACAAAGTCTTTCCTCGAAGTATACAAACCCTCTCTTTCCTATTGCATCTTCTCCAAGCTTAGTTTTCACCTTTGCCTACCCTTTGTTTCACTGGACAATTAAATATATAGATGTTTCAATCACTTCACCTTGTGTGTTTTTTTATGGTTCATCATCATATATAATAATCCATAGTTTTGCATGGCTAGTGATGTAGGATCTCCCTATCCCACTTCTTTAACCATCTTATTCTTCCTTCTCATCATGTCCCACACCACCATGGCCATCAAAGAGCATAGATTCCTACTAGGTACCTCAAGAGATGGAGAATATATCAAGAAAAACGACATGGAGTACTTCGCTAATAGAAGACATGACATGGGCAATGCAAAGACAGTTTCGAAAGCTAATATTATCCACATTCCTCCTCCGAGTAGTAGAAGGAGAGGCCGGTTTCGAGCTCATAGATCTCCATTGCCATGGCAAGAAGGTGTCTTCAATGATAGCGCCCATGAAGTTCCTAGTGGTCCAAATCCCATTTCTAATAGGTGAAGGGAGACCAAACCGGATCAGTACTTAAGCTCAACCTTCTTTAATTATGTTTTAGTTTGTGTCTGTTTCTTCTTTTATATTTAGTAAATTAGGTTTTCTTTCTTAGTGCTTATATATACATTTACAGCAATGTGAGATCACCACAGTTTATTCTTATAATTATTAGTATCCCAAGCAGTACCTATCCACCAATCAGTTAGCCATGATGATATATGTAAATGATGATAATGATATCTGGGGGGGTTTCTGTTGATGTAGAATAGTACTCATGATTATGCCACACTTCTTCTTTTGTTTGCTTCTCTAAATTATTGCTGCAAATTACCCTTCAAGATTTATATCTTAATTGCTTTTACTAACTCCTCATTAATTAGTTTTTATTGTCTATTAAAAGGGATATAGATTTATCTCCCCCACAAAAAAAAATCCATCCAATTCATGAAATTATTCAGTCATCTCCATTAGACCAAAAGATCAAAGAAGAATTAATGAGTAGGGACGTAATTTATGGAAGAAGCCAAAAAGTAATTCTATAAAACCTCAAAATAAAAAAAATAAAAAGTCACCAACATATTTAAAGATTATCTGTCAGGAGTTAAACAAAAAATTACTTGTGTTTTTTTATGCGAAAAAAAAGGTTTTGCTTGTGCTTGTTTATAAATAGCGTGATGTTCCTTTAAAAGGCCTGCCCTTCTCTCAGAGGTACTGGACCATAAATTCGATCACTCCGAATGTACCTTATAGATTTGAATACCTACAAGCTACAGCTCTATTGTTTTTTTCCTGGTATATAAAATGAAAAGATATATAGGTAGGGAACATTTAGAAATTTCATGCAAGCATTTTAAATTCTTCAAGTGTTTTGTGTTTTTTAATAGAAAAAATCAGAAACAACTGGAGAAGGAGAGATGTGCTAAGTATATTAAGAGAGAAATGTCATTTCACAGGCAAGGGAAGGGAATCACCATTTCCACTTTTGGTGTACGGCGCCCTTTTGTTAAGGACGAGACTAAATACAATTATGAAAGGGAAACGAAAGGCCCCAAATACCAGAGTTTTGCGTGTAAAGTCACACGGACCTGGCATCCAAAGCTGTAGTGGAGGGTCTCTTGACTTCTCTTCCTTCCTCATTCCAGTTTCCCAAGATAGCCCTGCTTCACTTCAGTTAACTACATTAGCTGCCACTCTGTCCCTCTTTGTAAAGCTCCATGAATCTCCATAAAGTGTCCTCTCTGTCCATATCTGCCATAACCATGTCTTCATCTTGTTGTTGGCTACCTTCCCTTGTTTGTTTTTCAATGGAACTACTTGCATTAATTTAGAGTTCAATTGTCTGCAATATAATGCTCCCCGAAGTTAACTTATATACGAAACGAAACATGAACTTCAAGTTTTGAGAAAGATTTGAGATATATTTTGGAACAATCATCGAGTACTTCTTGTTTTTTATGACCGATATTGTGAAAAACTTGCATTGCTAACAAGAAAAAAAAGGAAAGTTCAGTAGAATTGGCCAAACAGAAAGAAAAGGGAATTTAGCTATTTCTTTCAAGAGTTTATCGATCACAATAAGTTAACGACTGTGAATGATCACATGCATATTCCATGGTGGCACGCATGCATTCGTGCATACAGTGGCTTCGTTTAGTTTAAGGAACTGGACAAAATCATTCCATCACTTTCGCATTATACATATGCACACTCTACCCGAAAATTAATAAATATTTACATAATGCACTTGAGGTTGTGGCCGGGGGTGGAAGGGACTTGTTCCCTTCCTCTGCATACATGGGTTCGAATTTTACTGTGCACGTCTGTCATCCCCGCGGTGCCTTACATGCTCACTGAGCTTGCAGGATGTTCAGTGGGCCCGGGAGATTAGTTTTGATGCGCGTAAGCTGGCCCAGACACCCTGCGTTACCAAAAATAAATAAATAAATAAATAAATATTTACATAATATTATACCAGTGTTTAAATTATATTTTCATGAATATTTAAATTATTAATGGATTTGTTGATGAAAACTTGTTGTCAAAGAGTTTCTTATCAAGGATTTTACTTCTGTCAATAAAGTAAATTACTAACAGAAACATCGATAGAATATTCATGCAAAAAAATTTGTTGACCACTTTTTTGTTAGCCAATCTGTCGGTATATATTACTAACAAATCAATGACCTACTAACCATCGACAATTGATTATGTATCACTTAAGAATCTCCCGATGGAATCGCCAGCATAAAAATTATATCGGTGATTCTATTAGCGATATCAAAAAAATTTACAGCTCTTTGTAATTCTCAAATGAAAATGCACCAATATATATAACTGACAGAATCACCAATAAAATTTTTATGTTCATTGGCAATTCCTTCAGTATTTTATTAGTTTGTTTTTTAATACATGCTTATTTGGATCAAACAAGATTAAATAACATTAAACAACTACATTAAATTTAAGAATATATTTTATATTAATAATTTAATCGTAAAATCAATTACAAATATCTTAATACTTTAGAAGAAAGTTCGAGGTGGAGGAAAAGAAAAATCTTTTGGACATCCATGAGTGGGAGGATAATAAGTCAAAATGTATGCCATTATCTACTTTCATTGCTTTCTACTTTTTTTTTTGTACCCCACCTCTAGTTTGACCCTTACATCGATCTTCGCAGCAGCAACTTGTTCTTGAACCAACTTTTGAACGACTAGTAATGGTTGTCTCGAGTAGGATTATAGGGTGTCTACGGTCGAGACACTACAGTCCGCCCTCAAATCTTAGTTCATAGTTATAAAGATATCATAAACTCAATTAAGTTCACACAAGTAGCTCTAGCTTCTAAACACAACTCCAGATATTATTCTTGTTAGGTTGAAAGGAGTCCTCTCCATGTTTGACACACACGCTAATGTTATATGTTTTATAAAAACAAAACAAGTCAAAGTTATCAATAAAAAATATTAGTCTAAAAAATATTCAAAGCTTTCAAAGTTTACATACAACAAACTTCTTAGTTGGGTTGTCCACGAACTACCACACCCATTTCTCTTTATCCTCTTTTCGTAGATGATTTTCCACATATAACTCCATCAGAGTTGGCTCCCGTCCAAGCTATGTAGCGAGCAACCTATCTCAGAATCTCATCAAACAAATAAAGTTAAATAACATTATGTGTTTATTCCATGAGATCTTTTTTCTCCTCATCATTCAATATCCCCTTAGACAAACTATCTCCACCTTTTAGTGCCTTAAATAAACTAGTGAAATCGTGCATCTTAATATGCCATAAATTGAAGTTGTTCTTATCATTAAATTTCTCTACATCAAACTTCACCACTAACATTACTTTTGTCGTCATCACTAAATCTAACTAGTAACTAGGCAAGCTTTGATACTAATTTATTGCGAAAACAACCTTAGAATCTCAAACCAATCGGCAAGTAGAGAAATATAAAAGAACAAGTATAATCAATAACACAAAAGTATGCAAAAAAATTTGCATGGTTCAACAACTTAGGCCTACTCCATGGGTGAAATAATCATAGAAATTCATTATGAGAAAGTAGAAGATTACAAAGTGTCATAAAAAATTGCTCTTTCACCTAAGATTCTAAATTAACCCAAAACTCACATCTTCTCTCCTCTCTAGGCATCCAAGTGTAGAGAATAGAAGCACTTAGAAATAAATCTTAACCCTAAAATATAATAATTAATATAAGTTTTTATACATGGACTAAGTACATAAATATTTATTTTTTCACTTGGACCATAATTTAAAACAAACCCAACACTTTTTGAATTATGATTCAAATGAAAAACTATAATTAAAAAATCATGCTAAACAAACTCTAAATTATTATTGATAACACAAAGTACCTTTATAATAATCTTTTAAATACTATAAACTTAAAAACAAATAAGTAAACGAGCATCATTTGAGGCTTCGGCTCCTAATTGATAAGTGAACATTCTCATAAATTATCATTTAGGATTCAGTTTTTAAGGATGAATATGTATTAAAAATTAGTTTATTGTAAATGTTCCAATATGAATAACCTGCTTAAAAACTTAGTTTTTATGTAAAATGCTGACTTGAAGATAAACTGACTAAAAAAAGAAGAGAATAAATTAGTATATCTAGCATGCCGAACTAGTAGACTGTTATAATTTTGCGTGAAATAACCACTGACCAGTGTTCTTTGACGGATAATATTACACTCTTATAGTTACATGCTCGCAAATTAATGTTACTATGACACTAATTAAGTAATTACCAGTGTGCGTACAGACACACACACACATACTGTGCTACATATAAAGGTGGCAAGATATTTGTAATGGATTATATTCCATCACTTTTTATCATTATAAAAACTTTGCTAAAAGCAAGTTTAAGTCAAGATAGAGACCCCCATATGCCTGTTTTTTTATATATATTTGTCGTTGCCGATCTCTCTCTATATTGTCCGTAGTCCACAGACACACATACACTCACAGGCCTGCAAGAACGGGCCTAAGATGGTTTACTTTTGGCAATCAAAGCATCATGCTGTCTTCCCTTTTGATTTTGAGGAGTTTAATCACTTTAAGAAACTTTTGTAACGATGACTCAACCAGACCTACCTACCTACCTTCCTATGCTGTCTGCACTATGAGAGACTGTAGTTTTAAAACTGAGAATAAAACGCTTTGATATTACACCAGCAGTCTATTCATCTTCAAAGGGAAAAGAATTGCTTGTCTCCCTCGATGAAAGCGATTAAAGAAGAGTTATATATATAGCTTTTATGCTCCTTTATTAAAAGTGAAATTGTGGTCTGGTAGCCTCTGTTTTTTTGCATGGATAAGAAAACTTGAAAGTATCAGTTTTGGGGTGTGATTGGATGACATTTGCGACACCTCAAAAAAACGCATGCATGCTGAACATATCTCTATACATGTTTTTTTTTTTAAAGAAAAAAAAAAAAAGAGTATTAATCCTACGTCACTGGAAAAATAGAATTTTTATGCTTCACATGAAAATCTCGTTAATCTCCTCTCTTAATCACTCGTTTCTGGATAGGATATAATTAATTTTTTTTGTTGGTTTTTGAAACTTTTTTTGTGTTATAACACAATTTTATTTTTTAAGAACATTCTTTCCAATTTAAATGGGCACAGGTCTGGACATAGATTACTGTTTTCATCGTTACGTTTTGATTAACTGATTGTAAGAAAGTGAAATGCATATAGATTCCGTTAATCAAATTAATAATATAAAGACCCTATTAATCAAACTCCCTTATTAAATAATCAATGTTTTGTTAACACAATTACATCAGTACTCTATTGAGATGCAATAGCCAATAAAAAAATTTAAGGTAAGTGTTTGTGTGTGTGGATATATAAGCTAGCCCCCCGAAAAAATAAGAAATATATAGAGATGCTGGCAATCTTGAGCGAATCAAATTCTGGATACTCATTACTGGTCGCATCTCATCGTCGCATCTTCTCACTGAAATCGTCAAGTTTCCTGTCGAATACCTTCTGTAACTTATGGTCACCATTGAACATTAGAAGTTTATGAAGGAGACTGTGTTCCTTCAATGAAGATGCTACTGGAAACGACGAGTTTGGTATGCAAGATAACTAAAGAAGTAAATTCTACATATTTCAAGATTGGTCGTTTCCCATTTTATGAACGTCAAATGATGCACAAATTAAATCTTCAATACCATCCCAGGTCTCCCAACAACGCTGACGTGCTAAGAGATTATCAAGAGCAAATATTTCTTCACAGAGAACCAATGTTTGTCATTTGGTATTTGTTGAAATTTGCAAATCACTGTGATTCTCTACAAATTTTATTACCATCTTAAATCAAAACAAGACGACATGACCTTAATTTGTTTCCTAAAAATCTCCACTGAGATACAAAGAAGAGTTAGGTTACTGCCATCTACAAAATGTTCCAGTATCAACAAAATTCGTGCGCTCGAACATTTCCAGGAAATGTTCCAGCGTTGGAGATTTAAATCCACGGTGACTCTTTTTCCCCACACTGGTATATTTTAATCAATGGTGCTCTTGACTCATGACCAACTAATGTAGAACAGTCCTTCCTGTGATCCAAACCATGTCCCCCAACTATGGTTCTGCCTAGATAAGCACTCTTCATAGCTTTTTCCTTCATTCAATGTCTTCACGAGTCCTGCAGAATCAAATTTGTAGATGGTAAAAGATTAAACAAGTGAAATAGCACCTGAAGGTTATCCATCCTGAAATAAAAGAACAGATAAAGAACCAAAGACTCATCACGATACAAGGCAGGTGGCTTACTTTCAGATCTCTTCCAACACACAGTTGAGAGAATTGAATCAGAAATTTTTTCCTCGAAAAGCAGCTTGCCGGACTTGATGCTCCAAAGTCGCAAACTGCAATCCTCTCCTCCTGAGAAGAATATATTAGTGGTAAACACAAAATAATTTCTGAAGCCTTTATCAAAGTAAAATGGCTTTTAAAAGTACTGGCATGAATTGAAATGGTACAAACCTGCCATAACAAATCTCTCAGATTGGTCTATTCCAAGCTGTAAACGAGTATGAGAGTTCACATGTCCTTCATAAGATTGCACAGCACCTCTCTTAGTCATGCGTTGATCATAAAGCTTAATCTACAAGAGAAAATACAGAAGCAGGAAAATGAAGTTCCTTTACTCTTAGTCACTATTTTAAAAATGTAAAAGAAATTTGTGGACTAAAAAACTGGGCGATATTGAAGCTAGAAACTGAAACAGCAATGAGATTTATTAGCAATTACGGAAAAAAAAAAGCAGGCATGGTAAATAAAATAACTAACAGGAAGGGGGGCGAAAGCATGCTGAGACATGAGGCCCTTTTATGTGTGATTATAGAGCTTTCCTTTTTCAGAGAAACAATGGGTTTACAACCCTATTAGTCCTACAACAAAATATTGACCCCCTACCTCAAAAATAGCAATCGAGTCCTTGTACGTAAAAAAAACTTGATTCATGTCAGCCCTCCATCGAATGTGAACAGTAACTATGCTCTTGACACTGCACATTTCCTTTTAACCTTGGTTGACATGCATTTCTCATAAATATTAATATTTTATTAATTTTGAAGAATTTTGAATGATAGTGAAAATTAAATTTAATTAAAACAAAATTTTAAAAAAAATTGAAAC
>Ga0307515_10024818_pt1 | contig 10413 bp, 6 predicted proteins | sample 17_EM_MG_FD_194513 | JGI IMG/M metagenome (GOLD analysis project Ga0307515, IMG submission 194513) | Populus trichocarpa ectomycorrhiza microbial communities from riparian zone in the Pacific Northwest, United States - 17_EM | ecosystem: Host-associated > Plants > Roots > Unclassified | place...
TAAAAACATAAAATTCAAAATAGGTTTGGATAGTTCTATTTATTGGATAAAGAATATTTTTGTGGTAAATTTTACGAACTCAATACTATACTAAACCAAATAAGAGAGTGTTTGTCTTATAAAAAAAACATATTTTTGTATTTGATTTTTTAAAATATTTTTTGATTAATTTTTCAATTTAATTTATAAAATCTCATAAAATAATTTATAAATAATAATTCACTCGCAATATCATCCAATAATATTAACAAATACTATTACCATTGATGTCACAATCACCCTATCACCGTGATCTCTACCACTATCCCACATACAATCATTATCTGTATTATTGTTACCGTCCCACTATCAGTCCACAACAATTGTCATCACTTTCATCACTACACTGTATTATAATCATTATCGTACTCCATTACCATTATTGTCACCTCCTCCTCTCATTTTTATCTGCAACATTGCTATCATCATCATTATCCTATATCATAATTATAAATACTATCATCATTTTATTATCATAGGAAATTTTATATCATTACCTACCAAATATTGTAAAAGATTTCCCATCCAAAAAATATTCTACATAAAACGTCATTTAAATGAATGTTTGTGTTCAATTTAAGTTCTTCAATAACACAATAACCAATCATAAAAAATACACAAGTTTTTTTTCCCTTTCTAAATTAACATAGTAGAGAAAAACTTTTCCCCAAACAACTGAAAAAAAAAAATTTCAAAATAGTATAGTTTAATTGGTTGTGCAAACCTTAACCGTGTAACTTGGAGATGCACAAATATGACATGCGCATCTCCCAATCAATTTTTTTTGTCTGGCACGTGTAAAACACAGGTCAGACATAAAAAGAAAAAATTCCAGTAGCTTACGCGTGTGTTACACATGCTAGTGAGTGAGCATATTATTGCCTTTTAGGTGGTGTATATAACTTACTTTTAGCTTCAAAGTTGGCTTTCTTTTATATCTGTAAATTGTCTCATTAAGAATTTTCTAATGATATTAAAAATGCTATAATCAAAGCTTTGTTATGTCTATAACGTCTCTTTCTTTATTTTGTTCCTTTTCTTTTTTATTTTCTCTCTAATACTCTTGTTATTGTGCCATCCTATTACATTGTCTTTCTTCTCTTCTTAAAGTTTTGTTTAGTCCCTCAATTTTTATTTTTAATTAACTTTATTATAATCATTTCATCAATTAAATTTATTTTTATTTAAGCGGAGAAAAATAACAACTTTTGGGAAAACATTAATTTTTTTTAGCAATTGCATTAAAAAATAAACATTAACTTTATTAAAAAAAACTATGCAAAAATAATGGATGAAATGATCATAATAATAGAATTAAAGTTAATGTTAGCATTATGAATTATTCCATTATGAATTATTCCAAAGGTAGCTTGTACATGTCTAAATCAAACATTTCGTTTTTATCAAACATGTCGTAAAACAAATCTTGGAAATTAACAAAAAAACAAAAACAAAATTACTGACATGTGATTCATGAACCCTATTACTCTAGAAAATAAAAATAATAAAAAAAACATAATGCATGCTATGTATGTGAATGGAGTTACTATATTAGTAAAAAAATAAGATAGAATTTGGTTAGTGTATTTGGGATAGAAAACAAAAACATTCCTCTTTTTACTATCTCTTTTAAAAGTACAAAAATTTAATATATGTAAATTTATTTTATATTTTTATTTATTTTTGCCCTTATTTTCAGTAATCAAATACTTAGTAATGAAACTCAAGCCTTAAACCTCTACACATTAAAATTAAACTTCTTCCTTTGATCCTATAAAAGACATGTATCAATAAGATAAAAAAAATTCCATGGCACAATTTAAACATGAAAAAGATGTTGCTTGAGAGTTGCGATGCAACTCCTGATTTATGATTTTTTAAAAAATATTTTTATTTAAAATTAAATATTTTTATTTTTTTATGCTAATGTTAAATATAATTTTAAAAAAATAAAAAAATATTATTTTAATATATTTTAAATAAAAAAAATACTTTAAAAAATAATTATTACATCTCTCAAACACCAAAAGAAAAAAAAACCATCCCTGTTTATTAACATTATTATTATTATTATTATTATTATTATTATTAGCTCATTAATTACTTGGCTTGAACGGCTTAAAACCAGACAGACACATTGAGAAAAAATAAAGAAAAAGAAAGAAATCTCTCTCTCTTTCTGTGACTAGCTGGCTTCTGCTTCTCTGTCTAAAATCGTTTCGTTTTTCAAGTAAAAAACGCCATTATTAAATCATTTAATTTTCTAAATACCCCACAAGATCCATTTCGCTATTCGGTTTCGTTATTTGATTTTCGGAGCCCATCAAAAAAGGTACTTTTTTGTTATTCTTTTTGTTGACTATTAATTTTTATGTTTAATTTCTTTGTGCTTTATTAATTTGTAGTTGGTTGCTTGAAGAAATATGGGCTCTTCGTTTTTTGTTAAATTTCCATCTGGGGTCTCAATAAAATTCAAAAACATGGTGAAAGATTGCATTCTTTTTATCATTACATGATCTGTAATTTGTTAAAATGTTGTTTTTTTGGGTTCAAAATGGTTTAATCCTTAATGGGTTTTTGTTTAAACTTAAGGAGATCATGTTTACAGCTTAGTTTTCCATCGTTTTTTCTTCTAATGACTGCTTTTGTTGACTATGAACATCACTGCATAAAAATGTTGACTTTATGTGCAGCTTGTAGTGCTTGTTGTTTACAATTTGACAGGATTGGAAAGCATTACGGCGCTTGTCTGTGTAGTGTTCTACATTGAGATGCTCAGAATGTACTGTGAATTAAGACAATGATTGAAGTTTTCTTTGTTGATTGTGTCGAATTTTTGTTGGATTTTATGTGATGCTTGAGTTAGGCTATGTTTGTCTTGCTTGATGTGTAGATATAGGCCGCTGTAGTCTAGAGGTTTACTTTCCTTCTTGCTCTATATTTTGGATCATAGGCTTGTCTAGTTTGCATAATTGTATGTTTGAGGATGCCTTTCAGCTTTATATTGTATATCATGGCAATTTGGTTTGTTTGTGTTAGTGTTGTATTTATGACTTTAGATGAATGGAAACAACTAGTTTTTATAGAGTGATAGACAGTGCATATAATTCTTTGGCTATTTGGGAAAACATAGGGTAGAAGAGAAGTAGGTACGAGGAAGCAGTAACCTTAGAGTGATAAGTTACAGGAGCGGCATCCAGATTTCGGTGGGGAAGTATATTAATGCTAGCGCAACTAGTCCAGAAAAAAGACAGTAATTTTCTTTTTTTATTTGAATTGTTTTTTACTCATCCTCTTCTGATCTCCAATTGTCATATCCATGACTATTATGATGTTTCGAGATCATAATCTGTTAAGTCGATGTAAATTTATTGGGTAGAGTGCAGGAAGGATCTGGCCACCATTGTGCAGTCCTGTGGTGAGTTTAGAAGCGTGAAACAGGAGATGAGCTGAAGTTAGGTTAATATAGGGGGAGAAAGGCTGCTTCTAGGGTCAAACAAAAGGGATGAGGCCAATAGAGTTAGCTTAATGTTAGGGGAGAAAGGGTTGCTTTAAAATTTTTAAGCTTCTGTTTATATTGCACTTGATCTCTTCTTCTCTTTAGTTTCTGTCTACAGTGGTTACATTCTGTCAAGCTATGGAAAATTAGATGCTGATGCTTTATTGATATTGCAGGGACCGTAATCCTCATTTTGAAGAGAAATACTGGATTCCACAAAGAAAAAGCACCTGATAGAATTACACAAGCGGTAGAAAGCAGAGGATGGAGTAGAAGTTACTACTTGTTACACTTTTATGAGGCCCGCCAACTTTAGCTTCGGAAGATAGATATTTCCTTGGGTTCCAACATGTTCTTCTAATTAATTTCTCAACAGTGACCCTTGTCCTGTTATATACTTTCCCTGCCTATCAAGTTTCCTTTGTGCTCTGCCCTCATTCTTGGATATTCTAATTCCATTTCCTCATCTTGTATAGGGGAGCTTCTGGTTCTTCTGAGGTAAATATTAAGCTCCCCTGAAGAGATCTGCCCTATGGTAGGCTAGTCATTGTTGGCATTGTTGGCTTGTTTCCAACCAGTTGTTCTCCAGCAACAGACATGCTTCTATAGATTGGCCATTCTGTGAAAGTTGAAAAATGGCCTTTTACTCTGAGGATGACAAAGCAGAAGATTACCTTTTCAAGATTGTTTTAATTGGCGACTCAGCTGTTGGGAAATCAAATTTGCTTGCAAGATTTGCTAGAGATGAATTCTACCCCAATTCAAAGTCTACAATAGGGGTAGAGTTCCAAACCCAAAAGATGGATATTAACGGAAAGGAAATTAAAGCACAGATCTGGGACACAGCAGGTCAGGAGCGATTTCGGGCTGTAACATCTGCATACTACAGAGGTGCAGTTGGAGCTCTTCTCGTTTATGACATCAGTAGGCGCCAAACATTTGATAGCGTTGGCAGATGGCTTAACGAACTTCACAGTAAGTTTCATAACAACTTTTGCTAATTATTTAAATCTTTTCATTTCCTTTTCTGTACTGACTGATTTGATATCTGGTTTGATAGTCTTTGAAGTAAAATTATGATTAGGGCACTTTGCAGACCAGTTTGTTGTTTGAACCGCAATGCCTGCAACATATATTTTGACACTTTTCCTTTCAGATGGAAGATTGATTTTGTATTGGTTTTCTGTTGGACAGCTCACTCTGACATGAATGTAGTAACAATACTTGTCGGGAATAAGTCCGATCTCAAGGATGCCAGAGAGGTACCAACAGTGGAAGGCAAGGACTTGGCTGAAGCACAGGGTTTGTTCTTCATGGAAACTTCAGCACTCGATTCCTCCAACGTTGCTGCTGCCTTTCAGACGGTTGTTAAAGAGATCTACAATATATTAAGCCGGAAAGTTATATTATCACAAGAACTCAATAAACCAGGTGCTCCTGAGCTGGGAAACGGAAAGACCGTGGTTTTACAGGGAGATGGGAATCAAGAAGGCAATGCAGAAACTAAAAAAGGGTGCTGTTCATCTTAGTAACCAACTGCAGCTTAATTACTTATTTTTGCCCGTTTCTTTCTCTTTAGCCCGAATTTGCCACTCATATTACATCCCTACTTCTCCATTTGTTTAGTTTCTTGATTTTGTTCCATGTAATAGAATTCTTTTACTTGTTCACCCAAGTTAATGATGGTTGAAGATGATAAATTGGAGTAGCAAATGTAAATGATCTCATGGGGTTTAAAAAGAATTATATCATACAATGTTCACACCCTTGGTGCAAACCCTTCTCTTGTTTTTCACCTTTTCTTTTTCCTTTTTGCCTAGACCTTGGTTTCCTGACATGATTTACGAATTGACATTGCATTCGGATGGGAGTGGGTTCCAGGCTCGCAACATTGTCATGCATCATGTGTAATGCAAGATCACTCGTGTTCCAGGCTCACTAGACTTTCGTCTTTCATGGTTGAGTTTATGCATGGTGAAATCATCTTTGATCCCCCCTCCTTTTTTTTTTGTTCTTTTTTTAATCATCATCTCCTTCAATGCTTGGAGAAAGAAGTGGCAGTGTCAAAGGATGGGTGGCGCATGGGATATGACCTTTTTTAACCTAACAGGCACCATAGGAAATGGGTGCAGTCTGTACATAATATCCCTACCCTAATTGCTGGCCCACAAGATGAGAATGGATGGTATGAAATTGTAACTCTAAGGTCAGGATAGAACGAAAGCATATAAAAGAGAGGGAAAAAGAAAAGGATATAAAAATATACATTTTTTTAAATGAATTTATATTTTTTAAAAATAAAAAGGACTGAGAAAACATTTTTTTTTATTCCAATTGTTTTTATTTTTATATTTCAAGATAGTAACTAAAAGTTATCTAAAATACCCTACTAATGGTTAAGATATAGGATATTCACTAGATAATCTCGGGTCTAAACCCTAGAAAAATTTAGAAATTAAATCATTTGTTCGGCAAAAGAACATAAAGCAAATTCAACAGCTTTATCGTAAATGATAAAATATTGTTTTTATTTTATTTTATTTGCAATTATTAAGATGACAGTTAGCATAATTTTGATTGAGATTAGCTGGCTGTTAATCATAGATGCCATGTTCCACGTGAGGTATCAAGTTTTATAATATTCAAGGAATTTGTGATGGCAAGAGATAGTAGATGTATAGTGAGGAATACTAAAAGCCTGCGTTTGTTTCAGATTATACGGTCAAGTTTGTACGTAGATAAATCCTTCTCCTGTGAACAATATGAATAGTTTTGGCTATAGCAAGCCCGCCCCGTCCATCATAGATTTTCTGCTACATATAACAAATTAAGAGACTGGACTCAGCTTCCTGCTGGTATTCTAGAGTACATAGCAAGCGAGGTAAGTGTTGCTGACGATCATCGATTTTTGTTGGTTTGCACTGCGTCGACACATCAATGAGACCTCCTTCTTCTCATCTTCCATGGTTAATTAATGCTCTCCAAAGATTGAAAGAAGAAAACTCTGGATTTTTTTTGTCTTCATGATTCAAAATTGTATCAGATTCCATGGTTACTAGCAAAGGTGGTTTGTCAAAAATGACAATGAAATTAGCAGATTAACCTGGAATGATTATGATATTTTTGTTAATTTTTTTTTCAATTTCAGTCTTCATCATTGGCTTGTTTGGTTATTGAGTTTCATAGTTTTATTTCGTTTTCTTTCTATAGGATTACCCGGTATGACGACTAAGTTGCAGATTTGACATGCTAACCATAATGAGCAATTAGGTCAGGATTTTTTTTTATTTTTTTTATTGTTAATTTTTTAAATTTATTTATTATCATTGTATTTTTTATTTAAATTATTTAAATTATCCAAGCTTATTAAACTCAACTAAATCAATAACTCAAGTCTCATATTTTTTTAAGAATATTTACATCACCTTAGTATATATTTAAAAAAAATAATTTAAACTAGCCTGCAGTGTAATGCAGAACATCTATTTAGTATTAGTTAATTGTCAATAAGGAAGCGAAGCATTGACGTGTGTGAAGATAGGAGGACAATGACGAGGTAGAGGAGGAGAGCGAGAGCGAGGGCGATGATCATGAAGTGGAGGAGGGAGGAGGAGGAGGAGGAGGAGGATGATTTGTGATAACAAAAAGGAAGAGAATGATGGGGATGCACATGTGGTAGAGAACCAATTAATAATGGTGAATTTAGTAAAAAATAGTTGATGGAGATGAAGATGGTCAGTTTGGTGTCTTTACAGGTGGCTAAACAATTTTTGATGAACAAGAAGAAGCTGATACAGAACTGGAGGAGTATGGCAATGAGGTAAATATGGATGATTATGAAGACGTCCAAGGGCTAGATGATGATGGGCAGGCCCAGGAGGTAATAGTTAAATTCACCACCTAGACGATGATAACTTGAAAAACAGAAGAAAAAACAAGGCATAAAACACAATGACTAAAGGAACACCTTATCATTGAGGATGACTTTAATTCATGGAAGAAGCTCACTTATGGTGCATCTAGGGTTTCTTCTATGTGCATTTTGTTTTATATAGAATTATTAAATTATGTGAAAATTAATCTTAACCCCGTGTCAGGTCAAAGATAGGTTTAGTTTTTTCTAAAACATCATCATTATAATTTCTTGAATAAAATATTAGAACAGCATCATTTTTTGAATTGACTTGCACTACCCATAACTTGAACGGGACACCTTTACTCGAAGGTTTCTATTTTTTTTTTCATAGGTATGATTTATTGACATGCAATATTAGTGACCCCACAACGTGAGGAGCAGCGATTTATATATATATATATATATATATATATATATATATATATTGTCACGAAAGATGATGCATCATACAATCATTTTGAGTATACCCCACAACGTGATTTTTTACATCTCAAGAAAGAAAAAACCTATATTAGAAAAATCTCAAAAGCTCAAGCCATACACAGATTTCCTTGGACTGCTCTCTAAGATAAAAACATGAACCAGTTTGCTCGAATCATGTTTCCTATATGGAATGGAACATCTGGACAAGAAACATGTATGAAATTCACTTCACCAGATTACCTCACCTATATCATAATCATCCTATGCGGCAATTCCTGAAACGCATGAAAATCAACAAGATCATGTCAGCAGTCAGCACCAGAGAGCATCGTGATGATGGCGTGTAAGATTTTGCAAGAAAAGAATTTCATCAGCATCGGTTACATGTACTAGGATGAAAGCAACAACTACGTGATAAAAAATATAGGAGCTTAGACAATCAAGGTCCAATAATTTGCGGAATCGGCACAAAATGTTGGACAGTTGGAGTAATACTACGGACTCGCAATGAGGAAATCCACACAGAGAGACTATTCTCATTATATTCTGCAATTTTGCCTATGACAGTTGTGTTCTTCTGAGTTATGAAAGCTTTGATAGCAATATAAAATGAAATGTTACATGAGGAAAGGCAGCATTGATTGTCAGAGAAGAAATCAGCATAAACATGGGGGCAAAGAATACTTACCTCTAGTTGATTGTCTATTAGCAACACTATAACCACCAACATAACCAGCAGAATTTTTAGTCATAACATCAGAAGCTGCAGTTCCAAGCCCAAAACCAAATGAGCCTGACACTTCTGGCTCTGAAGGTGAAGATTGCCAGGTGGAATCCCCATATAATGAGCCCTTTTCATAAAAGTCTGCATAAGCCCCTTCATAACCACCATTGGATGCAACATGAGATGATGTCAGAGCAACACCTGTCCTACTGTTTCTTCCATAACCTACACCTCCTAGACCAATATCAAAATCTCCACTGCCAAAGCCTAGATTGCTACTGCTATTGACAGAGCCAACTCCTCCACCTTGCCCGGAATTAGCAGAGGAGCCCCAAAGTGCTCCAATACTGCCAAAAGAACCCATTCCCGAGTTTCCAGTTCCAGAACCCATAAAAGTACTGGAGTTGTTGGCGCTTGAAGAATGATTATTACTTCCATTTCCCCATAATGTGTGAGCTGTTGAATTTAATACAGAACTACTTCCTCCATTGCCTACACTTAACCCTATGGGGTTGCCATACCTGCTTGCATTTCCACTAAATGAAGGGCTGACCCGTCCATAGCCAGCATTAGAATTAAGGTTTGAATTTCCCCCATAACTTGGGTTCAACACCTGCTCAAAATTCAATCCCATCCCATAACCAGTACCAAATGGAGAAAAGTTATTCCGTCCAACATTAACAGAACTAAACCTACCATCCATTCTAACTCCATACCCTCCAACAGAACTTTGGTTATATCCCTGAGTATAACCATTGAGGAAGCTACTGACTCTACTTGGACTATAGTTAAGTCCTCCTAACTGGTTCCGTGTTGGCCCTGGGGATAATTCCTTTGGGACAGCCCGCTTGACCTCAACCATTTTACCGTTGAGTTCATGAAAGGTTTTGTGCAATACTCTATCAACCGCTTCCTCTGAATCATAGGTGATGAATCCAAAACCTCTTGGCCTCTGAGTGTTGTGATCATACATAACCACCACATCTACAATCACTCCAAACTGATCAAAGTACTTCTTAAAGTCACTATCTGTAACTGTAGATGCTAAACCTCCTACAAATATCTTCTTTGTTCGGGCAGGACCAGGTGAACCATTAATGCTGCTACTATTTTTGTTCAGAGTGCTCTGATCCTCCCTAGGAACTGCCTTCTTTGCCTCGACCTGCAAAGGAAAGATTGATTAGGAATAATATATTTTCCATGTTCGCATATAGTCCAAAGTTTCATAACTACTTAAACAGTGAAGCAAAACATTGTCTCTTTGTCGCATGTAAGCAATGGCACTTGGAATTGAGAAACTTAGCAAATTTTTTATCTTCATACTCTTTTCCTAATGATGTTGCAAGATTTTGCATTACTCGGAATCGTCTGTTTGTATTGAAAACACGGGCTGGCATGAGATGTGGGACAGTAGATTGACACGTTTTATCTCCTTATTTTGTAAAATTTTTCATTCGTAGTTCATAACTTTTCAGCAGCACAACAAATTACCAAAAATATGTATCAAGCTTACTCACCTTTTGTGTAGATAAGCTTCACCTCCCTCATTTTTTCAACTTTTGCACCAATGTTTTTTCCATTAGCATCAGCCATTAATGAGACATTAATTACAGTTTGTCTGTTTTATTGAAGCCTGATTGTGTCCTCCGATCAACTTGACTCTCATGGAAGCCATTTCTCATATCCCTTAGCACGTGTACTTTTATTCTAAAACAAGATTTTCTTGACAATCTAGCAAATGCACATGTTATGTTGTGAAATTCTAATCTCTGATTGCTGTTTAAATTTGCCGAAACCAAAACGAACTATAAT
>Ga0307515_10024819_pt1 | contig 10411 bp, 10 predicted proteins | sample 17_EM_MG_FD_194513 | JGI IMG/M metagenome (GOLD analysis project Ga0307515, IMG submission 194513) | Populus trichocarpa ectomycorrhiza microbial communities from riparian zone in the Pacific Northwest, United States - 17_EM | ecosystem: Host-associated > Plants > Roots > Unclassified | place...
AGCTAGGCCCCTGTACCAAATTCGCATGACGAGCAACTCGATCGCTGCGGTCGACGTTTAACCAAGCATCAAGCATACGGTGAAGAACAGAACTACCTGACAATGAAGATGTGGGGGTCTTTGTCAATGGCATTGTGGCTGGTGTTTCGAGAGGTAATGTCGAGCTCGACCCCTGTACTTTACGAGCGGAGGTTTGGAGGGGCCGGGAACTGCCGATCACCCTGAGCCGGGGTCCTCAGGTCGAGAGACGAAATCTGCAGAACAACTTGCCGCAATCACGGGTGTCGACGAGCCTCCAACCCGCTTGGGACCGGACCAGATAATTGGTGTGTTGATATGTCCCTCCCCCACACAACCCTCAGTTACGTCTGCGTGCCGAATCCGCGATCACCCCCACTGAGCGCGTCCCATCATTTGGTCCCGGTTGGGCTTGGCACATTGAACACGTCGATACACACGGTAGCATTGAACTAGTGTATTCAGGGTGCAGATACAACGAATGAATCATAAACGGTGACGTTCAAACAACGCATCTCACTCCTCAGTTCCTCACTAGGGCAGCCCCAGTGGGTTCGGTAGTTCGAAGCTGCTTCAAACTCGGCAGACGAGGTCCGCGTCCCACTCGTCCGATCCAATACCTTCGTGAACGAGAAACATAGAACTCGGATCGTACTTCTGCTTGATGGCTCAGAGCTTATCGTGGTGAGTCTCGAAGAACGATTTCTTCCAGTCAAATTCATATCTCGAAGCCTACAGACGCGCCGACAATGATTTTTCGAAAAAAGAACTAAGGAGTCGGGGGACCACGAATAAACGCGGGACTCATACCTCGTTGAAGTATGCGCCGGATTCTGGGGATATGCCTTCGAGGATCTTCATATCCTGAATGAAGAGCTGACGAGCAGCTTCAACGTCAGGTTGGCACCTTCCCGCTGGTAACCGGCTGATAGGTTGTAGGGTTGACTCGAACGAGCGGAGCCTTAGCAGGACCTTCGTTTCCAATGAGCCCTTGACCGCGGTGACCCGCAGACACGATGAGAACGCCTGGCAAGATTAATTTTGGCACGTCTCTGCAACCGTCACATCACCATACTTATTGTTTCTACCCATTCCGTGTTGGTTCGCTCGCCGTACATTGCCACTGGTGGTTATGGGCGACACGCACCTGTTGTCGTCCATATGCTTGTCCAACTGTCGCTCCAACAATCGGGGTGGGGGGGTTGGGAAATGGAGAGGGGATCATCCGAGTTGATCATTGCCTTCGTTATTGGGGCTAGGATCTTTTGAGGCGGCAATTCTGGAGCGCGGAAATTGATCTTCCTCGAAATTGGTTACGCATAGGCTACGGAAATACCCCCAGTCAAAGTCGAGGCTTTCGTGGCACGAGTGAGAGGAGCCGGGCGACGTGTTGAAGCGCATGTAGGGTTGGAGGCAGTTGCTCGTCGAGGGACCTGCTAGGCAGATGGCAGTTCAAAAGGGTTCTGCCGGGTTTTACAGCCTGTGACAGTTGGGTAAGGAAGAAAAAGCGTTTTTTGGTCCAGCACTATGATTGCGTCGGGGCAAGGATTTTGTCTCCAGACCGCGCATCTGGAATCCGGCGCCTTGACCCTTTTCGTTCGAAACTCGGCCATCCTCCCGAATTACTGGGGGCGGGAAGAACGGAAACCCCACCTAGATTCCGTACTCGACGATAGCGATGTCCTCACGATGAAGGCAGGGGTGTTACGGGACTCGCGACAATCTGGGTGATCCCCTCTACCTTGAGGAAGTATTACGTGGAAAAACTCCTTCGACTCGCGTGGGACCCCGTCTGCGTGTCTACATCCGGGCACGCCGTACTTGTGGATAACGCAGGAGCTCTAATTGACGAGATACTGCCCCTGGCTGCCCTGATCGCGCCGGACAAATTGGGGGCCGAACCCATTCTTTCGTACGGACAGAAGGTCTCGATCTCGGGTCTGGCGTATTTGGACCCTACCCGTCTCTGCTACGGGAAAAAGCCACTACTGACCTAGGCCCGGAGGCTCGCACGACGGCAACAGGTCGGGAAAGGATCTTAACACCAAGTTGGAGAGCCCTGGGGCGGTGGGATTCGTCGAGCCTGGCTGGGAGACGACCAGGACGCCGACCCGGATATGGGAGCCAAAGTTGTGGAAACTCAGCTCACCAAGTTCCGCGGAATCTACCAACAGAACGACAGCGACATCCGAGATGAGCGTCAGGCCTAGTGTGTCGAACCTGCCCATTCGTCCATGATTCGTGTCCGGATGCCTGGAAGCGTTTGTGACCCTCAATGGCTCCTGATGCATCAGATTGAACCCACCTCCGGTCTCGACACTGCCACTGCTTCACGATTGCGGAACATAATGGTCGTAAACCTTTCTCCGGTTTATATGTCGACGCTTCTCCCCCCCTCCCCCGTATGCACTTCGCCACCGCTGGTAGGTTGGCACGGTTCACATTCCGCGCGATTGAGGCATTCAACTCACAGAAATTACTATCACACCATGTATCGATACTTTCATTGTGTAAAATCTGTCACGAATAATGGTACAGAGTGGCATTAAGCCAGTCTCGATGTACATTTGGACAACAATAGAAAAAGCGGGGGTGTGTGGAACGGAATTGTGACTACGGACAGATGTGTGGACGGACTAGAGGACTCGGAGCAGTTACAGCACCTAAGTTAGCACGCAACTCTTTCTACGGGTACCTGTAGACGGATGGAGGTCGACGTCTCTACCGCTCCTCTAGACTCACACACTGAGTCCTGCAAAACGTCGATGACAAGCTGGGAGATTCAGTCGCCCTCACTGCGTCCGACATTCGTCTGAAAGTCCGTACTTGTATACCGGAATCGTAGGATTTGTCGCCAGCAGCTCATGGACCTCCGTCATTGTTATAATTGCGTGGAGATCAAGACCTTCTGTTTGTGCGAAAGAATGAGTTCGGCTTCGGGTTTGTTTGGTGCGATCAGGGTAGCCAAGGACAGTATCTCGTCAATTAAGACCTCTACTACGTTATCCACAAGTAGGGCGAACCCGACATAGATACGCAAACTGAGCAGCACACGAGTCGAAGAGGTTTCTCTGGCACGTAATATTGCTTCGAGTTCGAGGTGGAAGGATCATCCGGATTGTCGCTTCGTCGTACAACATCCTGTCTCCATCGCGAGGACATTGTTATCGTCTAGTAAGGACTCTATTTAATGATAAAGTTAATGAAACCTCGAATAAAATGTCGTCAGATGAGCCGTGTTGAATGAAGGGCTTGCCTGATTGTTGACAAATTCCGATGGACAAGCGTGGACACCGCGGACACCGGTGGCGTTTTGCGTGGTGAGTGCTATACTGATACTTGGTCTATAGCAGATTATGAACGCGGTGAACGCCTTCAGGTCCGCCTAAAACAAGCTCAGGAACCGGCGAATGGGCCTGTGCTGACTTGGATCCCAGCACCTCCCGAAGGATCCCTCTCGGTCGGAGTGGGAGGGCGAGCAGTCGCGAGAACTTTTCTCAGCGACCGAGTATGTGAAAATCATGGCAGTGTATCGCTGTCGCGACGCTTCCGACAAAGTACAGAAAAGTTACTGTCGCGCTCATCATCGCTGTCTTGACCAGTTTCATGTCCTTACCTACTATATTGAGCATCGCTGGAGGGTTGCAACGACACTTACCAAACAGACGGTGGGCACGGGACTTGATACTAAGGACATATAGCTACGAAACAGGCAGGCATCCCTAATCTTATCCCAACAACCAGCGAGACACTCCTCGTCACACCTTACCCCCCCATCACTGCTTGACAGGGAACGAGAACTACGCCGAGCGTAGTCTGAGGGTAAAGTTGCAGCACGGACGCGGGATCATTAACGTTGTGAGCCCGAGTCCGGATGACCGGTGACCAACTCGATCACGCGCATCCCTTTTCAGCGCTAAGACCATGATGCTCGCCTTTCCCAACAGCCTTCACGCCGCGCGGTTCTCTCGCCGCCACCTCGAGTCTCGACTATGAAAGCTGAGCCCCGGCGACCCAAGGGCCGAGAGGATACCGTCGAGGCGTTGAATGCAGCAATAGAAGCCACGAATCTTGCAGAGAAGGTCTCGTCTATCGTACCAGTCAAGGTCGTCTTTAGCTCCGTCAACGTTCTTCTTAAACAAATCAGGGTATGTTTCATGTTCTTGTTCTCCTGCTACATTCTGCTCCGGGTTCACACATAGCCAGGACTCAACGGCGAATGAACTGGATTATGTCGAGTTTGGGCTACTCTGCGCCAATATCTGCCGAGTACTTGACCAGGGGACGAACAGAAAGAAACCGGGCGAGCTCAGTCAGTCCGTACACGGTGCGATAGATCAGTTGCCGGTGTGAGTTGAACAGCGACACGCGTCTCGACCGTTGACCATAGTACTTTCGATCGCAGGACCGTAGCAGATATTCAGAGGAAGCTCGCGAAGTGGGATAAACGGAGCGTGATCTATCGGCGTTTCCGCGCAAAGAAAGATAAAAAGACGGTGGCTGCCTGGAGGTTGGGCCTCGAGAATATTCTTCAGGTCTTTAACGTGCGTTCTGCCCCTTGAGTGATGACCGTTGCTAACCCCCTCCCCCCATAAGGCACTTCCAACAAACACAGATTCATCCGCCCCAGCTGTCCGCCACGATGTCACGGACACCCAAATCATCACTTCCGACATCCAGAATGACGTTGTGAACACCCCCATCACTATTTCCGACATTCCTCGTAACGGGTTGAAAAGGCCCAATGATACACGTGGTCAGAACCGGATGGTGAGTACCGTTCGTATTATATCAGTCGTTGAGCGGCCATTCAAATATTTATCCCTGCCCAGTTTCACGCCAGGTCAGCGATCTCGCTTGGAAATGAAATTTACGCCTGACCTTTGTATCTAGCGCACCGGGAGAATCATTGCCTCCCTTTCCGGGAAGCACACATGGAACCGTTTCCAGCAATCGCCAAGACGTCCGGGCCATCGTTTCCAAACTCGAGCACAATACTACCGACACCCAGGCTATGGTCTCCGAAATCCATCGCACTGTCGTGAAAGGTCAAGCGAATGATAGTAGAAATGTGTTGGTAAGCGACACTCGTACTCTATCTACCACCGAATATCCATTCACCGTGGCCTAGACTCAAACCAGGTCAGCAATCCCAGTTACCAATGGATTAATCTTCTCACACCCGAATCTAGCATACCCGGAGAATCTCCACCCCTTCCCCCAAGGACCTTCTTCGGCCGTGACAAGTTGATCGACAAGATAGTCGATCTGGCCGAGAAGCTGACTCCAATCGCTCTGATCGGTGCTGGCGGGATCGGCAAGACCTCTATCGCCCTGACTGTCCTCCACCATGACCGGATCAAGCAGCGGTTTGGTCATCACCGTCGATTTATCCGGTGTGACCAATTCCCCGCCTCGTCCGCACATCTCCTGCAGCGGCTCTCCGACGTCATCGACGCAGGTGTCCAGAATCCCGAGAATCTAACACCCCTGCGGAAATTCCTGTCCTCGAAGGAGATGATGATTGTCCTTGATAACGCGGAATCAATTCTCGACCCGCAGGGAAAGAATGCACAGGAGATCTACAGCGTAGTGGAGGAGCTGAGTCAGTTCAGCAATATCTGCGTCTGCATCACATCCAGGATCTCCACCACTCCCCAAGACTTCAAGTGTCTCGATGTGCCGACGCTGTCAATGGAAGCCGCACGCGATACCTTCTATCGTATCTACGACAACGACGCCGATCGGTCAATAATGGTCAACGGTATTCTCGAAAACCTTGATTTCCACCCACTTTCCATCACCCTGCTCGCCACGGTCGCACGCCAGAACAAATGGGACACGAGCCGATTGGCCCAGGAATGGGAACGACGGCGAACAGGCGTGCTGCGGACCCAGCATAACAGGAGCCTTGCCACCACGATCGAGCTATCACTGACCTCCCCGCTGTTCCGAGAACTTGGCCCTGATGCCCGGGCGCTTCTCGGAGTCGTCGCGTTTTTCCCGCAGGGTGTCGACGAGAACAACCTAGAATGGTTGTTTCCCACGATCTCAAATAGAGCTGATGTCTTTGACAAGTTCTGCATCCTCTCGTTGACGCATCGGACCAATGGATTCATCACGATGCTTGCACCACTCCGAGACTACCTTTCTCCCAAAGACCCAATGACATCCTCGCTGCTCTGTGCGACCAAGGAACACTACTTCGCTCGGATGTCAATCGAGATTGATCCGGACATGCCTGACTTCGGAGAAACTCGGTGGATCACGTTCGAAGACGTAAATGTTGAGCACCTGCTCGATGTCTTCACGGCGATTGATGCGAACTCAGACAGTGTCTGGGTTGCCTGGATCAATTTCATGGAGCACCTCTTTTGGCACAAGAAACGACTCACGATTCTGACGCCAAAGATCGAAGGTCTCCCGGATGATCATCATTCCAAACCGGGATGCTTGTTCCATCTCTCACGGTTGTTTGGCTCAGTCGGAAATTATGTGGAGCAAAAACAGCACCTTGCTCGTGCCTTAACGATCTGGAGAGAGCGGGAAAGTGACTGTGACGTTGCTTCAACATTGACGGAGCTATCTAATGCAAATTGGGCAATCGGCCTCCACAAGGAAGGAATACAACAGGCGAAAGAGGCATCGGAGATCTTTGAACGACTCGGTGACATGGCGAACCAGGCACAGTGTTTGATCAGGCTTGCTCATTCACTGCGTTCAGACAAACAACTCGACGCCGCAGAAGAAGCTGCACTCCGCGCTATCAATCTTCTCCCGGAGAAAGGCGAAGAGTTTCGGGTCTGCGAATCTCACCGTGCTCTCGGCAATATATATCGATTCAAGGGCGATACCGAGAAGGCGATTCACCATTTCGAAGTGGCCATCGGAATCGCATCCCCTTCTAATTGGCACGGTGTCCTGTTTTGGCTTCATTACGAACTGGCGGGGCTGCTTCGTGGTGAAGGCAGGTTCGACGAAGCACACACTCACATCGAACACGCCAAGTCACACACGGTCAACGACGCTTACTACCTGGGTTATGCAATGGAGCTGCAGGGTTGGGTTTGGTACGAACAGCACAGGCTTGAAGAAGCGAGGTCCGAGGCTCTGCGTGCAGCCGACGTTTACGAGAAGCTTAGGGCTGCGGGGGACTTGGAGCGCTGTAGAAAGCTCCTTCGGGGTATAGACGAGGGACTGAACACTCCGGTCGTCTCTGGTCAATCTGGCTGATTGTGAGCTCACGAAAATATTGCTATTTCCTGCACGTATTAACTTCCCGTTCTAAACTTAGAGAACCGGACGATAGCGTCGATGGGTTCTCCAAATTCATTTTCCCCCAGTTCCCTTCGTCATGCCTTCCCCTGTACCCGCTCATATCGCTACTTCCTTCTTCCTCAACAGCGTCTTCCCTTCTATTTGCCTCTTCCACTCATGCATGCTATTCCATATTTGTTGTCCCACCACTGTACTCGGTCCCTAGGTGGGAAACGTTGCGACGTGGCAATGGTCATATGCCAACTGGTCTCACGATTGCTCGTCCACACCACCTCTGCTCGGAAGGTTGGACGGAAGTACCAAGGATTAATAGGATTGCAGACGATCTGTAACTACGGAACGAACAGACATCGATTGACCTTATATGTCTGAGTAACGCTTGGAACTACAACCGTTTCCGCAGCCTCGCACGCCTCTCTTTGGCACATAAGACAATCAATTAATCAACCTTGATGTAGCGAAATAGACCCTCGGCGAAGGGTTGGGTGTTGATGCTGCTTGTGAAGGTGGTGACGCACCACTCATAAATGGCCGGAATACTCGGTGTTCCCTTTAGTTGCACGTATACGTCGCACTCATTCGACACTTAGTCAAATTTTAAGATGACCGCGACACGGCCGGTATTCGTTGTCCAACGCTCTAACCGCCTTGTAAGCCGCTTCACGGATGTCAGTAGATCTTCCGCGTGCAGAATTCTGGTGGTTACGTACGGTCAATTAACAGCGACAAGCGCCAACGCCCGTGCACCTCGCATACACAACGTAGCGGTAGCAACAATCGTTAAACACCCCACCGAGCGAGGGTGACGTTGATGGACAGAACGCCGGAGCAGGCCCGCACATCACCGCGATCCGCGAGACCAGGTTGGAAAATCTCCTCGTACCCCGGGAGTTCCACCACGCGGCTGCGGTGGTAGTGTCGGAGCCGCACAGATAGACCTCAATAAAATGCAGTCCCTGCTGGCTGGGCATCAAGTCGGGTGCGTTCACGGGCGATTCCGTCATTGAAACACAGCATCGGGCGAAGATCCTCGTCCCATTTCTGGAGAAGGTTAGTAAACGCAAACAACATTTTCTAAATATCACAACAATGCCGGAGACACCCCGATGATCGCCGGCGGTCCACTCTTCCCGTACTCTGCCTTGTTTACGAAGTTTTTGTTTTGGGACTCATGGAAGGACACCTTGGGAATAAAAACGAAGTACAACCATCGTCAGAAAGAGGTTAGCTCAAATTGCCTGTGGACGGACCCACCTTGGCGGTAATGCCGCTTCCCAAAAACGCGGCATATCCCTCACATTTCTCCCTGTACATACTCCGAATAGAAGTCTGGAATCTTGGGGGTGCGGACGGCTGAACCTCATTCGTGTGTTTTTCCGGGTTCTGGACCACGCATCGTCCGAGAAACACGGCAGAGGACGGTCCCATCCCTATGTCAACGGGGATTAGGATAAGACGATGGTTTCAGTGCCACGTATTGACAGACCTTTAACATGGCTTGTTGTATCACTGGTGGCCAAAAAAACCCCAGCCACGCCCAGGCTATCCGGAATGTATTGCCGCTCATTGGCCTCGACCCTGATGTGGACACGCCAAACCACCTTGGAGACGCTCAGCACCTTCTCCTTTTCGCCGCGCCCAAGCAATGTAGCCTCCAACCCTGGAACATGTTTTGAAACCCTAGGGTTGAACAGCGGGTTGCAGAGCCTGTCTCATTCGCTTCCGGTCACCCATCCTTGCCGTCGAACTCGAAAGCCTCGATTTCCTTCAGCCTGGCCTGTTCTGCTGCAGAGGCTTTTCGATGTTTGCCTCGATCACTGCGCGCTTTTTGCATGGACGCAATTTCAGTGACACCTTCATCCTCGGCTTCACCAGATGCCAACTGAGATGGGCCGAGGACAGGCGGTCTGATTAGACACCGTGTTAGAGGGCCAGTGCGAGGTCTTGAAACACCTGGTTTAGTGCTTTAGGTGAGAGGGGGCTCTCTGGAGAAGTGTTGATATAATCGGGGTGTTTGTCTTCAGGACCTGAGCCAAAAACGCCGAAACGACTTAATTCCGACAGGAGTGCTCGCCCCGGATCGTGTTAAAAAGATGCCCTGGGCCGCGGGTCGTTAAGTGGTGGAGAATCTGGCGACCTTAAAACGTCCGAAGGATAGTTGACTATACTTTCGCAGGAAGAACGGGGTGAATCAGGGAGGTGAGATGGTTGAACAGGGGGTCCCATTTGGACGCGGCGGAGACCGAGGGCAGCAAAGAGGGCACGTTTCCTGGTTGAAGGACGCGTAAAAAAACCGGCGGACACACAAAAAGAAAAGAGACTCGCCATACTGCCTCCGCTTGTGCCAAGCCAGAAATCTGAATTCCAAAAAAGGGCCAGGATATGATCAGATCTTGGCGCCAGCTGCGAGGGCCTTGTCCAATAGATCGGAGTCGGCGTGGTGGTCTGGGAACCCATAAGTAGAGGGATGGCAGGGAGTGTTAGGTAGATGGTCACCGTCCGTAGGGGTTGTGAGTTGGGACTCAAATGAACACGAAGGATCGACGGAGGCTACGCGATGAATGTGTTCCGAGAACGTGCTCCGGATAGACTAGCCAGAAAGACCGGCGCACGTCCAAGCTTGTGAATGCACCGCGTCGTACCACCGGTCAGCGAATGAAGCATTTCTCCAGAGTAGAGGGCGTCCCGGACGCGACGCGTGACGAGTCCGCGTGAGGTATTGTGGGTGTCGGACCGATCACACGTGTCTCCGTTCAGCGTCAGGCCATGGATATAATTCTAATAATTCTCTTCACCACATGCTTATGGGCCCAGTGTTGGACCGGCACTGTATGGGCCTGTTTGCACGGGGCGTCTCATGATAAAATGGGCGCTCATCCTTCTAGGAGTCTTCCCCGCAACCTTCACGCCGCGCGGTTCTCTCGCCGCAACCTCAAGTCTCGACCATGAAAACCGGATCCCAGCAACCGAAGGGACGGGAGGGTGCCTTCGAACGATTGAACACAGCAATCGAGGCCACGAATCATGCAGAGAAGATCTCATCTATCGCACCGGCCAAAGTCGTCTTTGGCTCCGCTGAGATTCTTCTTGCACAAATCAGGGTATGTTTCCTGCT
>Ga0307515_10024820_pt1 | contig 10411 bp, 2 predicted proteins | sample 17_EM_MG_FD_194513 | JGI IMG/M metagenome (GOLD analysis project Ga0307515, IMG submission 194513) | Populus trichocarpa ectomycorrhiza microbial communities from riparian zone in the Pacific Northwest, United States - 17_EM | ecosystem: Host-associated > Plants > Roots > Unclassified | place...
CGACCATCTATATAAGTTTTTTTTTTTTTTTTTTTGCATTCAATCAAAATTGTTCATTTCTCTTGTTGTAAGTTCTGGAATTAGGTCCCATACTCAGCCCTATTTTCATCCCTCTTCCTAGTTAAATTTTCCTTAGCAACTCTTGGAAAATCCTAGGTCATTTAGTTAGGGTTTTCATCTTCCTTTATGGTTTTAAAATCACAAGAACGGTGGAGAGGAGTTCTGGTTTATACCTCACGGTTCCCAACCGCTCTAGGAAGAGGTTTGGTGGTCTGCTCTTCTCTTTCAGTCCAGTTTCTTCCTTCTCTCACCTGTTTTCCAGCCGGCCCTCTAGGCTCTTTCTTCTCCCTTGTTTTTGGTTTTTTTTCTTCACTTAACCCACTTCTCACTCAACTCTCAAGAAAGATTGCATGCATGCTAGTTGTGTTTAGTTTTTCTCCTTGAGAAGGATGGGTTGTACTGCAGCAATGGTTGCAGCCGGTTCTAGGAGGAGGTCTAGGCTTCCTCCTCCTCCAAGTTTTGTCACTTCTCTTCCCCTCTAATCTCTTCTCACTCCACTCTCAAGGAAGGTGGGCACGCAGCTGTTTAATTTAGTTTTCTCTTAGGAAATAGAGAGGGGCGGTTCCAACAGCCTGCAGCTGGACCTTGGAGAGAGGGGGAGTCACCTTTTCTCTCTCTCCCTTGCATTTATACCCCCTCTTAAATGAGGTGGGGTGTTTGGATGCTAGACAATGTTGTTCTTATCCCTCTTTTGGGTTATTCTTGGGCTGGTTTCTGTTCCAATTCTCTCCTAGGATAGGCCGGTCCAACACTAATTTTTGTTGTGTTGTTGCCGATTGAAAAATCGACAACAAAAACTATGTCGTTGCCGATTTAGAAATCGACAATCAAACTGTCGCTGCCAATTTAGAAATCGACAACGAAACTGTGTTGCTGCTGATTCAGAAATTGACAACGAAAACTATGTCGCTGTCGATTTAGAAATCAGTAGCAAACTATGTTGCTGTCGATTCAGAAATCGGCAGCGACAGTGGAGTCATTTCTGGTTTTACTTTTTTTTTTGTTGGGTGTTTACAAATGATATTTTATGGTAATATGTTATATTTACCGATGAAATAAAACAAGTAAATTTTTTTTGTTCACACGCTTTGTCCGTCTGTAAATCAATCGGTATATTTATTATTGACGGATTCACCGACAATCCATAAATTACTAATAAAAAATTTTTTGACGGATTGTTTATGTTCGTTAGTCCATCAATAACATACCTACTAATGGACTGCTAGTGTAGATACTAATAAAAAAAATTATTAGTAAAACTATTAAATCTGACGATGAATCACTTGTACAGAAACAAAGTATTTTTATTCGTATTCGAGCTGCCAAAGAAAGATTGACTTTTACTAGAAAGCTTGAAGTTTTGAGCGAAGCTCGTAAGGATTATTATGATACAAGGGTAAATTCTCATAGCCAATTACATCTTGTTTTACTGCGAGCAATGGTATAGTTTTAACTTCCTAAATTACCACATTTTTGTCATGGCAAAAAAAGTGCTCAAAGCGAAGGCGGTCAATTCACCTATAAACTCTTCAAATTTAGAACATAGAATATGGCCATAAACTCAAAAATATACAGGAATAAAAGAGAAACGTAAAGGAGAGCGAAGAAGTGGTGAGAGCACCCTCCCCAAACTATGAACCTAGTTGAAATGCACAAGACAAGAGGGAAAGGGGTATCATTCAATAATATAATAATATTAGCTTTTTTTCCTGAGAAATATAATAATAATAATAATAATAATACTGATGGGTAACCAAATACAGTGCGATTTGATCTTCCAATGTTTAACCTAAAATCATAAAACAAGCGGCGCTAATTGATTTCTGTGCCCTTTTGGGGTTGCGTGTGGGAACATTATTGAACATTGTCTGCTAAGCTGAAATTATGGAGATTTTCTTCCGATGCTAAACACAAAATTAAAGTCCCATCACGTTTTAAGTACATGAACTTCGATCCAGGATGATAATTACCAGCCAACTTCTAGAATCGATATGCAAGTGGGCAACAGTAAATAAAATGTTCACGCGTTGAAATTCCTTTTGGTGGTGTGGTCACGTCACATATAATTGAAGGATGGAAATTAGAAAAATATGCTTCCATCATTGATCGTTCATTCATGGGGACTCTCAACAAGTCGTTATGTACACTAAAATAAACTATAGGAAAATCATATTTCCCTGTTATTTTATTATAGCGCTAGTTTCAATGCCACCATGGATGTAAATACTGCTTCTGTTTTTCTCCCTGAAAAAAAAATCATTCCAGTCCCTATAGTTTTAAGTGTTTCCTTTTTAGTCCCTCTTTTTTGTTGGTTTCACATTTCAATACTAAACTTCATTTTTTTTATGTTTCAATCCCTAAACTTTGAGAGAAGAAAGAGAGTTGCCTGGAAATGAAAGAGAGAAAGTGGTTAGTCTATAACATTTTGACCATAAAAAAGATTGATTCTGGTGTCACCGGATTCCTCTTGATAAGAGAAATGACAATGATGTGTTTTTGAGCTCCCATGTTACTATAAAAAAAATATCAAGGTTAGGAAAGAATTTAAATTTTTAGTTTGATTTTGTGTTTTCTGATCGATTTAGTATTTTTTGAGGTTACGAATTCAACCCAAAAACACCCCTACCTAACTTTCCATCCACATCTCCGGTCGTCAAAAATTGGACCAACAGATGAGACATCATGTGCTATAGTAGATGGTGTGTAGTCTGCGTTTATATTTTCTCAAAAAAATAAAAGAACCAACGAAGTGTCATCCACTCTTAAATATAAAAAATATTAAGGTCAGGCAAGCAGGCCCAACAGGTTCATGCACATTAAGCCTTCTTTTATTAGCCTAGGTGCATGAGCCTAATCTCTTTCATCTAGGCACTTGAGCTCTTTCTATGGTTTTGTTTTTTAATTTTTTAAAAGTTTTTGGTTGAATTACACTAAAAAAAACTTTAATATAATATTTAAATTATTATTTAATTTTTCCATATCTCTTAAATAATATTATAGATTTTTTATGGGAATGTTATACACCTGTTATTCAAAAACAAATACAGGATTCTCATGAATAAATCTTCAGGTTTTTTTTTTAATAATTATTTAACATGATTTTATTACTTTAATTTATTTTTTCATGTAATCACATACAAGAATATTGACATAGTATTTTAATATTTTTTAATTAAAACTTTCTTTTAAGATGATGATGGGTTAAAATATTTTTTTTATAATTAAAAAAATGGTGTCATTAAAGAGTGTATTAATAAGGAAATGGAGTTTAAATTAGAGAGATATATTTATTTCTATTTATTTTAAATTATTAAAAAAAAACTTTTATTTTAATTGTCACTTCCTTGTATTCAAAAAATTGTTATTAAAAAATATTCCATTATTTTAATAAGATTTGGGCTTTTTTTATAATGATATTATTGATTACTTTATGAATAATTATGGATTATACTTATATAAAGAATTTTTAAAATAATGTGCTCATTAATATTAAATAAGAATAAAATATTTATTTCTTAATTGTTTTCATATAAATTTTAAAATCTATTATTCTTATAAATTTGTCATATAGTTGTGGAGAGATGATTGATTTGTATTTTTTTTAATTGAAACTTGCTTCTATGATCATAATAAGTTTTTTTCTTAAAAAAACAATGCTTCTCATAAAAAAAAATATTTTCATTATAAAAAAGGAATGTGTTATTAGGATAGTTAGGTTTTTCTTTTTTAAAATATACTTTTCTTTTTCTATTTAGATCAATTTGTTATAGTTTTTCCAAATTTACTCTTTGATAGTTATTACTTTTTATTTATTGAATTATGCTACTATAAAAACAAAATCGCTTTGCTATAAAAAAAACATTTTATGGTATAAATACATTTATCCTCTATAATTTTATCTATTGTCTTTCTTGTGAATGTATATTTTTATTATCGTATGATTAAATAAAAAATATATATTTAAAAAACAACGTTATTAAACTTGGTCGGACCCATGATCTAGGTCACAAGTTGGGCAGGTTAACTCGATTTTACTTGAGTCAATCCAAAAAATTATCACTTTAGTATTTTTATATATATAAAAAATGTTAAATCAACATCATTCTTTGAATTTCTTTTAAAAAAGTCCAATCGTACTTTGATAAGGTTGACTGAGTTATAAGATCACTATTTAGGTCGACTTGCTCACACCGAGTCAAATCCCACATTATTTACTTTGAAACCCAGTTTGGTCTAAAGGTCAAGCTAGGAGATTGTTGACCTGAGTAACTGGACCAGGTTTAATAAAATTGTTGAATAAGTAGTATGGACAAGGTGTGGGCAACTGACTAGTTTAAACTAAATAGCAGAATTGTTTTTGTAGGTTAGATTATAGCTCTTTTTTTCTGTTTAATATACATATATTATTAGTTTATATATTAAAAGTAATTTATTTTGGATTGAGGGTTCGTTTATTTCTTGTAAAATATCTTACAAATAAAAAGTATTTTACATGTAAAATATTTTTAATAGTGGTGATGATAGTAAGATGGTGGTGGTGATGGTTGTGAGGTAGTAGTGATGGTGATGTGGTCATGGTGATAGTGAAAGAGGAGATGGTGTTGGTGGTAAGATGGTAGTGGTGATGGGAGATGTGGTGGTGAGGTGGTTATTGTAAGGTGATTGTAATGATGGTGAAAAAAGAGGTGGTGGTGGAGAAGGAAATGGTGGAGGTGGTGAGATATAAGTAGGGGTTGAAATAATTGGTGTAGTAGGGAAAAAAACAAGGCATCAAGCCCATTTTACATTACATTTGACAAGGGTTTTTTGTTTCTAGTTATTACATTAAGACAAATTTTTTATTGTGCAAAAAATACAATTTGTTTTATTATAATGTCTCTCATAAAACATTGTGAGTTGCTATAGTGTTTTACTCTAAAAAATCAATTTAATCTTTGAAGTTTTCATTTTTTTACAATTTGGTGCTAAACTTCATTGTCCTCATATTTTGATCCCTGAAAACTAAAGGAGAAGAGATGAAGTCAATGATGTTGTGTCGTACACAATGTCAAAAGGTGAGTTTTCCTCCTAGATCGAGGAGGGTTTTGGAAGTGTTAGAAAATAATCATAAAAATATGATTAATAAGATTCAGGAGTCGCCATCTAGTATTATAGTCACTAGAAAACCCAATGGTTTGCGAGATTTTGGGTAAGGGGACTAGTTGTGCATGGAAAATGTACATTACCCCTAGTGCACCTTACCTATGGTAAGCTGCATTGTTGGTTAATTGTTTTTTCTTATTTCTAAGGTTGTGTTTCTATTTATTGGTTTATCTAAGATTCAAAAAAAATCCTTATTAGTAAGGAGAACCTTGTTTTATTGGGTTATAACCTAATCGTTTAAAGCCCAAAATAATTATGTAAAATACATATCATAAAAATTAAATAAATAGATTGATTTTTGTGGTATTTTTAAAATTTTAGCTAAATCCTAATTGATAATCCCAAATTAGTTTTGATACTCATTAAGATTTTTCTTGAATTTTTCAAAGTATGATAAAAATACAATCTTTATTGTATAAATTATGCATCAAAATTTTTAGAACTTGGATGTATGCACACAAATAAAAACACATTTTTGTATTTTTAAAATAAAGAAATTTTTATTTTTTGGATTTTTCTGAAATTTTGAAAAGAAGCAGGTATATTTAATACCAGTATCTTACAATATAAGTTTACTGTCCAAATATTAAATAAAATGGTTACAAAAAAAATGTGAGGGATGCATAAATAAATTTAAAATAGTCCCTAAATTGTTTCCAAAATTTTGGAGATTATTTAAGGTCTGTTTGGCAAAAGCACAAAAAAAAAAGAAAACAAACATCGCTGAAAAATCAGTAGGGTGTGTTTGACAAACACACCCTTAACTAAAAATCAGAGACTTTAAAAATATCTTAAGGTCGTGTTTGGAAAACGTGCTTTAAGGATAAAATATGATGTTTTTTCCTTTGATAATTTTAAGTCAACCAAATGCTGCCTTAGCGTAAATGGACTCAACCTAATCATGTGGGCTGAGCTTTCTGACATAAAAGCCCAAATCCTAATACACGACCCCCAAAAAAAAGATCAAAAGGAATTTTTTGTTTTAACTCTGCCAAGAACATGATGAACAAGAAGGATGAACCCAAAAACATGATTCCAGAAGCAAACCACGTTACATTAAATTGAAGGCACAAACATATGTGAAATCAACATTCAAGTAAGATTTTGAGGCTAGATTAGGACAACAATCCAACAATCGTCATGATTATTCAATTTTTGTGAAGAACACGGATGAAGAATCGAATATTAAGTGATAAGATTTAAGAGTTTTTAAACCATTAGGACCCTAGATTAGTGATCAAAACTCTTGTGCATATGTGTAACCGATTAAAAAGACACAAAAATAAAAAAACCTAAGGCAAAGTTCATTCGAATAATATCAATCTAGAAATGTTAGAATACCCATAAACCCAACAACAAGGCCTAAACCTAGAAAAATGCAATAAAACCTAGAAAAACAAACTAAACCTAGTAAACATAGCTTAAGCATGCTTAAAACAATCTGTTTGAATTATCAAAACAACAAGAAACAAAAATGAATAGCAAAAATAGCAAGCAAAGTCCATGATGATAACAAGTAAAAATAGCATTTTTTATGCATAAACATTATTCTATTGATTAAACTTATTGTCCTTGAGTTCAGATATCATGCTTACAAATTTAATAAACCCAGAAATTTATCCTAAAACAACCTAATCCACAACAATAAAAAATTAACATAACTTGTCATGGCTTCATAAATGATTAATCAAACATTCAAGCATGCAAAACAACATAAGACATTATCATATACCATACCTTTATCACATTCTAACACAATAAACAAGGCAATCCAACAAAATTCAATGGATTTTAAACTAGCTAATGACTTCAAGGGATGCTTAACTATTATTTTGAGCAGCAATTTAAAAGACAAAATAGAAAGGGAGGGGGTGTGCTCATTGAGCTCCATCCCCCTTCAAAATTTGAAGGTTTACCTTGTAAAGGAAATATTGATTCCTTTTCTAGATTATTTACTTTTTTTCCTTTTAATTTTTAGCCTTTTTTTTTTAATCTCATATTGATCCGGATTCCTCTCCTTCCTTCTTAACATAATCTTTATAACCTTTCCTTCAATTTTATTCTAGGTATTCTATTGATTTCTATGTATTTCCTTTCTCTCTTTTTTTTTCTGTGATTTTCTCTCTAGGATTCCCCTTTTCCTTTTCTCTATGATTTCTTCAACTTTTATATCCCCAAAATAGGAGGTGGTTGTGAAACCATTTATGGATTTGAAGTTGATTTTTTCAAAACTAGGTCATAAGGAATTATTTCTTATGATTTATTAGAAGACCATTCTTCTCTCTTCTTCTTCTGTTTTTCCTCTCCCTGAATGTCTAGCAAACTCTTTGGAGCTTTCAGAAAAGGTTGGGAACTTTATAGCTGAAACATGGCTATAAATGGCTAATTAAAGGTGCATCTTCCATGAATTGATCATGGAAAATAGGGGTTCATTGAAGCTAACCAAGATATAGATCTTGTAGAGGGGTGTTATTCTTGAACTAAGATCAAACCATGCTTGATTTGATGGGCAAGTAGCTTATCCACCATCGATCCAAAGTTTGGTGCAACACTGCTAAATTTACTGAATCAGACAAGGTTGCCTTGGGATAAGAAGTTGAAGGCTTCCACGTGGTAGTTGGGGGCACAAACATCAAATAAGTGTGACATAACCTTATAGAGGGGAGTCTGCTTTGTTAAATGGTAGTGGTTGGAGACGCAACGTTCATTCGCTTAAAGGTGACAATTCAATGAACATTCTCGGTTGAAGAAGACAACAAAATAGGGACAAATGACATGTCACTCAATTTTTTCATTAAAATAAATGACATGTTGTCTACTTAAACCCTAAAAATTTGGGTTTAAGAATTAGGATTTTTAAAATTTTAATTTTTTCCCTGTTGTTTTAATTATAGCATATACACCCTCAATTGACCCTGAAACTTCTTAATTTCTGCAATCGCACCCCTGAAAATTTTGATTTAACTCATCTGATTTGAGAGCCTTTTGAAATTGATCATTGATTTTTAATTTGTTCAATTTGAATCCTATCAACCATAAAACTTTTAATTTCTTTTAAATTAACCCTTGATTTTGATTGATTTCAATCCCTAAATTTGAGTGCATGTTGCACTTTGTTTCTTTATTCTGAATTTCTTCAATTTAGCCCTTAAATTACCTCTAAACTTTGATTTTCTTGCAATTTCACCACTAATTTCACCCAATTAAGTTTGTAAAAATAAAATATGTTCCTCTATAATTTCAATCTTCTCAATTAAGCTTAAATTAAACTTTCAAACTTAATTTTTTACCAGTTAAATCCTTAATAAAATTAATATGACCCATTAAAAGTTTAATTAAGTTTTTGCACTTGATTAATTTTTTTTTAATTTTGACCTAAATTAATTTATAAACCTAATTAAACCTTTAATTAAACCCATGATTAAATCAAATCAACTTATTAAAACTCTAATTAAGTTCTTAAACTTAATTTTTATACAAATTCATCCAATATTTATTTAAGTTAATCTTGAATTTGCATTACCTTTCACATTTAGGTCTTTTAAAGGTGCCATTGAGTTCTTAAAAATGTCAAAGATCCAGTTTGATGCCTCCATCTTTTATTTACGCACGTAGATCCCTATTCACCCTATTTTTGGCAATCAAGTCTTTTGTCTTCCTACATTTTATTTTTATTTTTCAACCTTTTTTTATTTTTGGATAAAAAGATAATTTTGGAAAACCTAAAATTGGATTGTGACAATTGTAAAAGACAGAGGAGAGAGATATGTCAAGCCAACAAGTTCATATCATGTCAATCCTCATATAATTCAAAAAAAGAATTATGCTAAAAAACATATTAACAGCACTTGATCTAACCCGTAGCATAGCGCGGGCAATAATCTAGTGATCTTGAATATGTAATCTCCAAAATATTAACAAATTCATCTAACCACATAAGACTTGATTGTAACCAATTTCTTTTGTGGAATAGATTACTAAATTAATGTACTACAATTATTTTATATAAAATAATATCATTTCAGTTTATTTAAAAATAATTTTTTGAAGTTAATCTAATTAAATCTCATTCGGATTTAATTAGTTCAGCTTGTTGAGTCATCCAATTCTGTAACAGGTGAATTTTCAAAATAATTTAAAGTGAAACATGACTCGTATTAGGAACTGGATTGTCGAGTTACTAGATAGACCTGTTAAGGTATGCTGGGATTAATAACTACGATAAAGATTGAAGTTGACCTGTTTAAGGTAGAAGCTGTTCTCGTCGCCGAGGGTTTTGTTATACCAAGTGTGCTCGGTATTTCTGGCTAAAACCGAATGACACTGCAAAATAACATTGCCCCAAATGGCTTCAGCATCCCAGTTACAAACTATTTGTAAAAGGAAAAATCGGAGGATATACAACTTGTTGCGCTGAACAAATTTGAGAAAAAGAAAGTTAGAAGTACCAAATAATCGGCATTTCAGACACCTAAACTACTATAAAAATATAACTTATTTAGTTATATGAAAACACAAGTAGAATAGCTTGGAACTGCCACGTGGCATTAAGAAAAAAACACTAAAAAGAAAAGGCAAATTAATTGTGTATATAAACACATTTTAGTATTCATTATGATAATATAACTATGTTTTTTCCTTCCCAAAAAAACCAATAGCATTTATACTAGCAGTGTTTTGGACACTAAAGAATTAATTAAGGGTACTGACCGAATTATCTGTAAAGTTATAATTTTTCAAAAATAGCTAAAAGAGATATTTTTGTTTTTTTTATTTTTTTAAATACAGTAAAATAAAAGGTATATCATTGGATTAAAAAAATATACATAGGTCTTTTAGTCTTTTCACTTCAATTTTTTTTTTTTTTTGTGATTACTAGTTTAACTAAAGGCTTTTTGGTTTGTTAACAAGGATAAAATATTAATTAAATTGAAAAGGTTGTTTGCGTGTATAGGACATTCTCAGCTTCTAGAAGGTGCCCACAAATTTTAAATAGTTGGCTTTTTTTTCTTTTTTATTTTCTCTCTCCTCCCTTGAAAATTACTTGTTGATTCTATTTGTTGTTGATATTTTAGCCTAGGTCTTCATTTTTCTGATTTCTAATTTATGCTTTTGGATCTTTTGTAAAAGTTTTCTTTTTCAATTTAAACCTAAAATTCCAATTCGTTTTGTATTATGTTTTTCAACTTGGTCCTTATTCTTTTGATTT
>Ga0307515_10024821_pt1 | contig 10411 bp, 2 predicted proteins | sample 17_EM_MG_FD_194513 | JGI IMG/M metagenome (GOLD analysis project Ga0307515, IMG submission 194513) | Populus trichocarpa ectomycorrhiza microbial communities from riparian zone in the Pacific Northwest, United States - 17_EM | ecosystem: Host-associated > Plants > Roots > Unclassified | place...
GTAACCAAGTTATATAATATAATCTGTATAATTTGTACGATCTATGTGATCTATAACAGAGTAGACAGAGCACACGTATATTACGTATAAGAAGGATTTCTTAGGAGTACGGTCGTGTATTTAAAGGACTACAGTCCCTACCTAGATAGTTCTTTCCTTGTAGTGATTCTTAGAATACAATTAGAGTTAATCTATTGGGCAACCACTCCACCAGTTGTTATTACGTTGTTGACTTTACGCATCACCTACATACCTAGCCCATTGACAGGACCCACCGTAGTACTTGCTACAAGGTTCCGTTACAATTAAGGCACGAGTATAGTAAGAGGGACGCGCAAGCCTGTACGATTAGATTGTCTATAAACGAGAATCTAAAGCTAGAGAAAGGAAAGGAGAAGAAGAGCAGCGCCGGTCAAAGTAGGGTTCTTTTATGGGGTTCTCTAGTCACGTGACCGCGAAGTTCTGCCAAGTTCTGCCAGTGCCGTAACACTAGGGAGATTTCACTAATTATGTAGTTGGGGTTAAGCTCTATAATCTCTATTTGTGCTTCTTATAGCTTTTCTATATAGTTTATTACCCCTTTATAGGTGTCTAGGGTAACCTCCTAGTAACGTCTCTTAAGGTATTAGTAGACTGCACTTTCTGTTAAACGGAACCGTTTTTGTAGCTTAGTAAGGATCTTATCTACATTTTTAATTTCTTTAACCTCCCTTATGGCGTTATAGCCGAGTCTGCTTCGGATAATGCTATATACTTATTCTTATTTATTAAGCCAGGTGTCTAACTTAGTTTTATAAGTTGCCTCTAATAGGGTCCCTTATTCTAGTCTTTTCGCATTCCGTTTAAGTAGATCTCTATATCTATTTATTAATAAGTAAAGGCGTATCTGCTTGTTGAATTCTATCTATCCTATAATAGATTCCAATTTCCTTATCTTATCTAGTTCTCTAGTCCCCCTTTCAGTTATAAAGCTTATTTTCGCCTTAACTGTAGGTATCTTTAGTAAGACTGATAAAGAGTTCTTAGGCTTATTGGGGATAGGTTTAATTGTCAATGCCTAGGACGTTTAGGACGTTTAGGGGAGATAGGTAAAGGTAAGACGTTTATAGTATTAAGTTTAGAGTCTTTGACGGTAATAGAGCTTTAAGGTTCTGGCGTCTCTACTCCTTTAAATTTAATAGATTTGTATGTAGTTTTAGATGCTAGAGAGCGTTCTTTATTTATTTCGGTTTTAGAGGTCTTTAAAGTATCCGATAGGATAGGTATAACTAAGGTATTATAAGGTAGTTGAGGAGGGGTTCGGACTTTAAGACTGAAGAGTTTAGTTAAGCTGGCTACAGAGAGGGTACTATTAGAGGCTAAGGAGCTATCTAAATCACTAGAGTAGTTAGGTATAGTGCTAGGGTTAAAGTTATAGTCTTTAAGGTCCTCCGTAAAGATATTACCGGTATTATTTTCCTTAAAATCTTTAAACATATAAGGGTAGAGGAAGATATTAAGGAAGTAGTAAAACTGTGCTAGTTATAGGGGTCGAGGCCTTAGTTAGTATGGAATCGGTTTTCTAGGCCTTCTATATAATCGTTAAGGTGTTAATTTCTTTACCGTTATAGTAGGCTTAATAGAGTATATGCCTATTTTAAATTTAGATACACGGTTGTCTTATAAAATAGAAAGGCTGGTATAAGGGTTTAGCGTTTTGAAAGAATTTGGAAGGTTGGGTTTTTAGCGTCTTAGCGCTTAGCTACCTTTGCGGATAGTCTTCCTAGACTCCCATTTTTGTGCCTTTTTATTTTAATTGGTTCGTATATATTACAGAAATATATAGCGGAAAAACAGCTGTAAGGCTGTAGAGTTTTCTCTAGAATATATTCTTTTAGTAGGTTATATAGTTAAATATAAGGTATAGTAGGACTTAGCTAATTTAATTTGTATAACCTAGGCTTATAACCTATTAAAATATAATACTTTAATTACTTAATTTATCTATCTAGGGAAGGCTGGTAGCTATATAATATAATATTAAGGGGGCTGGTACCTAGCCTCCTAACGCCACCAGAGGATCGATTCTTAACAGTGTTCTTTAATATATCTTCTAGCTTAGATATCTCTAAAAAGCGTAATAACTCGGTAAGCTTACGTGAAGGCTTTCTCGTCGGTTGGCGGAGGCGTTAAAGGTACGCCTACGAAACTTAGAGGAGGTATAATTTGCTAATATTCTTTTAGAGGAGGCTGCGACGTAGATATGGCTATATGTCATGCTATAGGAAGGCCTATATCGTGAAGTTAAGTGGTGCCGTGAGAACTAGTTAGGGTTTGGAAGTTCTAGTACGGTTAACTTAGTAACCGTACTAAGCTAAACACTAAAGAGTAACGGCAGCATCATCGCCACAACGCTATACCTATATTCTCTTTATTAACCCAAAAAGTAGGCCTTTACGTATATATGTATGTATATATATTCTATTATAGCTATATACCATCTAAGGTATAGGCTGTTACAAAGCGCTAACTAAATACTTCCTACTATTAACATGCTTGTTCTAGTTTAGAAGCTAGCTATATATACCCTTAATAAGGGTCTAGTCAGTACGGCTCGGCCACCCTCCCTACTAGCGGGGGCGAGCCTAAAGTATTTTACGCTTTAATTACCTGCTATAAATACCGCTAATTATGCTACCCGTCCTAATAAGCCTTTGTAAATATTTAGCTTAGCTAAGCGCTTAAATATATATTTGCTGACCTAAGCCCGGAATAATTGTAGGACCGACATATATAGGCAGTAGCTTGCCCTACCTTTGTAAATACGGTCCTAAATAATCCCTAGTATAAAAACGCAACCAAATTCAAGAGCTATTAGCGTAGGAGTTAACTTACGTAACCTTGTGCAATATATTGTCATCTTTATTAGCTATAGTTAAACTTATTTTAATAGGTCAAGATATATAAGAGGATAGATTATTTATGGTAGGGTTTAATAGTAACTAGATAATATTATTTTAGCTAATGGTATAGGTATAGAGGGTAAATGTTCCTAGAGTATATTCTAGATATTTTACTAATATACTTAGTTATAGGAAGTAAGTGGGCCTATAAATACTAAGATATATAGCTACTACTAACCTTATCCTGTTTGTTGGTGTAAAGAGTAAGTAGACTTATAAATGCTGAGATATACGGCTGCTGCTAACCTTATCCTATTTATTAGTATAGGGAGTAAGTAGACCTACGAATGCCGAGATATACAGCTACTGCTAACCTTATCCTATTTATTAGTGTAGCTTATAAGTAGACCTATAAATATTAAGATATACAGCTGCTACTAACCTTATCCTATTTATTAGTATAGGAAGTAAGTAGACCTATAAATACTAAGATGTACGGCTACTGCTAACCTTGTCCTGTTTATTAGTATAGTAAGTAAGTAGATCTATAAATGCTAAGATATACAGCAACTACTAACCTTATCCTATTTATTAGTATAGTAAGTAAGTAGACCTATAAATGCTGAGATGTACGGCTGCTGCTAACCTTGTTTTATTTATTAGTGTAGTTTATAAGTAGACCTGTAAATGCCAAGATATATAGCTACTGCTAACCTTGTTCTATTTATTGGTATAGTATATAAGTAGACCTGTAAATGCTGAGATATATAGCTACTACTAACTTTGTCCTATTTATTAGTGTAGGAAGTAAGTAGACCTATAAATACTAAGATGTACGGCTATTGCTAACCTTGTCCTATTTATTAGTATAGTAAGTAAGTAGACTTATAAATGCTAAGATATATAGCTGCTGCTAACCTTATCCTGTTTATTTATTTATTAGTATAGCGAGTAAGTAGACCTATAAATACCGAGATGTACGGCTACTACTAACCTTATCCTATTTATTAGTGTAGTTTATAAGTAGACCTATAAATGCTAATATGTATAGCTGCTACTAACCTTGTCCTATTTATTGGTGTAGGAAGTAAGTAGACCTATAAATGCCGAGATATATAGCTTCTGCTAACCTTGTCCTGTTTATTAGTATAGAATATATATAGATCTACAAATACCCCTTATACGCGACCGCTTAAACTAGTACTAATATGGATATAGTCTGACAACTGGCTCTATACCTTTGATAATATATTTACTTAGGATTTCATTAAAAGCTTACTATCTAGCACACTACTAAGCTAGCTTTCCCTAGTCTAGTGTTATGCCTGCTATAGTACTATCCTGGCTATTAGCTGTAAAGTTAATCTTTCTAAAGTCCGTGCTACTGAAAAAAGTTATTAGCTATGCGCTCTACTCCTCCGTATACTTAAACGCTATTGTAATAATAATAAACTATATATTTAAATAGTTAGAGAACGGTCAGTATTAAAAATAGGAGAAGGGGGGCTATATATTCTCCGGTTGTGTTCTAATTCACCTATATAATTTATATTACTTTACGCATAGCTTTATATAGTCAGAAAACGGTTAGTATGGAAAATAAGAGAGTAGGGGCGATATATTCTCTAGTTGCGTTCTAATTTAGGTTAGTATCTTTAACTCCTTGCATATACTAGGCAGGGCCATTACTTACTATATATCTTTACGCATAGAATATTTAGCTAGTTTTAATAACGGCATCTAGATTAGCTTCCCAGTCTTACCTAAAGATAAAAGTCCTATACGATTTGCACTACTTCGCGTATGGCTTCGTTAGTATAATGAGTCCTATAATTGTAATAAGTATTATATTAAATCGAACACAGAATAGCCAACAAGACTCCTCTATGTTAGTGATCTAGATAATCTAGATTATAATCCTAATATCTTATATCTTAATTATACTACGTAAATAGATGGAGGAAAATATATTACTTTATCCTATTGCTAGGGCGAACTTCTAAATAAAAATAAGAACCAATTTTGTATAACCTAGGATAATATTGACTAACAGCTAGGAGGATTTAGTATCTCTGACCTACTAAAGACTTTCTAGGACGCTGTTAAAGTGACTTAAGAACTTTACGTACTATACCTCTGGATCGACTTACTTTATATAATCTAAGGTAATAAAGAAGATTAGAAACGCAAATCTAGGCGTATGGAGAAGGTCTTCTCTTTAGCTTACTGTATAATTGCTATAACTTTAGCTATTAATTCAAAAGTAGGATTCCTTAAGCGGAATGTAAGCACTAAGTATATCCTTATTTAAGATGCCTTAGGACAATATAGATATATATAAAGCCTATATTAAGGACGCTAATAGCCTTAAAAATCTAGCCCTTCTTCCCCTATTTAGTAAAAGCAACGGGCTTAATTTAGGGCCTATTCTTAGCTTCCTACCTATACTTACCACGGTAGAGGAGCTTCTAATTACGCGCGTATACGTTTATCTATAAGTCGTATGTGTACGCGGCTAGTAACATCGCTATACTGGCCACGTTTACTACTTTGGCCAAAACATACTAAAGACTTAAAGGTAGCTACTACGGTTACCTACTAAACTTGATATACTAGTCGTGAGGCCTATAGTAGTAGAGGGTGGCTAATACCTAATTCGGTGGTTTACTAAGCAGTATTACCATAAGGCGCTCTACTATAGTATAGTAGCTTTACTTTTTAAAGGCCAATTATTCTAATTATCGCGACGTTAAAATATATAGCACCTGGCTTACTAGCTTACCTAAAAATGGCTCTATATTAGATTAGCTACCTTATATTAATAAGTTAAAGTTAGATTCTAGTAACCTAACGGCTTACCTTACTACTCCTATGCAACGTTCTCCTACTAATCCTATATAACGTTCTCCTGCTAATCCTCTACCTACTAAGCTTAGCAGTAATATACTAGACGGCGAATTTAATAACAATGTACTAGATACTTTAGTTCCTAATCTAGTGCCTAACCTTAACAAATTGGAGCTTTTAGGTCGCGAGGTTTAATACTAGTAAGACCTATAAGCAGGCCTAGAGGTTCTTACTATGCGATAGACACCTCTCTCTAAACAATTAGCTAGCTTTATTATGCGTAACGCCTTTCTTACTCTGTTTCCTTATAGTAAAGTCAATTTTAATATGCTATAAAGCCGTATAGTTATCTTAGCTGCGTACGCCAAGTATATGCTTAAGTATTAGGACGGTCGGTTCGGCCGCTACTCCTTATTTCGCTACTATATATTTAATTAGATTATAAAAGAGTAAGCCCTTAATGCTACCCGCTTCCTTTACGGCCGATTAAATAAAAATAGTCTATTTTTAAATAAGCTCGGTAATTTTATAAATAGTAGTAGGGGTAGCTAGGTTCTAAATAAGATTGTATAGCATATATAAAAGCTTAAAGGTACTAGGCCCTACTAGAACCAGAAGAGAAATAAGCTTACGGCTTATACTAAAAATATTAAGAGCGGGTCTCTATTCTTTACACTTAGCGCAGCTAATCTATATTGGTATAATCTATACTTTTATATACCTCTATTTAATAAATATATGGCTGCTAATAAGGCTTAACGCTACCGGATTGCTTCTTAAAATCTTAACAATAATCTATATATTGCTGTTTACTGGCTATATTACCGCTTTAATCTATTTAGAAAGCACGTGCTTATAGGTCTGTTTAAAAGCACTAACTTTTAGTCCTAATATAAGTAGTAGGTGCGAGGTAGCGGCTATATATATAGCTTCTTATAGAGTTTAATAGCCCTAAAGCCAGATCCGTTAACTAGTAAATTAAAGGCGGCTTTTACTAAGCACTAGGGTGCTTTTATATCCGTAATAAATCCTAATTAATTTAGGCCTCCTAATCTTTAATATCCTTCTACTCTTAGCTATAATAAATAGCTTAATACTAGTAAGCTTCTTACCGCCTGCCTTAATCAATTTTAACAGCACCGTAGTTGCACTAAGTTTTACTGCTTAAGATTAAAAAAAGCTTCACTGGAGTAAAAGAGTGCCACTTTTACTTTTTACGCTCTCTCCGCAATAAGGCCGCTATATTAAAGGATTAAAATCTATATTACTAGACGTTTTGTTTATAGCGTAATAGTAAGCTTCTTAATAGCCATAATGCAGCTATAGTACTAGCATAGATAGCAAATATTAATACGTCGCCCGTTATAAGTATATTAGTAATAGTTAACTATATAGGCAAATATTGCAGTAAGGAAAAGAAGAGGTCGACTTCCCATTAAGAGTTACTCTAATTAGTACAGCTATACGCCAACAGCCTTTATACCTTTAGTTTAATAGTAGCTAAGTTTATAAATAAGCTTATTGCTAAACGTGATTAGTTAGCATAAGAGGTATACTATCTACTTTTTAACATTCCCCTTTCTGAAGGCTTAAGGAATATAATAACTTTAAACTACCGCTAGGAGGATGATTAAAGCGCTATATATAAGCTTAAGGATAGGCAACTAAGAGGGTACGGACTGTCTAACTATAAGAAATATAAGCGCCGCCCAGATAGGGTAGAGGACGTTACTTTCCTTAATTTTCTACTCTATTTTAATTACTCTACTTATAAGCGTTACTAAGAGTAAGGCCTTAAGTTATATTATACTTTCCGCAATATAAAGGCAATTCTTTCTATCTATAGTATCCTAAGTTCTGCCATATAAAGCTTATTCTTTATTATCCATAAAGGGAGTATAAGGAAGTGGCTACTTATACTAATAGATTTAGGGCCCCTAATTATGTGGCTTCCTATTAGGCTTATATTAACTCTTATTAGCACCTACCTAACTACTTCTATAATTGGAAACTAGAGGAAGGTTATAAAACTACTAATAATATTAATAAGTTTAAGGGCGGTTTTGCAGACGACTTAGAGCTATACTAGTTCTTTAAGGCCCTATATACCCGCGTTTAAAATACTAATAGAGTTAAAATTAAGGATTCTAACAGGCTTAGTAATAGGGAGCTTAATTATAACTACGACTAGAGTACGTATTAGGGTATATACCTATAGCTTAATAAAAGGACTTATTAGTAAGAAGCACGGCTATAGCCTTTACTATAGAGCCGCCTATTCTAAATAGCGACTCCGTCCTCCTTATAACTAGGCTAGCGTTATATCTATAACGTTATAGTTAATTACTACAGGCAGATCTAAGTGGGCCTTAGCCCCTCCCTACTATAGATTAATATTAATAGAGAGCTAGGAACCGGCAAATTATATCTTATTACTATCCTCTCTACTACGCTCTATAATATAGTAAGGGCTAATAGTAAGCCAATGCTATTAGCTTTAGCGGCCCTACTAGGGTAGCTGCCTTTAATATTAACGGCAGAACTATATACAATCTATTAAGGTTACTAGTAAATTACCTATTTAAGGAATTACCTACTACTAGTCTTACGCCTCTATAATAAGCTTTTAATAATATTTACTATCTCGTCCTTAACGAGAAATCTATAATTAGGCAAGTATATCTGGCCTAGATCGATCGCCGCCTCTATTAGATCTACCCTATGCGTAATAACAACTACTTTAGAGGCTTAAACATCTTACTAGTAAGCAATTTCCATCAGCTTCCTCCTATAAATTAGGCGGCCTTATATAGTAATCTACTCGCTAGGCCGTTAAAGCTCGCCAGCTACGGAAAAGGAGCCTATAAGGCAATCGACTAAACAGCTGTCCTAGATTAAGTTATACGGCAGGGCGGTAATAATCCTAAGAGCTTTATATTTAGGACCGCCCTTATAAAGCTACCTAGTAATTCTATAAGTAATTCAACCTAGAAGCTTCTTTTAACTAGGTATAAGCAAGACCTATTTACCAATAAGATTACGGGCTTTAATAACGCAATTCGGCTATATAGTATACGCGCTGCTATAGGTAAGTATAACACTACTTAGCTTTACAACCTTTTACGGCTAGTAGTACCTATTAAGTTAGTTAACACAGTATAGGTGCGCGGAAAGTTACTCCTAATTAATGCGATACTATAGATAATCTAGCCCTATGTATTGGCGCGAAAGTAATACTAATATAGAATATCTAGGTTAAACTAAGCTTAGTAAACGGTACTACTAGTATAGTTAAAGATGTTATATAGAAGGGACACGCGGATATTAAAAAGGATCAGCCTTAGTTACTACTAATTATAGTAGATAGGTATAGCGGACCTACCCTATTTACTTAGCAGGATAGTAAGAAAGTTATCCCTATATTTTCCGTGCTTTGTAAGTAGGAGGGTATAAAAGCCTCTTACTTACGGCGTTAATTTCCAGTTACTCTAGCTTTTACTCTTACCGTATATAAAAGCTAGGGCCTAATACTTAACTAGGTAGTTCTAGATATTAAGGAAAAGAATAAGATAGTAGGTGTAACCGACTACTGGACCTTGCATATTACCCTATTTCACCTACGTTAGCACTACCCTTATATGTCTCGGATACGTTTAAAATAAGTCATAGGCTTTGGAGTTCGGGGTCTACTTTCATGTATTTATACCACTTGATTTCCATAGATTTACAATTAAGTTGCTCGTTCAATTCCTACACACTGCAAAAGCTTACAGTTATGAGCCCGGCCTGCCTACCGTACTGCATCTAATCTATACATTCAGCGCTTACTAAGCAATTAATCTACTACCTTGTTTAAGAAGTCACTACTTCTACCACCTTTGCAAGTGTTTTAAGCCTCTTCCGGGTACCGCTCCTATACTTATAATTACCTTTATTTACTAAACGGACGGACGATTGAATATCAATCGCATCGAACATCGATCGAACCGAACCGAACCCGACCGTACGAACCCGACCGTGTAAGCCTGACCTCCTTCAACCCAGATACACAACCATTCGATAGAGTCGACCTATCCACTATAGCGTAATGACCTTATATGGCGTCCAAGTGAGAGCCTAGCCAGCGCGATAGCCCGAGCACAGAGCTAGAGCGAGATGCCAGAGCATAGAGCTAGAGCGAGATGCCAGAGCACGGAGCTAGAGCAGAAGCTAGCTTGGATATACTGATGGTGAGAGACAAAGATACTGGGTAGACATAAGGAAGGCACCAGACAACCGTTTGAACGACTAGCTAGCGAACACTAGAGCCTTAATATAGGCCTGTCACCAAATCAAATTAAGGCCTCCTGGGGAGGCACCAACACTACAATTAGTCGCAGCTATTACGCTGTAGACGCCTTCCGCTATAACCAGTCGCAGCCATTACGCTGTAGACGCCCTTCCGAAACGCCAGCCTACATTTGCACCAGCCTCATTGGCACTAGTTGCGACGATCGCAACGTCATTAAATTTGACGTCTTAACGTCACCCAGACTTGCTATTAAGCAAGCTGGCTTGACAGCTTGCTTGGCTTGCTTGATTGGTAATCAAGCAAGCCAGCAAGCCGAAGGGCCTGATTTGGGCAAAGCAGCAAGCCAAAAGAGGGCCTGCTTGCTTGCTTGCTTGCCCGCTTGATGGAAATA
>Ga0307515_10024822_pt1 | contig 10410 bp, 1 predicted proteins | sample 17_EM_MG_FD_194513 | JGI IMG/M metagenome (GOLD analysis project Ga0307515, IMG submission 194513) | Populus trichocarpa ectomycorrhiza microbial communities from riparian zone in the Pacific Northwest, United States - 17_EM | ecosystem: Host-associated > Plants > Roots > Unclassified | place...
GCTATATACCACTACTATATAAAATAAAAATATAATAATAGTAGTAGAATCGGATATGAAAGCGGAAAACGCTAAGTTCTAGCCCTAAGTTGCGGGTTAGGACGCCCTAATAATAGAGGGATCTATATATTGGCCTACTTAATAAATAACTTAGTAAAGATAAATAGACGGAAATAGATAGTTTTACCTATAATAGGAACTACTACTAAAAAATAATGTAAAAGCTATTCTATAATTAATTGCGGAGCTATTAATAAATTTATAAATATCTAATTTATACGTACTTATAACCTACCTACCTTACCCCTTACTAAAGCCCGCGCCCTATAACTTATTAATAGTAGTTATACTATATAGAAGATTACCTATATAGTGTAACTTTACCTAGATATAAATAGGCACCAGAAAGAACTCTAGGCCTATATTATACTACTTACTAACTACCCTATTATTCTTAGAATAAACTAGCTTAAATAATATAACCTTACCATTAACTAGAAGACGAGAGAAGTAACCTTTAACTTTAAATACTATAAAGAGACTTACCTAGGGTATAGCCTAGCCGCCTCTATTTACTCCCTAAGATATTAACCTAAGGAACCCCTTACTACTCTACCTATAACCAACTACTATTATATAAGTGCTTTGGCCTTTTACTGTATAGTATATAGAAAAGGCTAAACCGTTACTATAGCCTTTTAATTACAACTATATAAGCTTAATAAAGAATAAAACTACGTCCTTTATAGTAATAGGATAGATATAGTTAACCTTTTAGAAGACAATGCCCCTATAGAATTCTATAGACTTTTACCTTTAGACTTTAAAATTTTTATAAAGCTTAAAAAAGGACTTACTAATAAAGAACTCCGCAAGCTCCTCCCTAAGAGGTACTATAACTTTACCGATATATACTTATAAAAGGGCATAGATATACTCCCCCTATATTAACCTAACGACTATACTATTAATATTAAATAAGGAAAAATGCTACTTTATAAAAAACCCTACCTAATATTAAAAAATAAACTTTTTGTTAGTATGCTTTAATAACGTGCAGAATACATATATTACAATAATATGTACTATGCGGTGTTATAGATAGATATTGTCTTCTAATACGAAGAAGGGTGAGGAACTTAAGGTTCCTTACTACGCTAGTGCCGCGGTAACACGTAACGGCAACTTACCTTACGTGGCGGCAATTTGCCTCCTATTGCAATGCAATATATTCTAGCTACACTAGGAGTACTTTAGAAAATGCGGAGGACTAGTATCCTATAACTATGCAGTTCGAAAATCTATATATACACTTCTTTTTCTTTTCTTCCTTCCTTTCTTCCTTCCTTCCTTCCTTCCTTCCTTCCTTACCATATACCTTTATATCAGTGCTATTATTAGTAGCACGTTCTACCTATTCTACTATCTTTAACTCAATTCGGTTTGTGTTAATAAGTCGCTTAAGAGCTAATAACAGTTTGCTTTTAGTCATAGCGTCTATAGGGTTACTATCTTTATCGATCCACTTAACTTTAGCTATTTCGCGTCTTTTATATAACTAACGTAGGCACATAATATCAATTATAAGTCTCTTCTCCTATATAGTTCCTAGTTTAACAAGGCATTTATAAATCAACTTTAAATCGGTGCAAAGAATAAGCGGTAGGCTGATATTAAGTTGCAATTTAACTGTGGCCTTAATTGCAGCGCCGATATTAAAACTATAGGCCATAGCATATAATTCGGAGGCTAGTACGCTTTTAGTAATTCTCTTACACTTAACTAAGGACCAGTAGACGATGTTTGCCTTATTTAATAAGTCTGCTAGTACCAGGATATATCCAATCTATAATAAGAGATCCTTATTATTTGCAAATAAGGAATCAGTAAATACAAGTAGTTATAATATCTCTATATTAAGTTTAACAAAGTTTAAACCTCTTATTAGGTTCTTAATTTGCTACTAAATCCTCTTATTAAGTAGTTTTGCGTCTTTCCTATTAGGGTTAATCACCTAGGCAGCGTAGGATAAATTAAAAAAAGCTTTAGGCTGGCATACGGACGCAATATAAGCTCCTCTTACTTATTAGGCAATATATTAGTCCTTAAGTATAAGTGCTATATAAATAGTGCCTTTAGAACTAGTTATTATAATAGCTTCCTTAATATTAATAAGGGTTAAGTTCTAGCATTAGCGCTCCTGCGTAAGCGTAATTATATAATCCTATTATCGGATAATGCTTCTATTAAACTTAATTAGGTATTCTAGCGTAAGTTATTCGCGTTCCTTAGTTAGGAACTTAGCTTTCTTAATCTTCTCCTGTTCTAAAGCTATAAAGACTAAGTTAGCTAGTAGGAGGGTATTATTAGTCTATAAACCAACTATTTCGAAATTTATGGGGTTGTTAAGGTGGAGTAAGCAGGGGTTATAAGTAGATTGGCTTATATTTAGTTCTTTAATATAGTGGTTATAGTAAGTCTTAAACCAATAATTACCTGCCTCAGAAATGCCGTATAAAGGTCTAATAACCTTTAGAATTGTGCCTTATAAGACTTTAAGTGCCGTACTAAGTTTAAAAGGTGCCCTAATATAGAAGTCTCGATTTAGTCTTATAGCTAATTATATATAAGCCTATAAAATATCTCGTAAGTAGAGATATATGCTATTATTCTAAGTTATAGCCGTAATACAGAGAATAAGGCGTTGGCTAACTCGTTAGATTATAGATAATTAGGTTAATACGAGGTCTTTTTCTAAGTCATTATATGCCTATATAACTAGTCTTAACTTCTTAAAGGCTTTATTAGAACTGGGGTTCTTAATCTTATTAACAAATCTAGAGTTAAATACTCTATTGCTTTATAGTATATCTTTAGGGTTAACTAGTTTAAAAACTCCTTTCTTAAGTAATCCCTTAATTTCCTTCTGGCGTAATACTATAAACTAATTAGACTTTATAAGTTAATTATTATCCTTATCTTGTAGATATATTAAAATATTTACGGTATTAGCTTTAATAGGGTACTTACATAGTTTACCTCTTCTACACTTAATAGGTTAAGGTCCAGGCTTAGTTTAAGGTAGGGGTTTAGGTTTAGTTTAAGGTGGTTCGCTTTTATCGTCTTCTAGTTATATATCCTCTATAATCTTAGGGTCTACTAGATATAGTTTTACAACTATACTACGGAAGTTAGTAGGTCCGTAGGGAAGTTATATAGTACAGGTCTTATTTTTAATGCTAAGTAGGTTATGCAGACTAGACCAGTAGCCAGGTTAGCCTATAGGTCTTTCTCTCCATACTAATATGGGTGAGTTAAGTGGTAGGTTATAGATTGTAGTTGTTTTGGGTCTGTTATATATATTAAGGGTATTTACCACTTAGCGCTTAGCTCTAAGCTTCTTAACTTCTTCTATAGCCTTTTTAAGAGCTGCTGCTCGTTATATAACTATAGGGTTAGATACGTCGGATTCCACCATACGTAGGTAAGCTCTAAATACTAGTAAGGTAGGTATAAGACCGTTAGGGCCTGCAGAATCGTTAATTGCTTTAAAAGCTATTATAGGGCTATGTCCTTACTAATATCTGGCAGTTTTATAGTAATGATATAGTATATGCGACGGAGGGGGCTATAGTAGCGTTCTACTATTCCGACTAAATTATAGGCTTTAATAGGTACACTTCTTATAACTGTTCCAAATATTATAGCGTATTATTTGAATTCCTTACTTATAAAATTCTTGCCTATATTATATGTGATAATATTAGGAGGTCCTAGGTATATATTAATCCAGTATATTCGTAATACATCCCATATATACTTAGCGCTAATATTTTACAGCCATCTACTAGCTTAAAATCGTATTCCTTTATTAACGATATATAAAAGAGGTGCGCTATTAATATACATAATATCAACCACGATTAAATAGTTGAAATTAATATTATTATATAAGGTAAATCTAAATCTACCAGGCGACTTTCTATGTTTTTAATAATAGTGGCAGTAGCGTATAAGATGATCTAAGGTCTTACTATTAATATTATACCCTAAGCGTTTAAGTATTCGTACAAGACGCTTAGCTAAAGGGTGGCCAAAACGGCAATACAGTCGCTTCAATTCTACGTCGGTAAGGTAGCAGGGGTTTTATTTAAATGACTTAGTTAAATAAGTATATAGGGATGTGTTCTAAAGTAGGAAAGGGTAACTAAAGCAACGTACGACGGGTACTTCACTCTAAGGGGTAATTAGCATATTTTTTAGGTTGTTATAGTATACTTATAGGTAATCTATGTCTATTAAGTAAAGTAAAAATGGGGTGTTAACCTTAACAATATAAAACTCGATTATACTAATTAGGGTAATTACTTTAGCTAATTTAATTAATAAGGTTAATTTAATGCCGAACTGTACGTTAACCATGCCTTATATAGTGGTATTAAGCTATACATTAGTATCGAGTCTCTAGAATGCCAAGAATTGGCCATATCCTACTATAGATTATTTAAATGCTCCTATATTAATTATTATACCTATAAACTTATCTGCAGTATAGCGGGACGTAGATATAATTGCATTGTAGGTAAAGGGGTCCTAGTCGGTTATAAGAGGTACTATATTATCTACAGTTATAACTAAATAGCTAAAGGCTTTATTAGCTAGGGTAGCAGCCATAGAAATTGCTTTCTACTATTCCACTTAGCTGAGGGAGGTATAGTAGTAATCAATATTCAGTTATAAGTTCTTATCAGTTGCCTTATAACTTACATTAATAGTTAGTACTTAAAAAGCTTCCTTAAGCTCTTCTTCTAAGTTAGTATCGTTATCCTCGTAATCCATAATATATTGGTTAAGTCGTTTCTTAAATCGGTTATTAAATTTGCTAAACCTATCTCTATTAGCAGTTCTAAACTTAGCTTTAAACTCTTCTTGCTCCTCCTTAGTATATCTCTATAAGTAATATTCTTCCCTATTATATATAAAGTAACGTAGTTTCTTTTAGTTGCGGTTATACGGAGGGTTATTACGGTTGCTGCGGTTATAGTTATTATCTCTTTTATAGAACCGTCGGTCTGTAAAGAAGGCTTATATCTTCTCTATATGCTCTTTCTTGTATGCTATAATAGACGATTAAAGTTTATTAATAAGGGCTCTAAGGTTATCCGGTGGGTTAGAGACTGCATATTTACATACTAATATTCCCTAGTAAGAAGTAACGATTTTATTATAAAGGAAGTCTATAGTTTGTAAGGTAGGTCTAAGGCTATACTATAGTTAACAAAGTCTGTAGATTAATAATTAGAGACATTCGCTTATCGACTTATCTGTATTTCCTGCTATTACTATTATAAGTATAATAGTATTCCACTCGTCTAGGTTCTTACGTTAAAATCCTAGTCCTTTAAAGAAATTCTAAAGGTGCTTGCAAGCTTTAGCAAATAGTAGGCGAGATAGTTAGTTTATATAGAAGTGGTCCAAAGCTAGTCCTTTTAGCATAGTAGGGAATGCCTTAAGGTAGGCTTCTTAGGGTACGTCCGCTTAATTGCAGATGTCGTAGAATATTATTAATTTATAGTCGAGGCTTTTATTCATGCCACCATATTTCTACTCCTCTATATACATATATCTTAGCTATATTCATAATTTCCTTACTATAGCCAGTTATAGTAATAGGGTGGTTCTCCTCATCTGTAGATTATACGTGGAGTTACTGTGTTATTATTGCGGGTTAAGGCGTAGCAGATAGTATAAAAGTGGACGTAGTTGTAGATTAAGGTATAATAGATAGTGTAAAGGTAAAGGTAGTTAGTGTACCGGTTAGTTAGGTTGCGATAGCTTTAGCTTATCATTGCTCCTCTAAGGTACCCTCTATTATATATACCTTAATCGATCTTAATAACGTCGGTCCGTACTTATTATTGGCTAATTTAATTATCTCTCTACTCTATTCAGTTTGGTTTTCTTCTTATACTATATCGTGTAAAGACTAAGGGAGTGTTTTATTTCGTTTATGGTTAACATTAACCCATACTCCTTTAATATTTAGGCAGTTATATAGTTGCTAAAGCTAGTATAAGGGGATTTACGTAAAGATATTAACCGTAAAGTCCTTAAAATCTCCCTAGAACGATTCCTAAAGTGTTAAGTTAAGCTAGTTATATATCTCTGTGTATAGGTACATCTTATATTATAGGTAGTCAGTTAGTTTATCTTTAGAGGCTTCTATTAAGTTAATCCCATTTTCCTATTTAGCTACTTCTTCCTTCTAGCCTTTCTCTGTTCCTAACATCTTGTTTATTATATATTGTTTAAGTAAGTAAGGGTAAAGGTAAGGGTGTTTAAAAGGTAAAGGTAGGGGAACGGTTAAGGAGGCGGTTAAGGAGGCGGTTAAGGAGGCGGTTAAGGAGGCGGTTAAGGAGGCGGTTAAGGAGGCGGTTAAGGAGGCGGTTAAGGAGACGGTTAAGGGGATAGTTTAAGTTAATTAAGTAGGGTAAAGTGCTCTACATAGTAGTCTTCTAAAATAAATAGAACGAGATATTTAGAAGTTGTTATAGATACCAAATAAGTACTCCTAGGTAGTTTCTCTTCTTCTCTTTAACTAAAATAGGCTGATATAAAAGGTAGATAAGTATAACTATCTTCTAATCTGCTGTAAGGTGGACAGTATAACTGTCTTCTAAGCTATCTGCGTATTTCCTAATCTATACGCGCTCACTAATTAGTGTTAGTATGCTTTAACAACGTATAGAATATATATATTACAATAATATATACTATACAGTATTATAGATAGATGTTGTCTTCCAATACAAAGAAGGGTGAGGAACTTAAGGTTTCTTACTACGCTAGTGCCGCGGTAACATGTGACGGCAACTTGCCTTACGTAATGGCAACTTGCCACACATGGCGGCAATTTACCTCCTATTGCAATGCAATATATTCTAGCTACACTTTTAGTTATAAAAAAGTATATTAATAAGCACCTTAATAAAGGATTTATTTATCCTAGCATATTACTAGCAGCTGCCCCTATCCTCCTTACTAAAAAGCTAGGAGGAGGTATTTAATTCTACGTTAACTATAAAGGACTTAACGCTATTATAATTAAAAACTAATACCTAGCACCGCTTATATATAAGACCCTTAAGCGGCTTAGTTAAGCTAAAATCTATACTAAGCTTAATATTATCGCCGCCTTTAACTATTTCTAAATACGGGAAGGTAACGAATAGAAAACCGCATTTGCATTACGCTTCGGCCAATTTAAATATATTATTATACCCTTTAGCGTATATAATGGCCTAGGCACCTTCTAAAGCTATATTAATAATGCCTTATAGGACCACCTTAATGACTTCTGCTTTACGTACCTAGACGACATATTTATTTATAGTAATAACCCTTTTAAGTATACTAAACACATTTAAAAGGTCCTATAGCGCCTTAGGGACATAGGACTTTATATTAATTTAAAGAAATGCGAATTCTTAGTTATAGAAGTAAAATACCTTAAACTAATTATTACTACTAAGGGTGTCCGTATAGACCCTAAGAAGGTACACATAATTACTAAATAGTAAGCCCCTAACTATATTAAGGATATATAAGCCTTCCTTAGTTTCGCTAACTTTTATTAGAAATTTATATATAACTTCTTAGACGTAGTAGTACCACTTATAGTATACTAATAGTATTATTATATATAGAGTTACGTGTTAGGTCAATAAGCAATAAAAAGGGGGGCTTTATACTTAAAAAGGCTTAAGGCGTCTACCTTACCTGCTAAATTAAGCCCCCCCCCTATATAAATTCTCTACTAGTTATACCGATTTTAGTAGGAGAGACTTAACAATATTATTAAAAGTTAGAATATCGTAATATTACACTAAAAAGGTTTTAATTAAATGGTGTAAATCGTAATATAGAGTATATTGTTGTAATTAAATATTGTATTAATAGTTTTTGTTGTACTAAATATACTATAGTAAAATCTACTTAATATAATATAGGGTATATAACAATACCCTTTACACCACGATCTATACCCCTTAATTAAGCCTTTTTGGATATAATATTACAATAATCTAACTTTTACCTATATTGTTAAGTACCTACTATTAATATTAGTATAAGTAGATTTTAATTCATTGGATTTAACCTTTGCTTACTATAAGTTTAGTTATTAAATCTATTATATATAACGATTAAAATTTATTAAAATTACCCCTATATCTTACTCTCTATACTTAATTCTATTTTATTTATTATAATAAGATATTAAAATCCTATAAGGCAACGCTGTTACGGCTTTACTAATTATAAGTACTAAAAAATACACGCCTACTACCAAAAACACCCCAGTCTACTATAATTAAAGATTACTCGCTAGGTAAGCAACTTCCTCTATTATAATATTAATTAATCCTTAATATTAGAAATACTAAGCGATAAATTCTAATAGCTTAATTAAGCTAAATTATAATATAGGCAAAGTATATAAGAGCAAAAGAGAGCTACCAAACATCCTTTTTTAGAGAAGGCTCTCTTTAAGTAGTACTAATACCTATAAAACTCTTGTATTCCTATTACTGGCGACCTTATATATACTACCGCCACTTAATTATAGCAATAAATACCTATATTAGCGATAACAATCGAGCTAAAGTAGTCGCTTAGCTAGTTAGAAGGCTTTAAATCTTGTAATGGTATTCGCAAGAGAAAGCAGCATGGTAAAGCTACCTTAGCTAATATAGATAGAGTAGAAGATCGTATAGTAGAGCTTTAAGTAATCGTTAAGCCTTATTTACTAAAGGATGTTTATAATATAGATAAAACAGGGCTATTTTAAAAGGCTATACTAGATATTATATTAGCTATTAAGGCTCTATTAGGAACGAAGAAGTAAAAGGTATAAATCTCTCTAGGTAATTACTCTAATACAAATAGCTTAGATAAGCTTTCTCTTCTTATAATTAGCTTATTACTAAAGCTATATTACTTTTTACATAATTATATTAATATAGCCTTAATAAATATTATATAGAGGTATAATAAGAAGGCCTAGATAATAACGGTAATTATATTTAAGTAGCTTACCTAGTTTAATAAAAGGATATATAATAGGAAGGTACTACTTTTAATTAACAGCTTTAGCGCCCATAAAGCAGCTGTTTAAATATTTATTAAAAATAGCTCTTTTAAGAATATGCGCGTAGAGTTCCTTTCTCCTAATTACACCTTAGTATCTTAGCCTCTTAATTAAGGGATAATTATAAACTTTAAGCTGCTCTACCAGCAATACTAGCTGCAAGTTATAGTAGAGGTCTTACTTTAAGATAAGAATCCAATTAAGCAAATACACATCTTATAGGCAATTTAATAGTTAGTTAAAGCTTAGAAGTTACACTATAAATAATTAAGAATTACTTTATTAAATCTACGTTATTTAGCTCTTGTATAGGCCTATAGCCTCACCCTTAAGATTATCTAGATCCTCCTATGGTTAATAAGATGCAGTAAATAGTAGAATAGCTACTAGCAGCAGGAAGGATTTACGCTATAATAAATATTTAGGAATTTATTGAGCTACCGGGGAAGGAAGTAGAAGATTCGTTAGAGGATCTTATCAGTGTAAGAGATGGATGGATTGGATCTAGATCCAAATCCAAATCCATCAAATCCATTGGATCTGGATTAAGATCTAAACTTTATCCATTCTTAGGGCACATTTAATAACTTTTGGCTACTGCTAGCCATACACCCCCTAAATGATACGCGTACACCCCCTAATTAATACGCATACTACCCCTACCTTATTTAGTTTGGACGCTTCCTTATTAAGTTAAAATATCACGTGCGTTTGACTTGTTTGCGCCCGTATTACGAAAATCAAAGTACGCGCTATATAAGTTCCATAATCGCGACACCACAATCAAGCCTTAATTTTAGTTATAGTATAAGTAATAAAGTTTAAATTATATTTGGAATATGCTAAAGGAGCGATTAATTGGATTACATAGTGCTTTATAAGGCATCGCGCGAACTAATTTAGGTACTGCCACCTTTGCTTAATATCTGCAAGCTACGTCCGCGCCCACGCCTACACCCAATAGGAGTCTAGCTAGCTCTTTATAAGTAAATCTGTCGACATAATTAGCAATTATAGAGCTAGTTATAGAGTGAGTTGGCCAACTGTGGCGACGCTCTATAATTGCAGGCTCTTAGACGCAAAGTTGAGGCAAATGTGAGGTATTGATTTGGATGGGTGCGTATTTTGATTTTCGTGATGGAGGCACAAACAAGTCAAACACACGTGATGTTCTAACTTAATAAGGAAGCATCTAAACCAAATAAGGTAGGGGTGTATGCGTATCAATTAGGGGGTATACGCGTATCATTTAGGGGGTATAT
>Ga0307515_10024823_pt1 | contig 10410 bp, 14 predicted proteins | sample 17_EM_MG_FD_194513 | JGI IMG/M metagenome (GOLD analysis project Ga0307515, IMG submission 194513) | Populus trichocarpa ectomycorrhiza microbial communities from riparian zone in the Pacific Northwest, United States - 17_EM | ecosystem: Host-associated > Plants > Roots > Unclassified | place...
CACACTCGTTGGCGAACAAGCGGGCGAGAGGTGGAGAACAAGGCTCGAGCAGCTCGAGCGTCAAGATCGTCGTTAAGGGGCGCAATTGGATTTCTCTGCAACCCTTGCAGGGAAACCCAATTGCTCTAGCTTGGCGCCTCGACAGGATAAAAGGGAGGTGGCTGACTTGTGATCCGGTCACAGTTCCTTTTCACTACGTCGCAACCTATAAACGGTTCTATTTCGAAGGATGCGTGCAGTTTCCGATGTTGCGTTGATCATCAAGTGGATCACAATGACAGGGAGAGCGGCAAGAAGACGTGGGATGAAGGGGATGAGTGATCGAATTGAAGCGGCTAAAAACTCGTCCGGGGAGGGCGGATTGAGGCCCTCCCGAGCGCTCCAGGAATACAAGTATGTATTCAACATCAACTGAATGTGCAAAGCCGCCCGACCACATGGGCTCTATCTGAGCTCCGGAACTGCGGGGTACGGAGAGAGGACGCAGTAACGGCAGCAGGGCGGAAATAATCCTTCAAGGGGATGCACAGATCGCGGAAACTGGGCAATGGACGATAAATATTGAAAGGTCACGTGTTTTTGAAAAAGGGGAGGCATGAAATATACTCGTATGAAAACACGGAAGGGAAATGAGAAAAAAAAAAAGAGAAAAACGGTTTGGAACCAGGGAGAAACGTGATCCGTGGGCTGCCGTGCACTGATAATTGACGGGACAGCGAACGGGAGAAAAACAAGGACGATTAGCGCGAAAACTATGTAACGAATTGCACGGTGGATAAACGGAGAAGAAAGCATTGACTACAGAGCTTGAGGAGGGATTGAAAAGAAGAAAAGAAAACAGGGTTCTGGTGGATAGATCATCGGCCGAAAGAGTTTGTGAGTACAAACCAAACAGAGAAGATACAATCCCCCAACCCCTCACCCTCCAACTCATCCTCCTTCTCCGTTTGAGGTCGAGAGAAAACCCGAGTCCAAACCGTGTCACAGACCTCGTTGTCAACGCGTACGCCTATATCGGGAGTCCTGTTTTCCACTGCTTTTCCTCAGCAACTGGAACGGACGACCGACGGGAGAAAGTATTTTATTGACAAGGCAAAAGACACAGCCAGAAAGTCCATCCATTTCCCAAAATCCGCGGAATAGTTTGTAAGCATACCTGAGGTAGAGAAGGCGGGGATTATGGTCGAGGGTCGCGCGAGACGGAATTGAGAAGTAGAGTGGCGAGACGAGAAAGAGGGGACCAAGGTAACGAGTGCTTTGTGTACAGGCATTTGATGAATGATTAACAACGAACGCCAACAGGCAAATGGAGAATCCCAGCAGGCAATTTACAAAGGGCACACAGGCATAAAACAAACAAGAAATAATGGTTGCTTTATGCTTGTCTGCCCCCGCAAAAGGCCAGGCTTCCAGATGATGTCCGTTCGCATAGTACGTGAGAATTTCTTTGTTTTCTTGAGGTTAGTTCCGTCAGTGAGTGGCAGGTTATCCACGGGATATTGGTAGGGAATCTAGTCTGTACCCATGCATTTGTTTAAACCTTTCTCAGAACTTTGGGGCGGGACCAATACGAACCTAACTTGACCATCCCATGGCGTAATAGGCCTGTTTGGCGGCGTCCTCTTTGGCAAGTTGCTTGCTCGGCCCAGTGCCTTGACCTTTTTCGACGTTGTTGACTGTGGAAGCGATCAAACCGTTAGCTGACACAGCCCAACTCCAGACAGACGCCAGGGTGGTGGTCGAGGGAAGAAACACACCTAAACATTTCACGTGCCATTTACCGGCATGAGGTGGTCCAAAGAATTGAGCGGTATACTCCACACCAAGTCGTCGTTGGCTGGCGGTCTGATTGAACAAAGGCAAGTACGAAATCTGCTGGCCCGGCGTTGGTGGGAGGGGCGGAGGCTTGGTCGTCGGAGGCGGCGGCTGCTTTTGGAAAGCAGAACCAGCCTGTTGAGGGGGGAAGAGACCGTTAGAGTTCGAGAAAGCGCCGAGAGTCCCGGGAATGTAAGGAGGGGGCTGGCTGACGCGGGGACTGGGTTGCGAGTATGTTGGGGTGTCGGGCTTGAACTGGTTCATGAAACGAGCCTGGCTGACTGCTGAAATATCCGGTGGAGGACCGACCTGTTGAGGAAGGGGAGATGGAAGGGTGGTGGGAGGTGGCTCGTTCTTTACTCGCTTCTCGCTAGGCTCGAGCAATTGGTTAACCCAGTCTTGAACAACGTTGTAGCCACTCTGAATGCACAAAGCTCCGACGTAGGACACAAAGAGCAGGCGCCCTTCCTGTTGGGGCGGTCGAGTCAGCACATCGATGAGGCAGGTTCTTGTGGAGAGCTCACATCAGCATTCTTGAGCCGCGTAACAACTCCCGGAGCACATCGGACTTTGTTCCTGAGGTTGTAGGCGACAGCCCACTGATCAACGCTGGTCTTGGAGATACAGTCCTTTGTCATTTCCTATCCGCCACACATTTTGGAGGTCAGAAACGTTGACGACTGCGGAAAGATGACGCACCTTGAGTTGATGGGCACTGTACATGGGCCGTCTTCGGAATAGGTTGGTCATAACGGCCGACTCCAAGACCTCCTCGCCGAGGGCGGCCAGTCGGGCACTTCCGCCGTGTTCATCGGAAGTGATAGCACCCGGTTTGGTGTTGAGGCTTTCGTGAGTGTAGACCTCGAGCATGAGCTCGCCCTCGATGGGTGGAATAGGTGGCAGATTATCCATATTAGTGCGAGAAATTGTACGTTTCCGGGGAATCGAATCCGATGTGGGGAATGGCAAGAAGAATGGGGTGGGTGAGGGAGCGGGAGGGGAATCGCCTATCGGGTAGCGAAGAGGGATGGAAGAAAAGGGAGGTTATATATATGTGGTCAGTGGAGGTTCGGGAGAGGAGGGATAACAAGAGATGAGTCGATAAAAGGCGACCCGCCACACAATGACGGTACCGGGATGAAGAAAAAAACGGCCACACTCACCGCCCATGCTGGCATCATCTACTACGCTTGGAGTGCTCGGCCTGCTTCCAGTGACTTTGCGATCCGAGAGATGAGAGAACATCGAGTTACTGCCTGGAGAAGATTGCATATCAGGGGAGATGGGAGTACAAGCGAAGAAACGGAAAGAAATGTCGGTAACAAATGTGGGACGCCCACTTGTTTATAAGTCAGTACGTCTTCCGGGAAGGATGCTCCCGCCGGAAAACACGCTACGGAATAAAAGCTAAATGTTAATCCAATTATCTGAGAGCCCCTCCTCTATCCGCCACAGTTTCCCCTCAAGCCACACTCGGACTCTCGCTTCGTCAGCCTCCTCGCCACAGTGGTCTAGCACCGAAACGTCACCCTGTTTCCAAAGACACAGCACGGACCATCCGACTACGATCATTCCGGGTGGCCTCTGCTCCCCCACGCTCTCCAGCGCAGCACTCGCGTCCCTCAGCGTCGAGAACACAGCCCTCTGGTCGGGCATCGTCGCCCGCTCGATTAACGCGATCGGAGTGTACCAGGGATACGTCGCTCCACCTCGCTTCTCGGGCGGCAAATCTGGGTTTCGTAATGTGTCCACAACTGCCCCCAGCCTCGCAATTCCCATGAGGATAACCAGGGTACGGGACCTTTCGTAGCCGGGCAACTTGACTCCCTTTCCACCTCTGCCAACCCCTGTGCACACAACAAACGATTCCGCCGCCCCACGCTGAGTCACTGGCACACCCGCGAAGATGGGACCGGCCAAAGCGGATGAGACCCCCGGGACGACAATGGGCTCAAATCCCTGAGAACGGAAGTAAAGGATCTCTTCTCCCGCACGTCCGTATACTGTGGGGTCTCCTTGTTTGAGCTGCAAGACGTGTGGCGGACGTTTCAACGTCAATTGTCCGACAGATGAATTAATAGACACTTACGCGAACTACAGTCAAACCGTGCCTCGCAGCTTCCACGGCTGCCTCCTGTAGCTCGGTTTGAGCACCATCAGCGTTTCCCGGAAACTTTCTTGCGATTTGAACCTGGACATGTGACGGAATCATCTCCAGGACAGCCGCAGGGACCAGTTTGTCGGAAAGCACGAGATCTGCATACTTGGTAAGTGCATCTCGAGTAGCGATAGTCAGCAATGAGGGATGTCCAGGACCGGATCCGACCAGGAATATACGGCCCTTGTGTGCCGGAGTTTCCAGATTCAGTTGGTGCTGGGACGCCTGTGAAGTGGTTGCCGTAGGCGAGGTCCCTAAACCCAGGTCTCCGTTGAGCAGATTATCGATATCTTCCTCTTTCATCCCAGCGAGCCGTGAGAACGACCAGTATTCGCTGATTTGCGAGACCCATCGCATTCTCCGCTTCGGCACCTCAACGTCACTCTCTGCCACACTTCTCTGGGGAACTGGGAGATTGGGCGTCGCCTCTTCGACAGCCTCTTCCCTCCCATCGCCCCCATTCCCTTCTTCGCAACCAAACTGCTCTTCCTTGGCCCTCCTCCGCAGCCTTCCTATTGCCGACGCCGCGGCTCCAACCTCCTTCGGTAGCGCCGCCACGATGTCTCGCCGGATCCGTCCAGACATCCGACAGCCCTGACCATTCGCGGTGACTCCGATCTGCAGCGGTGAGGGGGTGTTCGTGGTGGTGTCGATGAAACGGTGTGTAGACGTGAATGAAAAGTCGCAGAGCTGCGGCAGATCCGAGATATTCACCGGCACCCGGTGTTTCCGACAAATTCTGTGGATGCGATTGGCTGACTCGAGAGATCGCTTTCCCTTTGCCACTGTCGACAGCGTGTCGGTTACGCAGACGAATGAGATATCTCCCGTCGAGGACTCGAGATATGACTCCAGAATATCTTCATCGTCCGCCTCGGTAGAACCCAGAGGTTTCAGTGTGAGTTGGCTATGATCGGCCCTCCAGCGTAGTTCGTCGCAAAGAGCGTCGTCTTTGAAGAACACGACCACGGAAGAATCGGCTTCCAGAGCTGCAAAGGCCCGTTTTGCCGCGAGAGCGCTGGATCCGACGATCACCGTCGTTTTCTTTTCCAATCGAAAGGACAGCAGCAGCGACGCCCCACCCACAGGCTGGGCGAACGGCTCGGCCGCCATTATTGTCGTAGGGGTCTTCATCTCCGTAGTGACTTTGGGGGAGGGTGTAGTTGCCGTAAGGAACAGATAAGAGTCTTAGTCACCAATTAGAAAGATTTTTTCGACGGAGGGAGATATGCGCAATGATGAGCAAGCAATATCAATGATTGCGGAATACATGAGGACAAGGGATCGGATGTTTCCAGCCTAGGACCATGACCTCCGCCATCCAAGCCATCCACATCCCCGCCTACGAAGAACGCGCCGACCCCTCTCCACACACCGTCTACCGCATCCAGATAACAGCCAACGTGCGAGAATGGCCAATGTGGAGGAGGTACTCAGAGTTCGCAGACCTCCACACGGAACTCACAAAATCCACCGGCTCACCTCCACCCGCCGCGCTGCCACCGAAACATTCCCTCTCCATGTTCCGATCCCGTTCCAACCCTACCATCTTGGACCAGCGCAGGGTGGGGTTGGAAACGTATTTGCGGGCGATTTTGAGCGCGAAGGAGGATAAATGGAGAGAATCATATGCCTTCAAGCAGTTCCTCGGGATACCCATCGGGAAGAACACAGCCATCGAGGGTCGGCTGGCCACGGCTTCCTCATCCGGGACCTTCACCCTCGTCTCATGGTTGGACGAACACATGGAACTCCAATCGAACGTCCGTGACATCCGCGCGGATATCAACAAACGCGACGCCCTCTCCGACAGAGGTGACATCTCCGGTTCCCACCAATCCAACGTCCAAGCGAAGAAGAAACTCCTCGCCGTTCAAACTCGCGTCGACGCGTTAGACGATGGTCTCAAGCCTCTCGCGATGGCTGGGATGAGCGAGGGTGAGCTGCAACGGAGGACAGAGATAGTCGCCCGTCTACGAGATGATTGTAATAAGCTCACGAAGATGGTCACCGTCGCACGACACACTTCTCGAGGGTTGGGGGCAACGCTTGAGCGGAACCCTGCCCAAGACTCCGACCGAAACGCGCTCCTCGGGAAAGGGCCCACTTCCTTCTCGAAACCTGGCAGGGTATTTGGTGCACCACCGCCACCCCAAGAGACGGAGGAAACACGACCATTGGATTCTGGCGGCCTTTTACAACTCCAGCAGGCCAAGATCGATGACCAGGACTCGAACCTCGCCCAACTTTCTGCGATCCTACAACGTCAGAAGCACCTCGGACTCGCCATCGATTCTGAGATTAAACAGCATATCGAGATGCTTGACCAAGTGGACCAGGATATGGACAGGTTCGGGGACAAACTGGGCGCAGCGAAGAAGCAGATGAACAGGCTAGGATAATGTCCCACCCCAGACCATGCATTTTCCCTCCCATTTTTCCTTTTCTTTCTTCATGCCTTTTAATCACGCATAACCTGCATCTTACCTCGCTATCAGGATTCATAGGTTAAGGATGGTGAGAAGGGCAGGCTGGATTGCATCTATCTATGGATTCCAATGCATGTACGGCGATTAGTGACAAACGTAGTATATAGGGTAATATGACAGATATCCGCTTGGGGGTTTGTCATAGTGGTTTCGCTAGGAACTTCCCAACACCCTGGAGGATATCAGATGAGATGTCAGTCAGCAAGTGTCGAGCGCTGAGAGAGAAAGAGAGATCCGAACCTCATAGCAAGCAATCATCATGCCGCACGCAGGAGCGATCTTTGCCATCCGAGGCCCAATGCCCGCGTACAGTGATGAATACCCCTCTGTCCGAACCATGTGTTTCAGCAGCGGTATTGTAGCCGTTGTATGCGAAGGGGTTGACATGATCAACGCCTGCCGCCGAGTTTTCAAAACGTCGAAGGGGGAGGTAAACAGAGCAGCGATGATTCCACTCATCGCCCCGCTAGCGAAGGCGACGGGCGCCCCTTCGTGACCATTCCGATTGAACCGTGACTTGAAGCCCTCGTAGTTAGCCCAGTAGAGCCCACTAAAAGGAACATCTCGCCACAAGGTTGCACCCAGCCCCTTCCATAGTGACGCTGGCCCCTGTTTTCGGGCTAGAGTAGCAATTGACGAGATTACGGATCGAAGGGTGTTAGGGTTAGAGGATGATGATGGAGTGGATTGGAGGTTAGTTCGGACCAGCTCCAGTGGCGAAGCCACCGACGTTATGAACGTTCTCGCCGTAATACCGGCGACAAGGGGGGTAAGGGGGGATGGGGTGAAGAAGAGGGGGAAAACCGAGTGCAGGAGGTGGTCATAGGTAACCATGTAGCACGTTGATGATGGCACACCTATCAGACTACAAGGTAAAAAATCGATTAGTCCGAGTATGCGAAAAGCATAAAGGAACAACGAACATTGTTGTCCCAGCACCCTTCCACAACCCCTTCAACCCTTCGGCCCTCACGACGTGTTTGACTGCGTCATAAAACCCATTAACACGTTCCTGTCGCCAGACACCGTGATCCCAGACACATACGACCTCGGACCTGCTCAAAGCGGAGATGGCAAGATGAGACATCCCGCGAACACAGGCGATGTTATTTGGCTGACAACAGGCATTTGGTGGAGGACGTGCGAACAGTTGACGGGATTTTGGCTTTGGGGGTTGTGTCTGTAACCTTGTCTTGACGACGTCGAATGGGGTCACTATCAGTAGTAATCCGTGCCAGAGTGAGGAGACGCAGATATAACACAGGGGCGGGGGCAAATATAAGCGTTCCCAGCCGGATCTGCAATGAAACGGCTCGTGCTTACTCGTAATCGCAGTCAGGAGCGAGCCGGTGCCAGCAGCGACGAGTTTGGCTTGCAAAGGCTCCATAGCGACTCAGCCGTCGGAGGTCGTCGTCTTCGTCGTCGTCGTCGTTCGGAGTCGAAGTACGCACACCCCGCGGCAGAGTCGATTTTCTGACGGCCTTCCGACGGCCGACGTCAGACCTCTCAGCCGAAGTTTCCCGAACGTCATGCCGATTCCCGTCATCACGTGATGCGCGGCTCTGTGAAACAAGCGCGCGTTTTCAGCATGTTCACTGTTCAGTTGGTGTTGACGACCTTATCTCCGCCTTTCCAAGACTCCCTTCGCTCGATGGCTGCTCATAGACTGCCGAATGAAATCTGGCTCTATATCTTCAAGCTCAGTACTGTGGAATACCTCCCTAGCGGAGAACTACCGAACTCCATGGACAGGTCGGCATGGTTCAAGAACGTCTTCGATGCCTGGTGTTTGCAATCTCCCGATGAGCTCGTTATGAATGCTCAGAAGAAACGTTACAAAACCGTCAAGGTGTGCTGTACGAGTCTTGTGGGTGCACGGGGGAACCTTAATTGACGCTGTGTACTCAGGTCATCCTCTCGACTTGCAAACGCTGGCATCACATTGCCGGCGAATTCCTGCTCAACCACATCGCAGTCTTCAGGCCATCCCTCCTGCTCTCTCTATGCGACGTCCTGGATAACGAACCTCACCTGGGCACATACGCCAGGAGCATCTACCTCGGTGGTCCCACGATGCCCGAGGTAGACTCCCTTGCGATTCTTGTCTCCATCATCCGACATTGCCCAAACGTCGATACCATGATAATCACTTGGCCACTCACCTCCACCTTTTCGGCAGCTATCGCCGACGCACTACTCTCCTTCACATCGAAGAGGACTCGGACGTTGTGTTGGAACATGTCATCGAGCGCACAGCCAAGAGTCATCTGGGCCTTGAACGCCCTGCGGAGGTCCTTGACTTCCTTGTGCCTCGAATTCGAAGCTCCGTCTGGCGAGAACAATCCCTTGGGTTCTGCAGGAAACCTAAACCTCTCTCTTCCTCATCTCCAAACATTGTCGCTTCGCGGATCTTTCCAGGATTTCCTGGAACAATGCACAGACTGGTCCCTGCCAGCACTCCAACATGTGACGCTCGACTCTGCCCTCAATCGAAACGATCTCCCAGACGTTGACGAGTTCTGTAAGCAACACGGGACTAACCTCACCTTCCTCGACCTCAATTGCCTCCAAAACCTCGACGTTGCCGCGATACTCGACCTCTGCCCCAACCTCGCTACATTCTTGTTCAGTGGGGACTGGCGCCTTCCTACCGCCGACGAACACTCTATGGAGTCGAAGTTAACCAATAGCCCCCACCCTAGCATCACCACGATTGGGGTCCATCACCTCCTGTACGCCTTCGGAGTAGGGTACGCAGCGAAATCAGAACGTTTCAAGACCGAATACATGCAGCGGTCTAACGACCTGAATTTCGCCGCCCTCAACAAACACAATTTTCCCAAGTTGCAACGCGTAAGGGTTCTGAGTAGAGCATTGCTGAGGGCCTTAGAGAGTAATAACGGACCCAGCCAACTTGGTCTCTCGAGGTGGGAGAAGTGGTGGGACCAGTGTGCGCAGCAGGAGATCAGACTGGAGGATTGTACCGGGGGCCTCCTAGGAACACTCCCTCAAGACGAACCCGACCCTGAGGACGACGACGAGGATGATGATGACGACGACGAGTACGAGTCGGATGAGTATGGGTCCGACGAATACGAAACAGGCGGGGACTGGCAAGAGGAGAACCGTCCCCCTACGATTCAGGAACTTCGAGACCTGCTTGAAGAGTGCCGAAGGATGTCTGCAGAAGCGGACCGAACAGAGCCGGCAGATCTTGAACTTCTTGCTGCCCTCCACATGTGACAGATAATGGGTTGCGAGCCAAACATCGGTTCTTTCTCGTCCCACTTTGTTGTTATGGTGGGTCACAACGGATCAACATCAAAATAATGCCTAAATCTATTTCAGTCACCAGGTCCGAAAATAACGCAGATAGCAGTCTGACGCCCCCCCCCCCCCCACCGCATAGATTATTCCCGCCCCGATTATCATGATCAATGATCACCTTGCTTACCCTCCGGCCGTCGAACCGTAAACACTCCTCGCTCGCGGACCCTCATGAGAATATCCTCGATCCGTTTACGTGAAACCTCTTCCGGGAGCCGTCTTTTCCTTCCTGTAACATTGGAATCGGGCGTCAGAGCCCGCCCGTCGTCAAAAGGATGCGAGTTTGTAAAACCTAGCGGCCTCACCCACTAGGGCCCAGTTTCGCGTGCTGGGTATCCTCAGGACCTCAGTCTCTATCTCCCACCCGCACCAAGACGTCAACCGTGCCAGCCAAATTCGATACGCCGAGTAGGAGCTGGTGAACTTCCCGTCTCCACCTAGATTCAACCCCTCTATCCATTGGTCACTGTCATCAACGACATCACCGCCCTCGGTTCCCTCCGAGATCTCGTCTCGACCATCGGCACCCTCGATGTCATGTATAGGGAGCGGATATTGCCCGCTGTTCGCACGGGTGAATTTCTGGTCGAGGTCCCATGGACAGCACGGAATATTCAAGTA